>JACCDK011991652.1_pt1 | contig 18858 bp, 10 predicted proteins | sample 7445871 | NCBI WGS metagenome assembly JACCDK01 (sample SAMN15323436, study PRJNA562643) | freshwater metagenome | isolation source: river surface water | place: USA:Blue River Watershed | collected 2017-08-15
AAGCGTATATTGGCTTGGGCCATTGGTACTAGTTCCCTTTTGATGATATTATTTAACGGAGGAGGACAGTTCTTTTTTTCTACCCTTAATAACGCTCATTATTACACACTTTCAGCTAGCGCATTTGCGTTCATTTTGACCCTTTTTACCTTCAAAAAAACATGGTTTGGTGATTTTGCTTTGTCTTATTTAATTTGTTTGATTCCATTTTTTATTGTGAACGGCATCCTTACTGGATCCATTACGGATGAACCAATTGTTTGGTATTCAGAACAACACATCATTGGATGGCGCATGGGAACGATACCATTCGAAGACCTGTTTTACAATTATGACTTATTGCTCCCATTAACTTGGTTGTTTCATTACTTTGGGGGAAAGCGTTCATAAACGCGTCTTTTTTTCGATAAGTATTTTGTAAGACGAAAAAAAACTTTAAATTTGCCACCCCAAGCAAGAAAAGGAAACTAGCTTTTTTGGGGACAAGGAAACAACGGTTTTACTTGTAATGAACATAAGCGAGAGTAGCTCAGTTGGTAGAGCACGACCTTGCCAAGGTCGGGGTCGCGGGTTCGAATCCCGTCTCTCGCTCGTCTATGCTCGAGTGGTGGAATCGGTAGACACGCCGGACTTAAAATCCTGTGCTCATTTGGGCGTGCGGGTTCAAGTCCCGCCTCGAGTACAAAACCCTGACTTCAACGTCAGGGTTTTTTGTTTTTCAAAACCTTGTGAATGGGCTTCCACCTTTCACGAGAAAGTTAAATCCTAAATGACTTCGGTTGTTTAGGATTTTTCGTTTACCCTTCTCTTTTTCAGACGAAATCTGTTCAAAGAATTGAATTAATTCCTTTAGGTATTAATACACTACCTTACGAAACGTTAAATTGATCCGTGGTTGGTGCACTCTTCTTTGTTGTGGTATTTGATGAAGCCAATTCTCTTGTAGTTTTCCGGACATAATGAGTAACATGCCTGATTTCAATTCATAGCGGAATTTTTGTGCGGAATCCTGCTTGTGTTTCAAATCAAAAAAGCGCGTTGCACCGAGACTTAACGAAGCAATAACAGGGTTTAATCCCAGTTCTTTTTCATTATCAGCATGCCACCCCATCTTATCGTTTCCATCCCGGTATAAATTCATTAAAACACTATTGAATGTTGTTCCTGGAATCATCCGCTCAACATCCTTCTTTAGCTTTACCAATTCTGAAAACCACTGCTCGGGAACCAGTTTTTTCTTGGCATAGCTATAAACGGCACCTTCATCCCCATACCAAGCGGTAAGTCTTGGTTCGAGGTGTTTTTTTCCATACACAAAAACCTCGGATTGCGTCCATTTAATCTTTTTCATGAATAGTTGATATAATTCTTCGGCATCAAGGGTAGAGAGGAAATCTGGTATGATTATCAAATCTCCATTTACTTCCTCTTTTTTGCTGAATGGGCTAACTCCATCATGACCTGAAGAAAATAAGTCAAAATTCTGTTGCACTTATTCAGCTAGAAATATTCGTTCAGCATGACCTGATAGACTCCTTAGAAAATAAACACCACTAGTATGGGAAGGCAAATCAAAGACGTTGGTGCCTGGATTCATTTTCTGTTCATGCACAACGCTACCCATTAAATTAACAAGCTGTAGGACTTGTTGTGAGGAGCAATGTACTGTGATGGCAGTATTCGTCTGCTGTAACAGTTCGAAGGAGGCATCTACCATTTCCACGAGTCCATTTGTTCCATCTAAATTCACTTTTACCACATAATTGATGATGTTTTGGCAAGAATCATCATAAATGGCATAATTAACCAAACCACGCGTAATGTCATCGTAACCATCAAATAGATAATTCTCGATAACCGTTGAGTCGGATGTACAGAAACAATTTGCATTCACCGCAAAATTTTTGTCTGTTTGATTTTGCAGATTATATTGGGAATTTGAACAAATGACGTTGTCTGCTATCAGCATGGTGTTCGGGTTGTTTGCCGTTACGGAAATTCCTATGCCGTTGTTGGTAATCACATTATTCGTCAAATTGCTGTTGTCGGCACAGCGCATTGCCAAATCATTGTTTTCAAAGGTGCAATTACTGACAATACAGGATCCTGTATTATCAATGCCCACTCCATTATCAGAAAAATATGAGTTTTGGATGTTTAACCCATATTCTTCAGCAAATGCGAAAGTATTGCCAATAAAACTACAATTACTTACATTTCCAGGGCTTCCTATGATATTATTTTGATTTCCTGTAAAAGTCGAATTCGTTACATTCATGGTGTTTGTCCAAGTAAATGAACAAAAGTTTTCATTAAACACACAGCTATCAGCAGTCAATGTACCATATTGAATTTGTGCCGCTTGACCAACACCATTATGCTCAAACAAGCAATTTTGATACACCATATCAGCGTTCATTTGAATGGCATAGTTGTTATTTTTAAATGAGCAATGGGAAAAATTATAGGTAACTCCAGGTTCAGTTATATCGTTGAAAAGGCCATAAAAAGAGTCATACAAATGAAATTTATCCATGGAAATGGTAGCTCCTTGTGACCCTTTTATTCTAATACCCAACCACGTTTGGGTTCCGATGATGCTATTATCAGTTGTGCGGAAGATAATAGGGTTATTTACTGTTCCATTTGCTACCAAACTTCCCCTAATTTCCAAATAGTTGAAATTCCCTGTGTTAAATGAATAATCGGGAGTTACAAGAATTTGAACCCCTGGCTCAATGGTCAACGTTTTACCCGGAAAAACAACTACAGAACCTGTCATGAGGTATGGACTATTTGCTTGGGTCCATGTTGTGTTTTGATAAATCCCTCCATTTACAACAGTCTGGGCAAACGAAAGTGTTGATAATAATAGAAAAGAAAAAAGTAATTTCATCCCGGTTGAATTTTGTTAATGATAAACAATACACGAATCCTTTTGTTCATTTTAAAAGTCTTTTTGATGTAAATTCTGAACATACACCTTCGCCACTTTTAACACATTCTCCCAAATAATTCTTATCTTCACCCCTTGATTTTGATTGTAACTAACTATGTGGGGTAAATTTGCTAGCATCATTTTAAGAAACCGATTATACATCTTGGCTATTATTGCCTTGCTGACAGTATTCTTTGGTTACTTTGCCTTTACCTCATTAAAAGTCGATAATAGGACAGGAAATACCTTACCAAAAGATAGCCCTGTTCAAATGGACTATGAAAAATTCAAATTAGAATTTGGTGAAGATGTTTCAACAATGGTCATCGCTATTCAATCAGACTCTCTTTACACGAAGAAAAACTTCACGAAATGGCGTGAGTTATCATACAAAATACTCACTTTCAATGGGGTTGACAATGTGATTTCAGAGGCAACTTTGTGGGGTTTAAAAAATAATATTGACAAAGAAAAATTCGATCCATACCAAATATTTGGCGACCCGAAAACGGCATTTCAAGAAAAGAGCATTGATTCGATTAAAAAAGAAATTCGTCAGAATCCAATATATCATGGATTACTTTACAATGACACAACTAATGTTTCATTGCTTCTCGTTAACATTAATGAAAAGTGTTTATCCAATCCCAAAAAATCTAAGGTTGTTTTTGAAATTGAAAAATTAGCCGAATCTTACGCGCCTTATTTCGGTAAAACTTATTTTGCTGGACTTCCGCACATTCGTGTGGTAATGGGCAAGCGCATCGTAAATGAAATGTACATTTTCCTTGCCTTATCTGTTATTGCGTCCTCCCTATTGTTGTACCTATTCTTTCGTTCCATACGCGTTGTTATTCAATGTAACATCGTCGTGTTTGTATCTGTAATTTGGGCATTAGGAAGTATTGCACTTTTTGGATATAAATTATCCATTATGATGGCATTAATTCCGCCATTACTCATTGTTATTGGTGTTCCGAATTGCGTTTTCTTGATTACACGGTACCATCAAGAATATGTTCGAACGAAAACCAAAACGAAAGCATTGTACATCATGATTCGCCGCATCGGATCAGTGACTTTCTTAACGAACTTAACAACAGCTGTTGGCTTTGTTACATTCACAAGCTCTGATAAATTAGCTCAATTTGGGGTCATTTCGAGTTTAAACATCATGGTGGTTTTTATCTTATCACTTTGTATCATTCCGATCATTGCATCCTATTCAAAACCACCTAAACCAAGACATTTAAAACATTTGTATCGGGTGTATTCGAAGGGTTTCTTAGAATATGTCGTGATCATTGTTACCAAATACCGTAAGTGGGTATATGTGGCTTCTGTCGCGCTTGTTGGGATAGGAATCTATGGGATGACTAAAATCATCGCCACTGGAAATATTACAGGGGATATTCCTGATGAAGATCAAATACTCATTGACCTTAAATTCATCGAGAAAAATTTTGGTGGTTCCATTCCTTTCGAAGTCACTGTAAATTATAGACAAAAATCGCGCTTATTCTCCCAGAACACACTTGAAAAAGTAGAAGAAATACAAGCGACATTCGCGAAAGACACTTTGTTTTCAAAAAGTTTATCATATGTGGACTTTTTGAAATCAATTAACATGAGCTATCACGATAATAATCCGGAGTTCTATCAGCTGATTTCAAACCGTGAAAAACTGAAACTAAAAAAGTACTTCGATAAATTTGATGTGAGTAGTTTAAATGGTGGAAGCCTTACTTTGAAAAATTTGATTGATACCAACAATACCACTCTCAGGATACGCATGCAAATGAGAGAACTTGGATCTTACAAAGTGTCCGATAAAGTTGATTTGCTGAGGGAAAAAGTTGATAGCATTCTTAACCCGGATAAGAAAAACTTTGAGCGCTTATACGCAAAGTATACCGGAGGAGATAAAACTGCTGCTGATTCCTTAGTTTACAATTACCCGAGTATTTATAATAATGTTACCCCACTCATTTCGAAAGGAAACGAGAAGTTGCAACTGTCCTTTGAAATGGACCCTGAAAATCTACGGCCATATTTAGCTAAACCAGGTTTCAAGAAAATTTTGCGAAATGCCATTGATCAGGAGTATTACAAGTTTACCTTTACAGGAACATCCGTGGTCGTTTCAGAGGGGACAAAGTACTTGTTTGTCAATTTATTACAAAGCCTCGTTTTTGCGATAATTTCCATTGCCATTTTAATGGCCTTCTTGTTTAGGTCCATTAAAATCATTGTAGTGTCAATGATACCGAACATTATTCCACTTTTAGTGACCGCTGGTATAATGGGTTACTTTAAAATTCCATTGAAACCATCTACCATTTTAGTTTTTGGTATTGCATTAGGTATTACTGTTGACAATGCCATCTTATTTTTGGCGAAATACCGCCAAGAACTTCGGGCTCATTCATGGGATGTCAAACATGCCATTCTTCATTCATTAAGAGAGACGGGTCTTGGTATATTTTATACCTCCGTTATTTTATTTTTTGGATTTATCATGTTTGTATTCTCGCAATTTGGTGGAACAAAAGGGCTTGGATTGTTAGTTTCCATTACCATTTTAGTCGGAATGGTTACCAATCTAATCATTCTACCTTCTTTGTTGCTAACCTTTGAGCGCAAATCATTTGTTAAATCATTTGAAGAGCCGTATTTCGATATTTACGATGAAGAAACGGATTATGATACGGATAAATTAGAAGTAGAAATAGAAGGAATCCGAAAAGAGATTGAAGGAGAATAAATACTTCTCAGAAAAATAAAAAGGCAGCTTAATCGCTGCCTTTTTTTATGTGATGGAAAGTGATTCGATTTATTGTGCTAATTTCTTAACCATCGTTAGAATGGTGGCTAAAGCCACTGTTTCACCGGTTTCATCGTAAACATCCACCAGGAATTTAACGATTCCCTTTGCGATGTCATCTTCCGATTTTTTCTCCTGATCCACTTTTTCTTTTACAGTAAAACGTACACCAATCGTTGCTCCAGGATAGACGGGTTTGGTGAAACGCGCCTCTTCAATTCCATAATTTAACAAAACCGGGCCTTTTTTAGGATCTACAAATAATCCGGCAGCTTTAGAAAGAATGAAGTATCCATGTGCAACACGTTTTTCAAAAATGGTCCCTTCAAGTGAAGTTGCATCCATGTGGGCATAGAAATTATCACCCGAAACATTGGCAAAATTAACGATGTCGGCATCGGTAACAGTATGTTTATGTGTAAATACAGTTTCTCCGACCACTAATTCCTCAAAGTGTTTTCTAAACACATGTGGATTCGCTTCTGGCATCTCCGATCCTACTTGAAATTGCTCTGTGATCGCGGTTATTGTGGTGGGGTGACCTTGAATTGCCGTGCGCTGCAAATAATGTAAAACACCTCTTTTTCCACCCATTTCTTCGCCTCCACCAGCTCTTCCTGGACCACCATGTGTTAATAGTGGCATCGGAGAACCGTGTCCCGTACTTTCTTTCGCGCAATCTTCGTTGAGTACTAAAATTCTTCCGTGCATACTCGCCGCACCGATTACGTAGTCTTTTGCTTCTTGATTATCTGGTGTAACGATAGAAGAAACCAAAGATCCCTTCCCCATTTTGGCTAATTCAATTGCATCGTCCAGTTCTTTGTATGGCATAATGGTTGCAACAGGTCCAAAAGCTTCAATATCATGGCAAGCCGTATTCATAAACGGATCGTCATTTCTAAATAAAATGGGAGGGACAAAAGCACCCCTGTTCACCTGTTCACCTAAGACTTCGAAATGTTCCAAATCTCCATAAACAATGCCTTGTGATTTACGCAGCTCTTCCACAGAAGCCCGTAAGCGTTCTGCTTGGATTTTTGTAGCTAATGGACCCATACGCACCCCTTCAAAGGATGGATTTCCAATTTTTGTAGTGGCTAATCGAGATGAAATGGCTTGTTGAACCTCATCAATTAAATCTTCCGGAACCAAAATACGACGAACAGCTGTACATTTCTGGCCTGCTTTAATGGTCATTTCTTTGACCGTTTCTTTTATAAATAAATCAAATTCAACGGTTCCAGGAATTGCTTTTTTTCCAAGAATGGTTGCATTTAGAGAGTCAGCCTCTAGGTTAAAGGATACGCTTTCCTCCGAAATGCGAGGCAAACCTTTTAATGTTTTTCCTGTCGCCGCACTTCCAGTGAATGTTACCACATCACGTGCATCCACGTGATCAAGAATTCCACGGCCTAAACCACAAACTAACTGTAAAGATCCTTCTGGCAAAATACGAGAGGAGATGATATCACGCACAACAACTTCTGTTAAATAACAGGTGTATTCAGAAGGTTTAACAACCGCCGGAACACCAGCCATTAAATTGACCGCTATTTTCTCCAACATTCCCCAAATTGGAAAATTAAAGGCATTTATGTGAACAGCCACGCCTTCCTTTGGCACCATGATGTGGTGTCCAATGAAGCTGCCGTTTTTGGATAAGGGCGCTGCTGTACCATCTACATAATATGGCAAGTCAGGAAATTGTCTTCTCAAGGATGCATTTGCAAATAAATTACCAATTCCACCCTCGATATCGATCCACGAATCCACTTTTGTAGCACCTGTCCAAGAACTTACTTCATAGTAACGGTCTTTTCGTTCCATTAAATAGAGCGCTAACGCCTTCAACATTCGGCCTCTTTCTTGAAAAGTCATTTTTCGCAAAGCCCTACCTCCAACTTTGCGTCCGTATGCAAAAACCTGCTCATAATCTATCCCTGCACTGGAAACAAGTCCCAATGGGGCATCTGTCACAGCGTGAAATAAGTGTGTTTCCGCACCATCACCATCCATCCAATTTCCAAGGATGTAATTTTGAAAAGTCGTCATATATCAAATTTTACAAGGAGCTTATCCAACGAACGAGGTCGTTTCCATTGGCATACACCATGAGGGTTAATAGTAATACAATACCGATCATTTGAGCATATTCGAGCACTTTTTGAGGGGCTTCTTTTCCGGTAATCATTTCGTAAAGAAGAAATACTACATGTCCCCCGTCTAACGCCGGAATTGGGAGGATGTTCATAAATGCTAAAATAATGGACAATAAGGCCGTAGACATCCAAAAGGATTGCCAGTCCCAAACTGGGGGGAACATACTACCAATGGCAGCAAATCCACCAATAGAAGTTGCTCCTTTTTTAGTGAAAACAAATTTAAACTGAGCAATGTAATCCGTTAATGTATTTTTACCATAGGTTATTCCAGCTGAAACGCTCTCCCCTAGACTATATTGGCGCGTCTTCACATCGTTTGAATCAATCAGTACTTTACCACTTGTTTGAAATCCAATGGTTCCATTACTGGACACTGCCGTTGATAATTGAAGCGTGTCTGTACCCCTTAAAACCGTTAATTCACATCTTTTTCCTTTTAGAACATACAGGCCTCGAGATAATTCATCGAAATAACGAATGGTATCATCATTCACCTGAATGATCACGTCGTTTTTCTTTAGACCTGCCTTACTTGCTGGTGAATCAAGCACTACCTCGCCTACTTTATGTTCCGCGGATCGAAGTCCAAACGCCGGCATTGCCCCCGCTTGAAACAGTGCGTTGTCAATGGATTTCGGAAGTGTGATTTTCTCAGTTTTCCCATTTTCATGCAGTACTGTTAACGTACGAGCGCCTCGCAACATGATGCCTTTATTCAATTCATCAATGTTCAGCACCTCTTTACCTTCTAAGGTTAGCACTTTATCTCCTGAACTCAGGTGGTATTTCTCTAAATAAGGATGGATGCTCAAGCCATGGGCTAAATCAACAGGTTTAATTTCCGGTTGGCCCCAAGTGAATAAAACACCGATGTAGATGATAAAACCTAATACCAGATTTACGACAACGCCGCCAATCATAATGATGAGTCTTTGCCATGCCTTTTTAGAACGAAATTCCCATTCTTGAGCCGGTTGTTTTAATTGCTCAGTGTCCATTGATTCATCGATCATTCCCGCAATTTTGACATATCCGCCAAGAGGAAGCCAACCAAAACCCCATTCGGTAGTTGAGGTGTCCTCTTCCCATTCCTTCGGTGTTTTTCTGGTAAACCATGCCGTTTTTGTTTTTCCATTCACTTTTTTACGACGGTAAATCGAAAACCAAGGATTAAAAAAGAGGTAAAATTTTTCAATACGGGTTTTGAATAACCTCGCTGGAATAAAATGACCAAATTCGTGTAAGGTTACTAATATGGCTAATGATAAAAATAATTGTGCTGCTTTAATCCAAAAATCCATGTTTCTTTATAATTGATGAACAAATATACGTTTATTCAGCCGAAGGATGCCTTCGGCAGACCTCACTTTATCAATGTGCTTCCAACCAATTGAGGGCCAATTTCAACTCTACTTCCATTGGAACGGCGAGTTTTACCGCTTGTTCCATTGCTTCTTTCACTAAAGCCTGCATCAGTGCTTCTTCTGAAATATGCACATCAAATACGAGTTCATCGTGAACTTGTAATATCATTTTCGACTTCACGCCTGCTTTTCTCATGGCTTTATCCACAGATATCATGGCCATTTTAATGATGTCTGCAGCAGACCCTTGAATCGGTGCATTAACGGCGTTTCTTTCGGCATAACCACGAACAACAGCATTCGCTGAATTGATATCTGGCAAATACCTTCTGCGCTTCATGATGGTTTCCACATATCCCAATTCTCTTGCTTGCGCAATCACATGATCCATGTACTTTTTAATCGTGCTATATTGCTCAAAATAAGCATCGATGATGCCTTTTGCTTCTGTACGTGAAATGGACAAATTCTGAGCCAACCCAAATGCGGATTGTCCATAAATAATTCCAAAATTCACTGCTTTTGCCGCACTTCGTTGCTCCCTAGTTACTTCTTGCAAGGTTGTATGAAAAACCTTTGCTGCCGTAGCCGCATGAATATCGTGTCCTTGCTGAAAGGCTTCAATCATATTCGGGTCCTCACTCAGAGCTGCAATGATGCGAAGTTCAATTTGAGAATAGTCAACCGCCATTAATTTAAACTCAGTGCTTCGCGCAACAAAAGCGCGGCGAATTTCCCTTCCTTTTGCGGAGCGGATGGGTATGTTCTGTAAGTTTGGGTTATTCGAGCTCAAACGACCAGTTGCCGTAACGGTCTGCATGAAATTGGTATGTATTCTCCCATCCATAGGATCACACATGGTTGGAAGTGGATCTACGTATGTACTTTTTAATTTGCGAAGTTGGCGGTATTCCAAAATAAGTGGAATAATCGCGTGGTCGTGTTCATGTTTTTGAAGGATGTCCTCCGACGTTGCGTATTGACCAGTTTTGGTTTTTTTTGCTTTGCTAGAAATTTTGAGTTTTTCAAAAAGCACCTCTCCTAATTGTTTTGGTGAATCAATGTTAAAATCTTCTCCCGCAGCTTCCTTTATTTCAGCATCCAAACGAATGATGGTTTCATCCAATTCTTTCGAATAATCAATTAAAGCCGGAACATCAATAGAAATTCCTTCAAACTCCATATCCTTAAGGACTTTTACTAAGGGCATTTCCATGCGATAAAACAACTCATTCAAATGAGGCTTCTGGATTTCTGGTTCAAACAATTGTTTCAACTGAAACGTAATGTCTGCATCTTCACATGCATAATCACAAATTTCTTCCGGTTTCAAGTCGCGCATGTTTCCTTGGCCCTTGCCTTTTTTTCCAATTAACGTTTCTATGGAAACAGGTTGGTAATTCAAATAAAACGTGGACAAGAAATCCATGCTTTGTTTTGCCTCTGGATTGATTAAGTAGTGTGCAATCATTGTATCAAAAAGCGGTTCTACTACATCGATGCCATAACGCTGCAAAACTTTTAAATCATATTTAATATTGTGCGCTATTTTTTCAATGGACGGGTCTTCGAAGAAAGGTTTAAATTCCTCTACTATTTTCTTAGCAGACTCAAAATCTGGCGGTACACTTACATAAAATGCTTCGCGTGCTTTGTAGGAAAACGAAAATCCCACCAAATCCGCATGAAGCGCATCAATATCTGTCGTTTCTGTATCGAAACAAACTTGAGTGTGTTTTAATAGGATTTCTAGTAATTCTTTGCGCTCCTCAGCTGTTGAAATCAAATGATAGCTTGGTCGCTCAGTGGCAATTGTTTTATAGTTTTCGGTTGGCGTAGATTCCTGAGGCTCAATCATGCTCTGCATCCCAAACAAATCCAACTGCGAAGTATCTACCGAAGGCTTAACTGTAGGTGTATTTGTTGCTGTTATGACAATCTCTTCTCCTATGACCCGTTTTGCCAAGGTGCGAAATTCCAGTTCAGTAAATATTTCCAACACTTTTTCTGAATCCACATCACACATGCGTAAAGCGTCCTCATTAAATTCCACGTCCACATCGCAAATAATGGTTGCAAGCATTTTTGAAATACGACCTTGTTCTGCAAAATTGATGACGTTTTCTTGTTGTTTTCCTTTCAATTCATGTGCATGATCGATCAGATTTTCCACCGAACCATATTTTGCTATGAGCGTTTTAGCTGTTTTCTCACCAATTCCCGGAATACCTGGAATATTATCTGAAGCATCACCCCATAATCCTAAAATATCAATGACTTGTTCGGGTCTTTCTACCTCAAATTTTTCACGGACTTCTTTGACTCCTAATATTTCTGGTGGATTTCCACCTCTGCCCGGTTTGAACATAAAAATATGCTCACTCACCAATTGTGCATAATCTTTATCCGGAGTCATCATGTAGGTTGTAAAACCTCGTTTTTCCGCCATCTTTGCAACAGTTCCTACGACATCATCTGCCTCGTAACCAGGAACCTCTAAAATGGGAACATTGAATGCTTCCACAATTTGCTTGATGGGATGAATCATGGATCGTATATCTTCCGGCATTTCTTCGCGGTGGGCTTTGTAGGCTACAAATTCCTCTTGGCGATGGGCAGAACCTCCCGGGGGATCAAAGACAACGGCTAAATGTGTCGGCTTCTCGTTTTTAATCACGTCGATTAAAACATTAGTAAATCCAAATGCTGCAGACGTATTTTGACCTTTAGAATTCACCCTTGGATTCTTGGAAAAGGCAAAATAAGCGCGGTAAATCAGCGCATACGCATCAAGTAAAAATAGTTTTTTTGGTGTATCGGCTGATAGCATTAGCGTTTGATTGAAAATGGATTAAATGTACTTGGTGAAAACGATTTTGAAAAACTTAGCGGAACGGTCTTCGACACAAATAACAGTTTGGTGTGCAGATCGCCTGTAAAATGAACATTTGCTGTTTCTTTCGTCATTTGAGCCATCACCTTTAGAAATGCACCATCTTCGAAAACGAAATGAACTGGAACACTGATGTTTGTGTTTTTTCGTGCACGCATTTTTACCTTTTCATCAAAGGAAAGCTGTCCTATTTTTTGTTGGTCCATTTCAATATAAAATAGTGATGGTTTAACTTTAACCGGTAACCATAAATTGTTTTTTACGGTTAGTTTCAAATTGAAATCAAACTGTTTAGCGCTGGTCCCCTTCATTTCGATTCCATCGTAACTAACGAACTCAATAGGTTCGTCCAATGATGAACAAGCGCAAAGAACAAAGAACAATAGGATACTAATTACTTTCATCCGCCATTAATTTTGTGTAGTTATCGAAAAAGTATGGGATTGTTTCAATCCCTCGGTAAAAGTTAAAGAGTCCAAAATGTTCATTCGGAGAGTGAATGGCATCACTGTCTAAGCCAAATCCCATCATCATTGTTTTCAATCCGAGTTCTTTTTCAAACATAGCAATGATTGGAATACTCCCTCCACTTCTAACTGGAATCGGTTTTTTACCAAACGTTTTTTCATATGAAAGACTCGCTGCTCTATAAGCAATGGAGTCGGTTGGGGTAACAACAGGTTCATCACCATGATGTGGTGTGACTTTTACGCGCACTCCTTTAGGTGCAATGGATTCGAAATGACGAACGAATAATTCGGTGATTTCTTCTGACGTTTGATGGGGAACTAAACGCATGGATATTTTTGCATTTGCCTTTGAAGGAATAACGGTCTTTGCTCCTTCGCCAATATAACCACCCCAAATGCCATTTACATCCAATGTTGGTCGAATGGAACCTCTTTCCATGGTTGAATATCCCGTTTCACCAAAAGTGTCCTCGATTTCCAATGCTTGGCAATAGTTTGTGTGTGAGAAAGGTGCTTTTCCCATCTCATTTCTTTCTTCGGCCGATAATTCTTCGACTGAATCATAAAACCCAGGAATGGTGATTCTACCATCTTCATCATGCAAAGAGGCAATCATATCCGTTAAAATATTGATTGGATTTGCAACACATCCGCCATAAAGTCCAGAGTGTAAATCCCTATTTGGACCAATAACCTCAACTTCTACATAACTAAGTCCTCTTAAACCCGTAGTGATAGAAGGCACATCGTTTGCCAACATTCCAGTATCACTTACTAAAATGATGTCTGCATCCAACTTTTCTTTGTTTTCTTTGACATAAATTGCGAGGTTAGGACTACCAACCTCTTCCTCGCCTTCAATCATAAATTTAACGTTACAAGGAAGCTCATTTGCAGACAACATTGCTTCAAATGCTTTAACATGCATAAACATTTGACCTTTGTCGTCACACGCTCCCCTGGCAAAAATAGCTCCTTGTGGATGTAAACTTGTCGTTTTGATTTGTGGTTCGAATGGTGGTGATGACCATAATTCGATTGGATCCGCAGGTTGAACATCGTAATGACCATAGACCAAAACAGTAGGTAGATTGCGGTCTATTATTTTCTCTCCATAAACGATGGGGTGTCCTGCCGTTGGAGAAATGGAAATATTTTCTAAACCAATAGATTGCATCTGATTGGCGAGTTTTTCAGCACAAACTTGAACGTCTTTACTATATGCCGGGTCAGCTGAAATCGAAGGAATACGCAAAATATCAAGTAATTCTTGTAGGAATTTATCTCTGTTTTGTTCAATATAAATCTGTGTATTTTTCATGCATTGAATTTAAGACTCAAAGTTGCGAAAATTCATTGGTTTTTGGTAATTCAAACATTATATTAATTTTGTAATGCAACCATTTACAAGAACAAATGGTCTTATTGTCAATTCGATAGATTATGATGAAACATTTACGCTTTTATATTGTCGCTATTTTTGCTTGCTTGAACGTGCTTTCATATGCACAACCGATTACTGTTACCACAACTCAAACGCCTCAACAACTTGTGGATAATGTCCTATTAGGTTTTGGTGTAACAGCATTGAATGTTACCATCAATGGCAATCCACTTTTAGCAAATACACCACAAAGCAATGTTGGGTTTTTTACAAATACCAATCCTGCATTCCCGATTGATAGTGGGTTGGTCCTTACTACAGGTAACGCCTCCGCTGCTGTCGGACCAAATTTTTCCTCTTCTTTTACCAATAACAACCCGCCAACTCCACTGGTGACGTCCGATCCCCACCTCAATGACATTGCAGCAGGGTCCGTTACGAATGGGGTTGTATTAGAATTTGACTTTATTCCACAAGGGGATTCCGTGATATTTAATTACATGTTTGGCTCAGACGAATACCCAGAATTCTCACCTTCTTCATTTAACGACGCTTTCGGTTTGTTTTTATGGGGACCAGGAATTACCGGTCCTTATGTTCAAGCTGGTTATCCGAATGGGGGTATGAACATTGCAACCATACCTGGTGGTATTCCTGTAACCATAAATAATGTTGGTGACGCATCCAACACGAATTATTATGTGTTTAATGAAACTGCTTCAACCTTAACGTATGGAGACGCCATTCAGTACGACGGAACCACTGTAAAGTTGACCGCGGCGGCTGGGGTACAATGTAATCAGCTATATCACATTAAATTAGCAATATCCAATGTTGGTGACCAATCATATGATTCAGGAGTATTTTTAGAGGCAGGAAGTTTTAGTTCCGCTGCTGTAGATGTAGCCGTGGCAACTGTTTCTGGAGATACAACCATCGTGGAAGGGTGTACGTTTGCAGATTTTATCTTTACGCGTCCGGCTGGACAACTTAACGACACCTTAGTCATCAATTATACCATTGGTGGTGTGGCACAGGAAGGTGTTGACTTCAATAACTTGATTAATCCTATTACATTTTTACCAGGCGAAGATTCGGTGGTCATTAATTTAACACCGATTCAGGATAACATCACCGAAGGATTTGAGTCTGTGATTATCTCCGTTGAAATCATAAACCCTTGCGGGGATACCATTATTTCTTCCGGAACCATTTACATCGGAGAAGGGCCTATAATCAACATAACCGAGAGCGACCCGCTGATTTTATGTGCAAGCGATAGTGTTGTGTTGAGTGCTTCGGCATTTGGTGGTTATGCACCATATCAATATGAATGGACAACGATGTCAGGCGTTCCCATCAGCACGAATGACACAATAATAGGTGCAATAAGTCAAAATGGCTCTATACAATATTTGGTTACAGCAACGGACAACTGTAACTTCTCGCAAACAGATACGGTAACCCTTACGCTCAATCAAACTATTGCAATTGACACGATTTTTGTTGGGCTAGCAACCTGTCAACCAACGGGTTATGTATCCGTAATGGCCAGTGGACTAACGGGTGTTCCTACCTACAATTGGACAGGTCCTCCGGGATTCATTGATGCTTCTGTTTGGCAGAATATTCCTTCAGGGATGTACTACATCACGGTTGAAGATGATGTTTGTTCCGTTTCAGACAGTGCATTTGTTGGTATACAAAATGCGCCGGACGCAGAATTCTTTGGAACACCTGATCAAGGGTGTGCTCCTTTTGATGTTGTCTTCCAAAACAATAGTTTGAATGCGAACACGTATGCCTGGGATTTTGGAGATGGTCAAACCGCTTCAAGCTCAAATTTAAATAACGTTTCACACACGTACAATGGTCCTTTTGGAATCTATACCGTTCGACTCATTTCATTTCAAGGTACGCTATGTTCGGATACAGCATTTTACTTAATCCAAGTAGATGTTTGTGGGTGTACAGATCCGATTGCTTTAAATTACAATGCCGGTGCTAATGTTGACAATGGAAGTTGTATTTATCAAACGGGGTGTACAGATCCAAACGCCTTGAATTATGATGCAAGCGCCGTGGTTGATGATGGTTCCTGTTCGTATCCAACACCAATTGTAGAAGCGCCAAATGTATTTAGTCCAAATAATGACGGCACAAATGAAAGTTATTTCCTTGAGACAAAAAATGTGGTGAAGTTAGAATTGGTGATTTTAAATCGTTGGGGAAATGTTTTATTTGAAAAAACAGGAGAAGACTTATTAAATACACCTAGTAATAATCCTTCTTGGGATGGAAAAATCAACGGTGTTTTAGTGAGCGAGGGAGTATATTTTTACAAATACGTTGGTTATAACATTAATAACCAAGAGGTAACAGGGCATGGATTCTTGCATTTAGTAACTAAATAATTACAGACCTATTGAGTGGAAAAATGGATTTTATGAAAGGCCTTTTTCGTCGCTCAATGCTATTATTGCTTTTACTATTGCTGTCTGTTTTTTTCGTGCTTTTTGGTTCCATTTGGCATAACAAAAAAACAGCAAAAGGAGATCGAATATACGGAGGAGAGTTCTCATACTCGATGCCCGAATCTATTGAAAGTCTTTTTCCACTGGAAACAAATAAACTTTCTGATCTTCGCATTATAAGTCAACTATTTGATCCGCTTGTTAAACAGCAAGATTCAAAAGGCGGTGTTAGGAATTACTTAGCTGAAAATATCACTTCAACAAACAATGGTAGCCGCATTCTAATTCGGATTAAAAAAGGGGTTCGCTTTCATAATGACGATTGTTTTATTGGTGAAACTAACGAATTAACAGCAGACGATGTGGCTTTTACACTTAGTTTTGCTTGTTCCAAAAATCCACTAAATCAGTCTGCATCATTATTAAAAGGGAAAATTGTTGGGTCTGATAAATACTACGAAAATGCTGAAGATCCAGGAAAAAATTATGTGCCAGGTGTACGTGTTTTAGGAAAACATTTGGTTGAAATTCAACTGGCACAGCCCTTTAATCATTTTATTCAACTTTTGACCCACCCGAGTTTGGGCATTATGTCCAAAAATTCATGGAAATATTATGGTTCAAAACTGAAAACACACCCCGTTGGATCAGGTCCATTTTACATTAAATCTTCGTCGAAATCCTCTTTGTTGTTAGAACGAAACAATGACTATTGGAAAACCGACCAATATGGAAATCAACTTCCGTATATAGATGGAATTAGGGTATACAAAAACACCCTTCTATCAAATGAATACCCGCTGTTTTCGAGTAAAAAAATTGACGTGCTTTTTGATTTACCGGTGAATGATCTTGAAAAAGCATTTGGTACATTGGCCGATGCAAAAAAAGGGAAAAATTTGCTACACAAAGTTCACATTCAAAAAGCATCAAAAATGCATTACATTGCTTGGAATATGAACAAGCCCCCCTTTAATAGCTTACTAGTTCGACGTGCTTTTACATTTGCGTTGGATAAAGATTTTATTTGTACAGAAATTTTAAAAGGTGATGGGCGTCCCTTAAAAAAGGGCTTCATTCCCACTACCTCCTATTATTCAAACGAACAATTACCCACCATTGAACAAGATGTAGCACAAGCGAAAAATTACCTTTTACAGGCTGGTTATTCCGCAAACCAACCTTTTCCCACTCTTTTTTTATACCTAAATGCACAAAGGGGAAGTAATGCCGATTTGTGGTGTTCAGAAACATGCCGACAATTAAAGCGTGTTCTTGGTGTAGATGTCAAGATTAAATATGTTAGTACTGCAGAAAGAGATGAAAAAATAAAATCTGGAGAGGCAATCTTATGGAAAGCAGGTTGGGTAGGTGATTATCCTGATGCAGAGTCATACCTGAGATTGTTTAATGATCATTCTCGCGTAAACACATATGGAATTGACTTTCAAAACTCACTTTTTGAACAGTTATTTGCGCGTTCCCTTACTGCAAGAAACCCAACGGAAAAAACCCGAATTCAGCAAGAATGTGAAGCGATTGTCATGAAAGAATCTGCTATTTTTCCAGTATATTCAGAAGACTTTTTTGTGATGATCAACCTTCGCGTTCGTGGGTTTGAGATGAACACATCGGGCATCATCGATTTCTCAAAAATATACCTAAAGGACCTTAACCTTTAATGCGGGTTTTGAAGGGTTGATTCAACCCAAGCCTTTCCCCAATTTTCAAGCTCTGTATTCGACCACAATTCGGGATAAAAAATACGTTTTTGAAAACGAGGAGGTAAGTATTTTTGCCAATTAGTTCCGCCTGTAGCAGCAATATCTTCCGTGTCTTTTGCCAAATAACGAACAGCAGATTTGTAATGTGCTAGTGGCCAATTAACGTTCACGTTGGTGTCATTTTCACGAAGCGCATTTCGTACAGATTCATCCGCTTGATCGGCTTCACTTAGCCTTAGAAAAGATTGCCATAAATTTTTGTTTCGACATTTCTCGCCTAATAAAATGAATGACTCTCTGTATTTATCCTCAAATTGTGTTAACGTCAACGTTTTTTTTCCCGTAGCAACTTCTGTAGCGCCCTCTTTCCAATAAATATGTTCAAACATATCCGAAATAGAATCGGTTGAAGAAAACTCCGCTCGTTTATCTTTAGCTACCAACTGAATAAAGTCAGTACTGTAAATTTCTATCTCTCGATACTGTGCAGATTGAAAACCACTGGCAGTTAATAAAGACATGCGAAATTTCAAAAACTCTTCATGATCCATCCCTTCAATCATTATTTGAAAACTTTTAATGCGGGTTTTGAAGGGTTGATTCAACCCAGGCCTTTCCCCAA
>JACCDK010079240.1_pt1 | contig 18856 bp, 13 predicted proteins | sample 7445871 | NCBI WGS metagenome assembly JACCDK01 (sample SAMN15323436, study PRJNA562643) | freshwater metagenome | isolation source: river surface water | place: USA:Blue River Watershed | collected 2017-08-15
CCGACCTGATGGCGATCCACGCCGCGCCCTATCCGGCCGCGATCGGCGCCGGGGTGGCGAGCGTGATGGCGAGCTTCAACTCGATCAATGGCACCAAGATGCACGGCAACAAGCCGTTGCTGACCGATGAATTGCGCTGGCGCCTCGGCTTCAGGGGTGTCACGGTGGGCGACTGGAACGGCCACGGCCAGATCAAGGGCTGCACCAATGCGGATTGCGCGCAGGCGCTGCTCGCCGGGCTCGATGTCTATATGGTGCCCGAAGACTGGAAGGAGCTCCACGCGTCGCTGGTGCGGCAGGTGAAGGACGGCACGATCCCCATGGCCCGGCTCGACGAGGCGGTGCTGAGGGTCCTGCGCCTGAAGCAGCAGCTCGGCATCCTCGATGGCGAGGTGAAGCCCTCTGCCCGGCCCAATGGCGGCAGGTGGGAGCGGCTCGGCTCGCCCGAGCACCGCGCGCTCGCCCGCGAGGCAGTGGCCAAATCGCTGGTGATCCTCAAGAACCACGGCATCCTGCCGCTCAAGGCGGGCGCGGTGATCGAGGTCGCAGGGTCAGCCGCCGACAACATTCCGCAGCAGGCCGGCGGCTGGTCGGTCACGTGGCAGGGCGGGGGCGATCTCACCGCCGCCGATTTCCCCGGCGCGACCTCGATCTGGGCGGGCATCGCCGCGGCCGCGAAGGCGGCAGGCAGCCCGGTGCGGCTGGCCCCGCAAGGCGATCCCACGAGCCAGCCCGACATCGCGATCGTCGTCTTCGGCGAGCCGCCCTACGCCGAGTTCGTCGGCGACCGCAAGGACCTCGCCTTCCGCGACGAGGAAGGGCTTGCCCTCCTCAAAGCCTACCGTGCGCGCGGGGTGAAAACGGTCGCGGTGTTCCTTTCGGGCCGACCCTTGTGGGTCAATCGCGAATTGAACGCGGCCGATGCCTTCGTCGCCGCATGGCTGCCCGGCAGCGAGGGGGCAGGGGTTGCCGACGTGCTGTTCGGCAAGCGCGCGCCGAGCGGGCGGCTGTCCTTCAGCTGGCCGGGCACCTGCGAGGGTACGCCGCTCAACGATGGCAATTCCGCGCTGTTCGGCCGGGGCTTCGGACTGGGCTTCGCCACCGCCACGCGGCTCGAACAGCTCGATGAAACCTGCGCAGCGCTCACCCAGGATGCGGGCGCGGCGTGGTTTGCCAGCGGCAAGCTCGGCGCGGGCGTGCAGGCGGTGGCGGATAATGCACTGCTCCCCGACCTGCGCGGCAGCGGCAATGGCATTGTCGCCACCGGCACCGACCGCCGCGCGCAGGAAGATGCGCGCCGTATCGCCTTCGGCCCGGGCGCGAGGCTCACCCTGACCGGCCCGGACAGCGGCGCGGCATGGCGGATCACCTATCAGGTCGCCAGCCGCCCGGCCGCGCCGGTCACTGTCACCGCCGGGGGCGCGCCGCTCGACATCACGCAGGGGCTCTCGGTCGCCGAAGGCAAGGGCTGGCGCGAGATGGTGCTCGGCGCGAAGTGCCTCGGCGCGACCGGTGGCAGGCTCACCTTGGCCTCTGAGGCGCCCTTCGCCCTCCAGATCAGCGAGATCGCCCGCGACGATAGCGCCGCCGGGGCTGACTGCTCGTTCTGACCCGCCCCGCAGGAGCAGGGCGCCCGGCTAGGGCGTGACGATGTCGAAGCTGCGCGGCATCGGGTCGAGCGCGTCGAGCACGGCCTGAAGGCCCGCCGTGTCGCCCTCGATCGTGACGCCCTCCATGCGGCTCACCATCGCCAGTGGTGCCTTGACGAACAGCAGCGCCAGCATCGCACGGCGGGGTGCGCGGATGGTCACGTCCGCCTTGGCGGGCAGAGTGCCGACCCGGCCGATGATCGCCTGTTCGCCGACTTCGAGCACCGCCTGCTCCTTGCGATCGACCAGGTCGAAGGCAATGGTGAAGCCGCGCCGCGCGGCGCGCTCGGGGGCGTAGAGGGTCGCGGCGGAATCGAGCAGTTCCTGCGTCGTCAGCGCGGCGATCATGTCGTTGCTCTGCGCGGCGCTGCGATCGACACGCCCGTTCCTGAGCTCGCTGGCCGCGGCGAGGAACTGGTTGCGCCAGATCGCGCTTTCGGCCTGATAGCCCTGCTGTTCGTAGCTGCGCGCGAGCATCGTCTTGGCGGCGGCATTATCGGGGGCGGCGAAAACGAGGTTCTGGAGCAGGTCGGACGACCAGCGGTAATCGCCCTCGGCTATAGCCTTGTCCGCCAGCGCCAGCACCCGTTCGGCTCCGCCCAGTGCCTCGACCAGCCTCTTCGCGCGCGCGGCCGGCGGATGGCGGTGCAGGTTTGCCGGGACCGCGTCGTACCAGCCGAGATAGAACTGGTAGATCGCCTTGGCGTTGTGGCTGATCGTGCCGTAATAGCCGCGCGTCGACCATTCCTTCGCATGGCCCGGCGGCGGCGCGGCCTCCAAGGCTTCGGCGATCTCGTCCATCGTCTCCCCGCGGTTCATCCGGCGCACGGTCTGGTCGTGGAGCCAGCGGTAATTGTCGCGCTGGGCGGCAAGCCATGCGGTGCCCTCGGCGCGGCCGAAGATCGGCCAGCAATGGCTCGAGATGATCGCGTCCGATTGCGGCGCGTAGCGGGTCGCGGCCTCGTCGAGATAGCGCGCCCAGGCTCGCGCATCGCGCACCTTGGCGCCGCGCGGGGTGAGAATGTTGTGGAGCGAGCAGGTGGCGATTTCGGCGGAGAGAAAGGCTTTTTCGGGCTTCACGAAGACGTTGAACTCGGCCGGCGCCTCGGTGCCCGAGACGATCTGGAATTCGAGCGTTACGCCGTCCACCATCCGGGTCTCGCCGGTCCGCGCGACCGTGTCGGTCGGCGGGATCAGCGACAGCGTGCCGGACGACAGGCCCATGCCGATGCCGCTCCCCATCTGCCCGGTCGCGCCGGGCGCGATGCCGGTGCCGAACTGGAAGGCGGCGCGGCGCATCATCGCGGCCCCGGCCATGACGTTCTCGGAGGTCGCTTCCTCCATGAAGCCGGCGGGCGCGATCACCGGCACCTTGCCGGCCTCGACGGCTGCCGCATCGATCACGCCGCGCGCGCCGCCGAAGTGGTCGCCGTGGCTGTGCGAATAGATGAGGCCGGTGACCGGACGCTTGCCGAGCGTCTCGTCAACCAGCGCCATCGCCGCCTGCGCCGCCTCGACACTGGTGAGCGGGTCGATCACGATCCAGCCATTCTGGCCCTTTATGATCGTCATGTTCGACACGTCGAACCCGCGCACCTGCCAGATGCCCGGCGTCACCTGGAACAGCCCGTGACGTTTGAGGTGGGTCATGTGCCGCCACAGCGAGGGGTTGACCGTCTCGGGCGCGGTGCCGGAGACGAAGGCATAGGCATCGAGGTTCCAGACCGGCTTTCCGGCGGCATCGCGGATCACCGGATCCTTGCGGGTCGCCAGAAAGCCGCGCTGCGCGTCGCGCGCATCGCGGGTGCCTTCGGGCGGGAGCGCTCGGGCGGTGGCCGCATGGGCGGCGCGGGTCGCCGGGCTGGCGGTGCCCGTCTGGTCCTGCGCCCCGGCAAGGGTCGCTGCCCCCAGCAGGGCCGCAAAGCCCAGCGCCGCGCCGCAGCGCAATCCGGTGTTCGTCATCATATGGTTCCCCTCTTGTCCCGCTGCTGGTGATGCCCTGACGGGTCTCGCAATTCAAGCAGCATGCCGCGCGCCCATTCTCCGACGCCTGCATTCATTAAGAGAATAGAATGTTTGCGGATGAAGATTGAATTTTTCCGATTACCTCCGAGCCGCTACCAGCCACCCGGCAAAGCCTTCCCTCTCCCACCCTGAAGGGCCCTTCACCGCGATGGACCAGACCAGCCAGCGACCGGAGTCCGCAGCCCGCGCCCCCGCACGTGCTGCGCGCGCTCTGTCGCTCGTCGCCAGTCCGCTGCGGCTCGCGCACCCGAACGGGGCGGTTCCCGGATCGTGGAGCGCTGCGCTTGCCGGGCTGGGCGCTTGGCTCGGAGTGGAGATCGCTTCGGTTCCCGCGCCCGATGCTGCAGCACCGGTCTTTGCACCCTGGGAGGGCTGGAGCCCGGCCGCTTTTCAGAACGGGGGCGCGGCGGGATTGCCCGAGGCGCAGTTCGTTGCCAGCTATTGCCTCGACCACGGCCACCACGCGCGCGGCGCGGTCGATCTGGTGCTGCTATCGCCGCATCCGGCGCTCTGCGGTGCGGGCGGAGCGGACGCCGCGCCTCTGGCTGGCGCCCTGCGGGCCATGATCCGCGTCGCCGTCGCCGAGGGACGGGGGCGGATCGCGATCATCTGCCATGCCGCCGAGCACGCCGCGCTGGAGCGTTTTCGCCTGGCCGAAGAGCGCAGCCTTGTCCCCGACGGGGTCGCGGTGTGCTGTCTGGCAATCGAGGATGCCCTGCCGGCACTGATGGGACCGGGCGCGCCGTGGGACGCGGTGATCGCCATGCCGGACCTGCGCGGCATCGTCTTCACGCTCCTGTCCGAGACAAGCGGCGTGCGGGGAGCCTGGCCGATGCTGTGGCACAGCCATGGCCTGAGGCGCGTGACCTGCGAGGTGCGGGGCGAGGGCAGTGTGCGCCTGCCGCTCGATGCCCCGGCGCTGGTCCAGACCCTCGCGCTCGCGCTTCAGGCGGCCGGCAAGACCGCTGCTGCGCAGCGGCTCCACGCAAGGTGGGCGGATTTGCGCGAGAGCGGGGTGACCACGCTGGCGCGCGGCAGCGCGGCGCCCTATGCGACCGAGCTTTCCGATCCCGATCTGATCGCAATGATCAGCCGCGAAAACACCTCGTGCAAGCCTGCGCGTCGCGAGTGGCAGGCGCTGAAAAGCCAACCCATGATAAATTTCGGGGGCCATTTGCGAGTCTTGCGCGTTGTATCTTCAAAGACCGCTAACCATTAAATAGGAAGCGTATCATGCCGAGCCGCAAGATCGTCGCAAATGAACTGGCGCATGTCCTGCGGCAGATTTCCCATCCGGACCGGATTCGCCTGCTGCTCAAGCTGCAGGCGGGCGAGCAGACGGTGAACGAACTGGGGGATATCCTCGAGATTTCTCCGACCCGCGTGTCGCAGCATCTCGGCGTGCTGCGCGCGGTCGCTCTGGTCGAGACCGAAACCCAGGGGCAGAAGCGAGTCTACCGCCTCGCCCAGCCCGAGCTGGCAAGCTGGCTGATCGGGGGGATCGACTTCATCGCCCACCGCCTTGGCCGGGCGACGCCTGAGGACATCGACCAGGCCAAGCAGCTCTGGGTGGCCGAGGCGGTAGACCCCGCCGAGCAGATCGACCGCGCCGCCTGAGGCGCCCTGGCCCCCCGGCGTGACCCGCCGCGGCGGGGCGGGGCCACAGGGGCCTCAGCAGGCGTGAGCGGTGCGCAATTGGGGGGCGAGCGCGGCGGCATAGCGCTGCTCTACCGCGACCCAGCTTTGCGCGGTCTCGTCCCAGGCTTCGACCTCGCCGGTCTTGATGTCATAGACCCAGCCGTGCAGCTCCAGCTCTTTGCGCGCCAGTGCCACCGCGACGGTGGGGTGGGTCTTGAGGTGCTGCAATTGCAGGATGACATTCTGCTCCAGCAGCATCCGCATCTTTGCCTCCGGATCGAGGTCGGCGCCCAGGGCCTCGGTAATGTCGACCGCCCCTTGCGCAAAGCCGAGCCATTCGCGCACGTGCGGCAGGTTGGTCAGCGCGGCGCGGTTCATCGCCCCCTTCATCGCCCCGCACTGGGTGTGGCCGCACACCACGATGTTGGGGATGCGCAGCGACCCGATCGCGAATTCGATCGAGGCGGTCATGCCGCCGGTCTGGTTGGTGTGCGGCGGCACGATGTTGCCCGCGTTGCGGCAGATGAACAGCTCGCCCGGATCGGTCTGGGTCAACATCGCCGTCTCGATCCGGCTGTCGGAGCAGGTGATGAACAGCGCCTCGGGGCTCTGGCCGGCACTCAGCCGTTCGAACAGCGCCTGCTTTTCCGGGAAGACCTCGCGCTGGAACTTCACCACGCCTTGGGCGAAACGGGACATGGGCGGGGCTCCTCGGGATCGTGCAACGGCTGCAAATCTGCGCAGATAACGAGCTGTGAAGGTATGACGCGGGCTCCGCAGCGTCAAGCGCGGCGGAAATCGCCGCCTCGTCAAACCTGCTGGTGACTTGCGCTGCAATGTGTGGTGTCAGGGGCGCCGCCAGACATCCATCAGGACACGAGGACGCAAGAGACATGAATTTCGAGCTCGATCACGAACACGCGATGCTCAAGGAGCTGGTCGGCAAGTTCGTGCGCGACCAGTTGATGCCCTATGAGGCGAGCGTGATCGCCCGCGAGAATATCGGGCAGGGCACCTATCTCACCCCCGAGGAGACCGCCAAGGTCGACGCGGTGAGCCGCGAGCTGGGCCTGTGGGGCCTCGATGCCCCCGAGGAGGTGGGCGGCATGAACCTGCCCATGGTGGCGATGGTCGGCGTCTCCGAGGAACTGGGCAAGACTGTCGTGCCCTATTACCTCCCGCCCGACAGCCCCAATTTGCGGATGCTGATGGTCGCGGCGGACGAGCGCCAGCGCGAGGCCTACCTTGAACCCTATGTCCGCGGCGAGACGATCAGCGCCATCGGCATCTCGGAACCCGGTGCGGGCGCCGATCCGCAGGGGATGCGCACCACCGCAGTTCAGGACGGCGACGACTGGATCATCAACGGCCGCAAGATCTGGATCACCAAGGGCGCCGAGGCCGATTTCACCATTCTCATGGCGGTGACCGACAAGAACCCCAATGGCAGGAACGGCATGTCGGCCTTCCTCGTCGACAAGGGCACGCCGGGTTTCAACGTCACCCGCAAGATCCCGATGATCGACGGCACGGCGACTTACGAGATTGCTCTCGAGGATTGCCGCGTGCCGGGCTGGAAGCTGCTCGGCAAGCGCGGGCAGGGCTTCGCGCCGATGCAGGTGCGCCTTGGCACGCGGCGGATCGAGATGGCCTCGTGGTCGATCGGCATGGCGCAGCGCGCGCTCGACATGATGATCGACTACGCCCCGCAGCGCAGCACCTTCGGCAAGCCCCTGTCGGCGCGCCAGACGGTGCAGAACTGGATCGCGGACGCCGCGACCAGGATCCACGCGATGCGGCTGATGACCTATGACTGCGCGTGGAAGATCGATCAGGGGCGCGACGTGCGCAGCGAAATCTCGATGATCAAGAGCTTCTGCACCGAAAGCGCCTATGAAATCGTCGATCACGCGATGCAGCTCTATGGCGGCATGGGCATGACCCGCGAGCTGCCGCTCTACCTCATGAGCAACAAGCTGCGCACCATGCGCATCTATGACGGCCCCTCCGAGATCCACAACTGGGTGGTCGCCCGCGGCTTGCTGGGGACGCACGACTAGGCCCACCAAGCCTTCGCGCCAAAGGAAACGGGCGGGAGAACCATGGTTCTCCCGCCCGCTCTTTATGCGCCTTGCGGCCGGATCAGAAGCGACCCGTCACCCCGAGGAAGAAGCTCCGCCCCATGCCCGAGACCGGGTAGGCCGAGCTCGAGAGGTAGGGGACCTCGTCGGTCACGTTGTTGATCCCGCCGTAGAAGGTCACCTCGTCGGTCGCATCGAGCGAGAAGGCGAGGTTGTGGATCCAGTAGTCCGGCGCGAAGCCCGCCGGACCGAACTCGAAGTTGATGCGTTCGATCTGCACCACCGAGGCGACCGCGGTGGATTGGATATACTGCACCCCGTAGTTGAGGGTGAAGTCGCCGCGGTTCCAGGTGACACTCCCGAAGCCCGCGAATTCCGGTGCGCCCAGTTCCCTGAGGCCGGGGTTGGCGACATCGGGACGGCGCGGATCGAAGAAGCGGTTGAGTCGCTCGGTCCAGTTGCCGTTGACCGACAGGTTGAAGTTGTTCTGCCCCAGGCTGAAGGCGTAGTTGATCTGCGCATCGACCCCGCGGGTATCGAGAGCCGCGAAGTTGATCTCCGACTGGCGCAGGAAGTTGAAGCCCAGGAAGGTCGGCGAACCGGCATTGCGGTTCCGGGTGAACAGCCCGCAGAAGTTGTTCGGGAAGGTCGGCAGGTCATAGCAGTTGTTGACGATGTCCTGCGCCGCAACCGCCTGGATCGCGTTGTCGATCTTGATCGAGTAGTAATCCGCCGAGAGCGTCAGGCCGGGGATGAAGCGCGGCTGCACCACCGCCCCTGCCGTCCAGGTGGTAGCGGTTTCCTCCTGAAGGTTGGGGTTCCCGCCCGCGACCCCGGCAAAGCGCGCGGTCAGCGGATCCTCGTAACCCACCGGAATGCCATCGGCCCGGCAATTGGCGAGCCGGTTTTGTGCCGCCGGATCGTTGTTGGCGATCAGGTTGTTGATGTTCGACTGGCTGCACGGATCGGCCGGGCGGAAGAACGCCGTCGATTCGGGGTCGAAGAGTTCCGAGATGTTCGGCGCCCGGATCGCCACCGAGTAGGTGCCGCGCAAGCGGATGTCCTCGATCGGGGCCCAGGTGCCGTTGACGTTCCAGGTGAAGGCCCCGCCGATCGTCGAGTAATCGGCATAGCGGCCCGCCGCGCCCAGGCTCAGGTCCTGGAAGAAGGGCGTGTCGCTGAGGATCGGCAGCAGAACTTCGCCGAACACTTCACGGACTTCGAACTGGCCGCCCGCGTTGAGGCTGCGGGTCGCATCGAAGATCAGCGACTGGTTGGGCGAGATCGAGCCGATGAAGGTCCCGGCCGGACCCGCAGGCGAGCCCGCCGGCAGGAGGCCGAGCACCAGCGGATCGAGGTCGGTCTGCGACTTCTCCTTGCGGTATTCCGCGCCCAGGTTGAACTTCACCGCGCCGCCGGGCAAGTTGAAGAAGGCGCCCGTGTCGCCGTGCAACATGCCGGTGATGACCAGCTGCTCGAGACGGGCCTCGCTGGTGGTCGGCGTGGTGATCCACGCTGCCGCTTCCGGGCTCACCGAATTGACGCCGCGGAACAGGTTGGCCGGCACGCAGCCGCTGTTGGGGCCGGGGGTGAAGGTAAAGAAGCCGGGCGCGATCACCGGGAAGGCTTCCGAACCGGGGTGCAGCGCGGCGGGGTTGACGTTCGAACGGCAGGTGGGCTGGCCGGTGCGCGGATCGGTGATGACGTCGATCGCCGCAAACAGGCGGTCATAGCGCACCGAGTTGCCGCTGGTCGTGCGGTTGTTGGTGCGGCCGTAGTTGCCGACCAGTTCGTACTTGAGGTTCGGGGTGAGCTCCCCGTCGATCCCGCCGACGATGCGGTAGGTCTCGCGCAAGGACGTGGTGATGTTCGGCCCGAGATCGGTGAAGTCGCGGCTCACCCGAAGCCCGCCCGCCGCAGTGGCCTCGCCGCGCAGCGCGACGGGAATGAAGGGGTTGGCCGGCGAGATGAACAGCGTGTCGTAGAAGGTGTTGTAGCTGTTGCGGCTGGTCGTCTCGTTGCGGGCGTACTTGGCATCGAACCATACCCGCGCCGCGCCCGAGAATTCGTAGCTGCCGCGCAGGTTGCCGTAGATGCGCTCCGAGCCGGGGATCAGCGAAGCCTCGTTGACGCGCTCGACCGCGCCGTTGCCGCCGAACTGGTTGGCGGTGCCCGCGATCAGGCCGTCCTGGAACACCTGCGGATTCCCGTTGGCGTCCGTGATGTAGCAGCCGCCCCCCCCGAACACGACGCGGCCGATATAGCTTTCGTTGCAGTCCGGCGTGCCGTTATTGTTGATATCGAGCCCGAAGCGGGCAAAGTCAGCCCGGTAGATCAGGCCCGCGTTCGATGAGATCGCAAAGCGCGGATCGGCGCCGATCACGAAGGACGGCGCGGCCGCGGCACGATCGACCAGCGCCTGTTCGGCCGCGGTGATGCCGCCCGGGAACAGGGTGGCGATTTGCGCCGGGGTGGGGATCACCCCGCCATAGGGAAAGCGACCTGCTGCCTCGGCGGGGCCGCCGATGCGGAAGCGGTTGGCGAAGTTCGGCATGGTCGCCGCGTTGATGTCGCCGCGCTGGAAGCGCCGCAGCGGGTTCTGGTAGGTCGCCGAGTTATTGCCGCGGCGGTTGTTGGCGGTGAAGTCGCGGTCGCCGAGAAGGATTTCGTTGTCCTTGGTGTAGCCGGCCGCGAAGGTCACATTGCCGCGCCCGTCGGCGAAGTTCTTGCCATAGACGCCCTCGATCCGGGCCGAACGCCCGTCACCCTTCGACGAGACGCCCATCTGGGCATCGACAGTGAAGCCCTTGAAGTCGCGCTTCAGCACATAGTTGACCACGCCCGTCACAGCGTCGGCACCATAGACCGCCGAGGCGCCGCCCGTGAGCACTTCGACGCGCTCGATCAGGGCATTGGGAATGGTCGAAACGTCCACGGCCTGCGCACCAGCGACACCAGAGACGTGTCGCCAGCCGTCAACCAGCACCAGCGTGCGGTTGGCGCCCAACTGGCGCAAGTTCAAGGTTGCCTGACCGACCGTGGAATTACTGCCGATTGCGCTCAACTCCAGCGAGTCAGCAACGGTGCGCGAGAAAATCAGCGCCGGGATCTGACGCAGCGCGGCCGTGGCGTCGGTCGAACCGAAATTGCGGATCGCCTCGGAATTGAGCGTGCTGATCGGCAGCGGCGCGGTGGCGTTGGGGTCGCGCGTGATGCGCGAGCCGGTGACGATGATCTGCTGCTGCGCATCCTCCGCGGTGGCATCGGCGACCTCGTCCGTCTGGGTCTCATCGGCAAGGGCCGCGTCCGCTTCATCGTCGGCGGCGTGCGCGACGGCAGGAACAGTCCCGGACAGCAGCAGCGCAGCGGCCAGAGCAGGGAGCGATGAGGATCGGAGTGAGAGCTTCGGGTTGCGCATGATGATGATACCTCGCGAAATAAAACCAGTGATCGGGGCGACCGCAGACTGCGGCATCGATCCTTCAGCAGCAGAGGCCCGCCGCCGCGAGCCAGGGCTCACGGCAAGGTCTGCTGGTTCTTCCTGCGCGAGATCGATCGGCCTGGCATTTTGCCTTGTGCCGAACTCGCCCCCAAACGGGCGCACTCCGTGCGGAGTAGCGACCGCGTTCAATATTACGCAATCATTTCCGGGTGGTAAGGGGGCTCTTTGGCTTTGGTCCGGGGCATCACCCCTTTTGGCAATAAGTGTAACTATTTGGCAACATTAGACTTACGCGGGCGCCGAGCCCTGCGGCTTCACTCGCAGCTTTGAGGGGTTCGCTTGCGGGGCGCGGCTCTGCTAGCAGCAGCACCCATGAGTGACCTAGCCTTGAACCAATGGATCGTGATCGCGCGCGACAGCCTCGGTGCCGCGCGGCAATATGCGCAAGACGTGCGCGCGGCGACGGCGGAGCTCGTGGCACCCGGCGGCGTGCCCGATGCGCGGCTGATGACCCGCGAGCAGCACCGCGTCCACGGCTATGCGTGGGTGGCCGCGAGCATCGCCGCGCTCGAGGCGACGCTCGACTGGGCGGTGCGCGCCGAGGGTGCAGGGCGCTTCGGCGCGGCCGAGGCATTGGTGCTGCGGATCGGTTTCGGCGAATACCTCGCCCAGATCGCCAGCGGCCTGCCGATGAGCGCGAACGAGGTGGTGCGCCCCGCCGCGCTCGGCACCGCCGCCGAGGCGCAGGCCTTTGCCGCCCACCCGGCGGTCGCGCGTCTGCTGGGCGAGGGCAGTACGCCCGAGACGCGGGCGCGGCTCGCCGCCTTGCTGGCTGAGGGCGCGCGGCCCGACGAGGGGCTGGGTGACGAATCGCTCGACCTCATGCGCGACCAGATGCGCGCCTTCACACAGGGGGCGATCACGCCCCACGCCCATGCATGGCACCTGGCCGATGCCCTGATCCCCGACAGCGTGATTGCCGAGATGGCCGCGCTCGGCGTGTTCGGCGTGTGCATCCCCGAGGCGCACGGCGGCCTCGGCCTCGGCAAGCTGGCGATGGCCGTGGTCTCCGAGGAACTCTCGCGCGGGTGGATCTGCGCCGGCAGCCTCGGCACCCGATCGGAGATCGCGGGCGAGCTGATCGCGGCCAATGGAACGGCAGAGCAGAAGGCGCGGTGGCTGCCGTGCATCGCCGACGGGTCGTGCCTGCCAACCGCGGTCTTCACCGAGCCCGATACCGGCTCCGATCTCGCCGCGGTGCGCACCCGCGCCCTGCGCCAGAGCGACGGGAGCTGGCAGGTGACGGGGGCGAAGACCTGGATCACCCACGCCGCCCGCGCCGATCTCATGACCATGCTGGTGCGCACCGATGCCTCGGTCCCGGGCTATGGCGGCCTCTCGATGCTGCTGGCGGAAAAGACCCGCGGCAGCGATGCCGAGCCCTTCCCCGATGCCGGGATCGAGGGCAGCGAGATCGCGGTGCTCGGCTATCGCGGCATGAAGGAATATGCGCTCGGGCTCGATGGCTTCGCGGTCGCGGCGGACGGCCTGCTCGGCGGGCGCGAGGGGCAGGGTTTCAAGCAGCTGATGCGCACCTTCGAGGGCGCCCGCATCCAGACCGCCGCGCGCGCGGTGGGCGTGGCGTGGAACGCTTTCGACCTGGCGCTCGACTATGCGCTGGGCCGCAAGCAGTTCGGCGAGGCCCTGGTCGGGTTCCCGCGGGTGGCCGACAAGCTGGCTCTCATAGCGGCCGAGATCGTCATGGCGCGCGAGCTGACCTATGCCGCTGCCCGCGCCAAGGATGCGGGCACGCGCTGCGATATCGAGGCGGGGATGGCCAAGCTGCTTGCCGCACGGGTGGCGTGGAGCGCCGCCGACAATGCCGTGCAGATCCATGGCGGCAATGGCTATGCGCTCGAATATCCGGTCAGCCGGGTGCTGTGCGATGCGCGGATTCTCAACATCTTCGAAGGCGCGGCCGAGATCCAGGCGCAGGTGATCGGGCGCGGGCTGCTGGCGGGGCAGGGACAGGCCCGGAACCCGGAATCCACAGCTTAGTGCGCAGAACCTAGATCACCCTCCGGGCCCGGTGATCGGGCACGGCCGCGCGCCGGGGATCGCGGATCACCGCATCCTCGAGCGCGACATGGCGCGGACCGTCGGCCCGCGGCGCGATCAGGCGGGTGACGCGGCGCACCAGCTCGACCGGGATGAAGGGCTTGCTGAAGAAGTCCTGCGCTCCGGCATAGAGCGCCCGGGCGCGGTCATCCTCGCCGCGCATGGCGGTGAACATCATCACCGGCAGATCATCGAGCTGGGGATTGCGGCGGATGCGGCGCAGCAGGGTCAAGCCGGATTCGCCGGGCATCCCCTGGTCGAGCAGCAGCAGGTCGGGGCGCTTCCTGAGCACGCAGTCCCACGCCGCCGCCGCGCTGGTGACCCAGCCGCAGGCATGGCCGGCATCGATCAGCAGGTCGCTGACCAGTTCGGCGATCAGTTCGTCATCATCGGCAATCAGGATGCAGGCCATTGCGGAGGGGGGCTGTGTGGTTGTCGGACGGTCCGCTCTGGGCCCGCGAGTGTGGCACCGGCCTTGGTCGGCCCCCTCGCATTCGCCCCTAGCCCCGGGCCACACCCGGCCCAGCCCCCTCTGGACCCGCGCCAGAGGGGCGCTAAGGGTCGTCGCCATGACCAGTGATTCTCCCAAGGCCTTATCCGGCAGCGCCCGCGCGGGCCCGTTTTATGTGACGCAGGGCATTCATAACCTCCGCGATTATGGCGGCTATGCGGCTTTTGGCGGCGGGCGGGTGAAGAACGGCCTTCTGTTCCGCTCGGGCCAGCACATGGAAGCCTCCGAGGCCGATCTGGCGCTGATCCACGCGCTCGACATCCGCACCGTGATCGACCTGCGCGGGACGAGCGAGCGCAGCGGCTTTCCGTGCAGACGCCATCCGAACTTCGCCGCACAAGTGATTGCCTATGATGGCGAAACCAGCAACTCCCCGCCGCACGAGGGCGGCGGCGGCACGGTGGTGATGACCCCGCAGAAGGCGCGCGAGCGGATGCTGGCGGTCTATACCCGGATGCCCGTCAACCCGGCGATGATCTGGGTGTTCCGCGCCTATTTCAAGGCGCTCGACGAAGGCGAGGGCGGCAGCCTCGTCCATTGCTTTGCCGGCAAGGACCGCACCGGCATCGCCGCCAGCCTGCTGCTCCATGTGCTGGGCGTTCACCCCGACGACATCAGGGCCGAATTCCTGCTCACCAATGCCGCGCCCACCCGCGCCATCCTCGAGCGCCAGTCCCTGCCGCGCATGGAAGCGCATTACGGCGCCATCGATCCCGAGGCGCTGCACAATCTCATGGGCGTTCTTCCCGATTATCTCGATACTTATCTTGCAAAGGTGAGAGAGGATCACGGCTCGCTCGATGCCTATCTGGAGCAGATATTAGGTGTGGACGGCGCGCGAAAAGAGCGTCTCAGGGCCCGACTGGTGGCGTGACAATCGCGCCGGAACGCCCCATATCCCACCCCTGAATTTCCACTGAGGCACACCCATGGCGACCCACACCACCAAGATGCTGATCATCGGCTCCGGCCCGGCGGGCTATTCCGCCGCGATCTACGCCGCGCGCGCCATGCTCGCGCCGATCGTGGTGCAGGGTCTCCAGCCCGGCGGCCAGCTCACCATCACCACCGATGTCGAGAACTACCCGGGTTTCCGCGACGTGGTGCAGGGCCCGTGGCTGATGGAGGAAATGCGCGCCCAGGCCGAGCATGTCGGCACGCGCATGATCTGGGACACGATCGTCTCGGTCGACCTTGAAAACGGCTCGCCCTTCCGCGCCATCGGCGACAGCGGCGACGAGTATATCGCCGATTGCGTGGTGATCTGCACCGGTGCGCAGGCCAAATGGCTGGGCGTGCCGGGCGAGATGGCATTGGGCGGCAAGGGCGTTTCGGCCTGCGCGACCTGCGACGGGTTTTTCTACCGCGGCAAGCGCGTGGCGGTGATCGGCGGCGGCAACACCGCCGTGGAAGAGGCGCTCTATCTCACCAACCACTCCGACAACGTGACCCTCGTCCACCGCCGCGACAGCTTGCGCGCCGAGAAGATCCTGCAGGAGCGGCTCTTCGCCAATCCCAAGATCACCGTGCTCTGGAACAAGGCGGTCGACAGCTTCGAGGCGGGGGCCAACGGCCTCCTCCATCACCTCGCGCTGACCGACACCGTGACAGGCGAGGCCAGCACGCTCGAGGTCGACGGGGCCTTCGTCGCCATCGGCCATGCGCCCGCCACCTCGCTGTTCACGGGCAAGCTGCCGATGGACGAGAGCGGCTACCTGCTCACCGAGCCCGGCACGCCCAAGACCGCGATCCCCGGGGTCTTTGCGGCGGGAGACGTCACCGATCACGTCTATCGCCAGGCGGTCACGGCGGCGGGGATGGGCTGCATGGCCGCATTGGACGCCGAGCGCTACCTCGCCGCGCGCGCCCATGAGGTGCAGGCCGAGGCGGCGGAGTAGCTTCGCAAGAGCCCACCCCCGGCCCCTCCCGCAAGCGGGAGGGGCCGGGGGTGGGCTTTCTCGCCTTTACCCTTGCGCGTGGAACACCGCGATCCCTGCATGCAGGATCAGCGCCATCAGCGCGAGGCTCGACAGCGCGAACAGGGCAAAGCGCACCGCCACCCTGTTCCATGTCGCCTGCACGATCGAGTGCAGCACCCGGAGGGCGACATAGGCCCAGGCGATGGTGGTGTTCAGCCCGTCGCCGGTGCCGGTGATCGCCAGCACCAGCGCCACCGCGTAGAACAGCGTCGGTGCTTCGTGGAGGTGGTTGTAGTTGTCCGCCTTCCAGCTGACATTGTCGGGCAGCAGCGCCCGCAGGCTCGATCCCTCGCCGCCGACGAGATTCTTGGCATCGATCCCGGCTTTGGTCATCGCCGGGATGCGGGTGGCATACATCCATACCCACATCACCATTGTCCACGCCAGCAGCGCGACGACGGGCTTGAGGATTTCCATTCCGATCATTGTCTTGTTCCCCCTGTGTGAAACCGAATTGCGTCAGGCCGGCAGGGCCGAAGGATCGGCCAGCAGCGTGGCCATGGCGGCGCGGATCGCCAGCGCCACGAGCGCGAAGGTGCTGAGCATGAACAGCACGAAGCGCACCGGCACCCGGTTGACCGTCGCCTGCCAGATCGAGTGCGCGATCCTGAGCGCGACATAGGTCCAGGCCAGGGCCACATCGATGGCGCCCGCACCCATGATCGCGAGGATCACCACCGCCGGGTAGAACACCGTCGGCTGCTCCATGAGGTGCGAATAATTGTGCGCCGGCCAGTTGATGCGCGGCTCGACCATATCTTCGAGATCCTGCCCGCGCGCGCCCGGGCGCTCCATCGTCGCCCCGGCCTTGCGCAAGGCGGGCAGGCGCACGCCCGCCATCCAGAACAGCATCACCATCGACCATGCCACCAGCACGGCGGCGGGCGCGAGCATTTGCGCTTGCATGTGAATTGATCCCCTTTGCGACCCTGTCTTGTCCGACAAGCTGCAAGAGCGCGAATGGATTGTCAAACGCAACCCATTTGCGCTTGGGCACGGCGGGGAAGGCCAGGGGTGTCGATGCAAGGCCCGCCTTGCCGCTTCCAGACGCGCTCCTGACCCCTCTCAGGCGCGTTCAGGCCCCATCCAGACCCCTGCCAGGCCTGTCCTGCGGCGATGTTTCGCGTGAAACATTCGCCTCACGCCGCTTCGGGAAGGGCCGGAACCGAGATGCTGCGCTCGCCGCCGAAATCCTCGCGCACCACGATCCGGCCCTGCCGTTCAAGGTGATCGAGCAGGCGGCGCACGCGGCTCGGGGAAGCGCTGCCATAGAGGCGGCCAAGCTCCGCCTCGTCGGGCATCGGCCTGCCGGTGCTGGCGGCGATCAGGATCGCCAGATAGGGGGCAAGAAGGTCGTCCTCGACGCCCTCGGCCGCGCGCTCGATCCCCGCGCGGGCCTCGGCGCCCAGCCGGTCGAGCCCGGTCACGGCAAAGGCGAACATGCGGCGGAAGCGGGCGAGATCGACATGGGCCGAGGCCACGCGGTGCTGGCGGCAGCGGATCGCGAAATCGCGGAACAGGGTGGCGGCCGGGCGGAAGGTCGCGCCCTCGGCCAGGGCAAGCTCGCGCACCACGCTCTCGCAATCGCAGGCGCCTCCCGCCTCATCGCCGTGCTCTGCCCGAAGGGGGCCATCCGCAGCGGGACGGGGCGGCGGGGCGAGGGCGGGCTCGGGCTCGGGCTCGGGCAGCGGAGCGGCGGGGGGCAGTTCGGGCAGGGCGCGCGGCGCGGCGAGAGCCTGTTCGACATCGGCTCGGGGCTGCGGCGGAGGCGGCGCGCGGCGGACGGGCTGGGGCTGGGCGGCGGCCTCGGTGAGGCGGTCGGTGAGCAGCGCCGCCATCGCGCCCTCGGCGGCCTCGGGAAGCGGGATCAGGCCCTGCCCGCTCCCGCGACCGGCGGTGCGCACCGCGCCGACATCGACCGCCACGGGCCGTCGGCTGATCGCCGGGCCGAGGCCGAGGAACTGCCCGCGCTGAAGGTCGCGGATGCGCTCCGCCTGCCGCCGGTCCATGCCGAGCAGGTCGGCGGCGCGTTGCATGTCGATGTCGAGGAAGGTGCGCCCCATCAGGAAGTTGGAGGCTTCGGCCGCGACGTTCTTGGCGAGCTTGGCAAGCCGCTGGGTGGCGACGATCCCGGCAAGGCCGCGCTTCCTTCCCCGGCACATCAGATTGGTCATCGCCGCGAGGGTCATGCGCCGCACCTCGTCGTTCATCTCCCCCGCAGCGGCAGGGGCGAACATCTGCGCCTCGTCGACCACCACCAGCGCAGGGTACCAGTGCTCGCGCGGGGCATCGAACAGCGCGGTGAGGAACAGCGCGGCGCAGCGGATTTGCTGCTCGACCTCGAGCTCGTCGAGCGCCAGCACCACCGAGGCGCGGTGCTGGCGCACGCGCAGGGCCAGCGCCTCGATCTCGCGCGGGGAGAAAGCGGCAGCGTCGATCACCACGTGGCCGAAGGCATCGGCGAGGGTGACGAAATCGCCCTCGGGATCGATCACGATCTGCTGCACCTGCCCGGCGCATTCCTCGAGCAGGCGGCGCAGCAGGTGCGATTTGCCGGAGCCCGAATTGCCCTGCACCAGCAGGCGCGTGGCGAGGAGCTCGGCGAGGTCGATGCCGATGCTCTGCCCGTCTGGCCCGCGCCCTATGTCGATCCGTCCGCTCACCGGCCCCGATTAGGCAGGCCTGCCTGCAAGGCATAGGCGCGGGCGCGAGTTTTCCAGCGATTTGGCGGCGCGGGGCGCGGGCGGACGGGCGGGGTGCAACCTCGGTTAGGGTGCCTGCCCCCGCTCCGGCACAGGAGGGCGCGCGCGACGGAGAGACGGCGGAGGCCGTGCTGGGCGAGGCCGGGAGGGGCTGAAACCGGGCCCGACCGGACAGGCTTTTCACCCGTCTGTTCCGATGCCTCTAGGCGCGCCAGACCGCACGGTGGTCTACGTCCGCGCCATTGTCACCACGGCATCGGGCACCAGCAGCACCAACACGCAGCTGGTCTACCGCAACGCCGATTACTGATGGTCGGGGAGGAATGGCTGGGGCGGAAGGATTCGAACCTTCGCATGGCGGTACCAAAAACCGCTGCCTTACCGCTTGGCTACGCCCCAGCAAGAGCGGCGCTCTATAGCGGCTGAATTGCGGATGTGAAGGGGGCGAAAGCACTGCTTTGCCCCCTTTTGCTGCGATATGTTCAGTCGAGCCGCTTGCCGGTGAAATCCGTTGCTGAATGGCGCTCCCTGAGCTGGGTGTCCTCATCGCCCCAGACCTTGTTGACGATCCGCCCGCGCTGCACCGCAGGCCTTGCCGCGATCTCCTTCACCCAGCGCGCGACGTGGGTGTATTCGTCGATGCTCAGGAAGGTCTTCGCGTCATTGTAGATCGTGCCGGTGGTGAAGGGTGCAAGCCACGGGAAATTGGCA
>JACCDK011356959.1_pt1 | contig 18846 bp, 18 predicted proteins | sample 7445871 | NCBI WGS metagenome assembly JACCDK01 (sample SAMN15323436, study PRJNA562643) | freshwater metagenome | isolation source: river surface water | place: USA:Blue River Watershed | collected 2017-08-15
TTGAGTAAAGATATTGATGCTTCTCAATTAACATTGGAGCAAGTTCAAGAGATGATTGAAAAAAAGACTCCTGTTAAAAAAACGGCTACTAAAAAAACAGCGGCTAAGAAAACAACTTCAAAAAAGAAATAGCCTATGGTTTTCGATTTTTTGCAACCCGTTTCAACTGCTGTTGAAGAATACATTTCTACGTTATCCAATCAGACCTTGGGCAAAAAGGTGGTGTTGCATTCGCATACCGATTTTCCTGTTCTCGAAAATATCGCACTTGCACTAATTACAGTAAATGAAAATAGAGGCGCTGCTAAGTCGAATGAAAACTACGATTTTGATGCTTTTAGAAAATCATTCTATGGCTTATATCCAGGAAACTGGAATGTTGCCTTAGCGGATTTAGGGACTATTGAAGCCGGTGCGAGTATAGAAGACACCTATTTTGTGCTTAAAAAAATTGTCGAAGAGCTAGTAAAGAAAAAAATTATCCCCATTGTCATCGGAGGAAGTCAAGACTTAACCTATGCCATGTATCGCGCCTACGATCAATTGGATCAAATGGTCAATTTGGTTGCGGTAGACAATCAATTTGATTTTGCTAAAGACAACGCATTGCCGTCCGATTCGTATTTGTCCAAAATAATTATGGATGAACCCACTAATTTATTCAATTATGCCAATTTGGGGTACCAAACCTATTTCAACTCACAAGAGGAAATCGATTTGATGGAAAAAATGTATTTTGAAGCGTATCGCTTGGGTGAGATATCCAATCAAATAGCCGTGGCAGAACCTGTTTTTAGAGATGCCGATTTGGTGAGTTTTGACCTAAATGCCGTGCAATCTTCTTATTCTGGCAACTTTGTTGCTTTTCAACCCAATGGTTTAAATGGAAAAGAAATTTGCGCCTTAACGCGGTATGCCGGGATTAGTGATAAAGTTTCGGCAATCGGAATATTTAATAGTGATATAACCAAGCAAGAATCGATTTTGATCGCTCAAATGTTGTGGTATTTTATTGAAGGTTATTGTTTTCGATCCAACGAATACCCTTTTGGAAGCAAAGAAAACTTTGTAAAATATATTGTGCCCATTCAAGAGGAAGAATTGGTTTTTTATAAAAGTCCAAATACGGGCCGGTGGTGGATTGAAATCCCGTTTTTAACCCCTGTTCATAATAAATTGAAAAGAAGTACGTTATTACCTTGTACAAATGAAGATTATTTAGCAGCTTGCGAACAAGAAATACCCGAACGTTGGTGGAAAGCACAAAGAAGAAATATTTTGTAAATTTCAATGATTAAAGGGTTTTTGTTGTTAAATTAAATACCCAATTCAAAAAATTAGTTATTTTTTGCACGTTTTTTAAAAAAAAATTGTTTTTTTGAAAATTATTGAATAGGTTTACGCCCTTAAAAATAGAATACATTTAACCCAAATTTATATGAAGAAGTTCATTGCATTTTCAGCAATTTTATCCTTATTTATCAGTTGTGGTAAAGGCGATAGAGGAGAATTAGTCGGAGTAAAAGGAAAAAAATGGCATCCTGAGAAACCTTATGGGATGACATTAGTACCCGGCGGAGCCTTTATTATGGGTAAATCAGACGATGATTTAGCTAACATTCAAGATGCGCCTACCAAAACGGTAACAGTTACCTCATTTTACATGGATGAGACGGAAATTACGAATAACGAATACCGTCAATTTGTGAATTGGGTAAAAGATTCCATCATTAAAACTCGTTTAGCGATTACTGCAGATGAGCAGGAGAAAAAACCAGGTGCCGGTGGTATCGGTGAATTTGCTTTTGCGGATGCAGATACGACTAAAATGTCAGTGTATGACAGATACATGTACAAAAATTACTACAGTGTAGGAACTGATGATGACATGTATTCGGGTAGAAAATTAAACCAAAAAGTGAAACTTATTAAAGATACCAAGAAATATCCTGATGAGTTGTATGTTGAAGTAATGGATTCTATGTATTTGCCAGAATCAGAATCATACAATGGTTTGAAAACCATAGATGCTTCAAAATTAAAATTCAAATACCGTCAAGTTGATTTGAATAAAGCAGTGAAAAAGAAAGGTAGAAAAGGTTTTTATGATGAAACACCACCTATCGAAATTTATCCTGATACTACAGCATGGATCAAAGATTTTGCATACTCTTACAACGAGCCAATGCACAACAATTATTTTTGGCACCAAGCCTACGGTGATTATCCTGTAGTAGGTGTTTCTTGGAATCAATCCAAAGCATTTTGTGCATGGAGAACCATGTATAAAAATGGGTACATTAAAAAGAAAAAAGGAAGAGATCAGGTAAATGAATTTAGATTGCCAACCGAAGCAGAATGGGAATATGCTGCTAGAGGTGGAATCGAAGGGGCAACCTATCCTTGGGGTGGTCCTTATGCTAAAAATGACAGAGGTTGTTTCTTAGCGAATTTCAAACCGGTTCGTGGAGATTATGCTGCAGATGGTGCGTTATATACTGTGGAGGCAAAATCATATGAGCCAAATGATTTCAATTTATACAATATGTCTGGAAATGTAGCAGAGTGGACAGAGTCTTCTTATTTTGCTGAATCGTATGAATTTGTTTCAACGATGAATCCAAACATTTCTGACCGTAAAAACCAACTTAAAGTAGTTCGTGGTGGATCATGGAAAGACATAGGTTATATGTTACAGGTGTCTACTCGTGATTACGAATTTGCAGATTCTGCAAGAAGTTACATCGGATTCAGAACGGTGCAAGATTATATGGGAACAGCACCTACTGGAAAAAAATCAAAATAGTATTGAACCAATTTTATTATAATTAACTTAACTAACTAAAATTTATTTATTATGGCAATTTTAAGCAAAAAAGTAATGGGATTCCTTTATGGAATGGGAGCAGCAGTAGTAATCGTTGGAGCATTATTCAAATTAATGCACTGGCCTGGAGCTGGACCAATGCTTGTTGTTGGATTATTAACTGAGGCAGCTATTTTTGCTTTATCTGCTTTTGAACCAGTTGAAAAAGACTTAGATTGGTCTTTAGTATACCCAGAATTAGCAGGTGGAGAGCCTTCAACTAAAAAAGGAAAAGCAGAAAACCCAGCTGAAGCACAAGGATTATTATCTCAAAAATTAGATAATATGTTAAAAGAAGCTAAAGTGGATGCTGAATTGATGGCAAGTTTAGGAAATAGCATCAAAAACTTCGAAGGCGCTGCAAAAAGTATTTCTCCAACAGTAGATGCTATGGCAGGTCAAAAGAAATATGCTGAAGAAATGTCTGCAGCAGCTTCAAATATGGAAGCATTAAACGGTTTATATAAAGTACAATTAGAAAGTGCAGATAGAAATGCACAAGCTAATCAAGAAATTGCTGAAAATGCTGCTAAATTAAAAGAGCAAATGCAATCAATGACTTCAAACATTGCGTCATTAAACGCGGTTTACGGAGGTATGCTTACTGCTATGAGTAACAGAGGATAATTAGTTTTATCAATATACAATTATTAATTAAAACTAATTTAAAGAAAAAATGGCAGGAGGAAAATTAACCCCTAGACAGAAGATGATTAACCTGATGTATCTGGTTTTCATCGCAATGTTGGCATTAAATATGTCAAAAGAAGTATTATCTGCTTTTGGACTTATGAATGAAAAATTTCAAAGTGTAAATGCATTCTCTAAAGATTACAATCAAAGCTTATATAGCCAGTTACAATCTAAAGCTGGTGAAAATGCAGCACAGTTTGGAGGACCTTTTGGAAAAGCTCAGCAAGTTAAACCAGTTGTTGATGAATTTTATAAATTCGTTGAATCTGTAAAAGGTGAAGTTGCTGCTTCTTTTCAAGTAGAAGAAGACGGTCCAAACAAAGGAAAATTACCTTATGAAGCAATGGATAAAAGTACTATTGATGAGGTTTGGTTTTCTGGAGACGGATATTCTAAAAGAGGAACTGAAATTGTTAATACAATTGAAAAATTTAAATCAGATATCAAAGCTGCAATTGGTGGTGATGTAAAATATCAAATCATCTTAAAGGATGTAATGGATAAATTTAGCACTGCTGATATTGTAGATGGTGAAGGCGTTAAAAAGAAATACTTAGATTATCATTATAAAGGATTCCCTGCAATTGCAACAATTTCTAAATTATCTGCAATGCAAAATGATATCAAAAAAGCAGAACAAGACATTTATAATGCATTAATTGGAAATACAACTGCACAGGCAGCTTCTATGAAAAATTACAAAGCATTTGTTATGATGGATAAATCAGCTTTCTTCCAAGGAGAACAAGTTACAGGTAGAGTTGTTTTAGGTCGTTATGACGAAACTACTGTTCCTAAAGCTGTTTCTGTAAACGGTGCTTCTACTTCAATTGATAATGGTTCTGCTGTTTTCAAAATGGGTGCAGGTAGCGTTGGTGAGAAAGATATTACTGGTAAATTTACGTTTATTGAAGACGGTAAACCTGTTGAAATTGAAATCGAAGGAAATTATGTAGTAGTACCTAAACCAAACCAAGCAATTATCTCTGCTGATAAGATGAATGTAGTATACCGTGGCGTACCTAACCCTATTTCGGTTTCAGTTCCTGGTATTTCTTCAGACAAAGTAAAAGCAAGTGCTCCAGGCATGTCCTCTGCTGGTAAACCAGGTCAATATGTACTTAAACCAGGTGCGGGTAGTGAAGTAAAAATTAGTGTTAATGCTACTATGCCTGATGGAAAATCATTTAGTAGTGGTCAAAGCTTTAGAATTAAAGGCTTACCAGCTCCAACGGGTAAAGTGGGAGGTTCTGACAAAAACAAAGGACCAAAATCTAACCTAGAAGTGTGTACGGTTACCGCTATCATGGAAGATTTCGATTTCCCAGTAACAGTGAATGTAACACAGTTTAACGTGAAAGTTCCAGGCCAACCTACCATTGTAGTTTCTGGAAATAAAATGGATGGAAGAGCAAGAGCTGCTATTGCGAAAGCAACTAGAGGAGATGTTGTTGTAATTTCTGAAATTAAAGCAAGTTTTGTGGGAATTGATCAAGTTGCGAAAAGAGTTTCACCTTGTACCTACGAAATTCAATAATAAAACAATAATTTGAGTTTAGTAATAAACCAAATAAAAACGAATAGGATGAATTGGAGAAATAGTATTGCAATTTTAGTAGTAGGTTTAAGTTCAACTTTTGCCTTTGCTCAGTCTAATCTATTAAATGCGAAAACACCCGATCAAATCGGTAAAAAATCAGCAGCTGATATTAGTGCTGAAAATGATAAACCTTTGCCTTATGGTTACGTTCACGATAGAGATATTTTGATGGGTAAGCGTACGTGGGAAATTATTGACTTGGATGAACGAGTGAATTTTCCTTTGTATTTCCCTGTTGATGGTGATGTAATTACATCGGTAGATAGAAAACCTTTGTATACTGTTTTGGTTTCTGCTATCAAAGAAGGTAAAATTACAGAGGTTTACGATTCAAGTTATTTTACCACTAAAAAAACGTTGAAAGATATTGAGTCTTCATTGTTCAAAATCGATACTTCAGATGTAGGTAGAGATCAAATGAATGAGGATATAGAAGCGTATAGAAGAGGTACTAAGCAAATTTCTGAAGAGTATATTAGAAAAACTGAAATTCAAGCTTACAATGTTGATGCATATAAAGTAGCTGGATATTGGTATTTCGATAAAAGACAAGGGGAATTAAAATACAGATTGTTAGGAATTTGTCCAATGGTACCAGACGTGTATGAAATGGACAATCCAAATCCTGAAATGATTGAATTATTTTGGGTGTATTTTCCAGCTTCAAGAGATGTGTTACACGCAGCAAAAGCTTTTAACGATCGTAATACTGCCAAATCATTTAATTTTGATCATTTGTTAAATGCCAGACGTTTCAACGGTGTAATTTACCAAGAAGAAAATGTGTATGGTGATCGTATGATTAAAGATTATATGAAAGAGAATGCGCAAATGCAATTATTAGAATCGGAGCGTGTTAAAGAAAAAATTCGCGATTTCGAACAAGATATGTGGAATTATTAATAGTATTTCTCCATTTTCAACACTAAAAACTCTTACCATTGGTAAGAGTTTTTTATTTTTACACCATGATAGATTATATAATCGTTGGAAATGGTTTAGCCGGAATCTCATTTGCCGAAATTGCGCTACATCATGGGAAGTCCATTTGTGTATTTGATAATGATTCGCAACCTTCCTCGCGAGTGGCTGGTGGGTTATACAATCCTGTAGTTTTAAAGCGTTTTAGTGAAGTGTGGAAAGCCAAAGAACAAATCGAGTTTGCTTTTCCATTATACCATCGCATACAATCCAAATTAAATGTGGTGTTTGATTTTGAGATCCCCATTCTCCGAAAATTATACTCAATTGAAGAACAAAATAATTGGTTTCAAGCTGCTGATAAACCCAATCTAGCTCCTTTTTTAGAAAGCCAATTGGTTACTAAAAAGTATGATAGCATAACTTCGCCTTTTCATTATGGAAAAGTCAATCATACGGGCTATTTAAACATTTCAATATTAATAGAAGCGTATACAAACTATTTAAAAACATTAAATTGTTTTTGTTCTGATGAATTTCAATATGATAAAATAGAATTTTTAAACGATAGAATTTTTTATAAAGGAATAGAAGCAAAACACATCATTTTTGCTGAAGGTTTTGGATTGCATGCAAATCCTTTTTTTAATGATTTGCCTTTGGATGGTACAAAAGGGGAATTGTTAATTATTAAAGCCCCTAATTTGAAGTTGGATGCCGTCATAAAGTCAAGTGTCTTTATATTGCCCATTGGTAATGAATTATACAAAGTTGGTGCTACTTATGATTGGTCTGATAAAACCAATATCCCTACAGTAGCAGGAAAACAGGAATTGATCGATAAATTAAAAGAATTGATTTCCTGCGAATTTGAAATCGTAAAACATCTTGCCGGTGTTCGCCCTACTGTCAAAGACAGACGTCCTTTAGTTGGTACACACCCGGTTTATGCACAATTGCATGTATTGAACGGTTTGGGTACTCGTGGTGTAATGTTGGGTCCCTATTTGGCACAACAACTTTTTGAATACATAGAACATAAAGTTCCGTTGGAAAAAGAAATCGATAGTACTAGATGCTATAAAAAAAACCGAAACTAATTTGTTTCGGTTTTTTGTTTATCTTAAAGTCGCTTTCTTTTCGCCTTTGTGTTGTTTCCAGTCTTTGTCGTAACTAATAAACATATTGATCCATATGTTTCTGGATAATCTCATTATTACTGGCATAAATACAATCAATGTAATAATAATTGCTATAAAATTGTTTACCAAATTCTTTTCTCCTACAAAGAAAAAAGTAGTAATGAAGGCTGCCACACCAAATGCGATTCCGAGGGCATAACTTACATACATGGCGCCATAAAAAAAGGAAGGTTCCATTTTATATTTCGTTCCACAATGGCTGCAATTTTCGTGCATTTTATAAACATTGATCACATTATAGGGGTTTTGATCTAAATACATGCTTTCTTCGTGGCATGTTGGACAACTTCCTGTTAAAATACTATTTAATTTGGATCCTTTTTTTAACATTTGCAAAATATTTTACACAAAGGTACAATAACATACTTTTACATTTGTAACAAATATTACATATAACCATTTGTTTACTGAATTTTGAGTCTAGAGCAAGCATCTTATTCTCTCAAGGACAGTAAAACAATTATACCAAATACATGTTAAACATACATAATTTATCGGTTTCTTTTGGGGGAACCTATCTTTTTGAAGAAGTAACTTTTCGGCTAGGATCGGGAGACCGAGTTGGTCTTGTAGGAAAAAATGGTGCCGGAAAATCGACCATGCTCAAAATATTAGCCCGAGACTTTGCGCCCGATTCAGGACAAATTGCAACTGAAAAAGAGGTAAAAATGGGTTTTCTACGACAAGATATTGATTTTGTGAAAGGAAGAACGGTATTAGAAGAAGCATACCAGGCCTTTGAAGAAATCAAGCGTGCCGAATTTCGCATCGATGAAATCAACCACCAATTGGTCACCCGCACAGATTATGAAAGTCAGGAATATTCCGATCTCATTGAAGAGCTAAGCGATGTAACCCACCACTATGAAATGTTGGGCGGTTACAATTATATAGGCGACACCGAAAAAATTCTATTGGGTCTCGGATTTAAAAGAGAAGATTTTGACAATCAAACCGATACCTTTTCAGGAGGATGGCGCATGCGTATTGAATTGGCTAAATTATTATTACAATCCAATGATATTTTACTATTGGATGAGCCCACGAATCACTTGGATATTGAAAGTATTATTTGGTTGGAAGGTTTTTTACGAAACTTCCCTGGAGTAGTAGTCATTGTTTCGCATGATAAGATGTTTTTGGATAATGTAACCAATCGTACCATCGAAATTTCGTTAGGGAAAGCTTATGATTTCAATAAGCCGTATTCTGAATATTTAGTCTTGCGTCAGGAAATTCGTGAAAAACAATTGGCTACCCAAAAAAATCAAGCCAAGAAGATAGAAGAAACCGAAAAATTGATTGAAAAATTCAGAGCCAAAGCTTCCAAAGCTTCAATGGCACAGTCTTTAATCAAAAAATTGGATAAAGTAGAGCGCATTGAAGTCGATGAAGACGACAATTCGGTTATGAATATTTCATTTCCGGTTTCGCAAACACCAGGTAGGGTTGTGGTAGAAGCAGAACATGTGACCAAAGCGTATGGCGACAAAACCATATTGAAAGATATTTCACTTTTAGTGGAGCGTGGCAGTAAAGTGGCATTCGTAGGTCAAAATGGACAAGGAAAATCCACCTTCATGAAAGCGATTGTAAACGAATTTGAGTATGAAGGCAGCATTAAATTAGGTCACAATGTGCAATTGGGCTATTTTGCTCAAAATCAAGCAGAATATTTAGACGGCGAGATCACCTTATTACAAACGATGGAAGATGCCGCAACCGACACCAACCGATCAAAAGTACGCGATATGTTAGGTTCGTTTTTATTTCGAGGCGATGACGTAGAGAAAAAAGTAAAAGTACTTTCGGGTGGCGAACGCAATCGTTTGGCGCTTTGTAAATTGCTTTTGCAGCCCATAAATGTTTTAGTAATGGACGAACCCACCAATCACTTAGATATTAAGTCTAAAAACGTTTTAAAAGCCGCTTTAAAGCAGTTTGAAGGAACATTGCTGTTAGTATCTCATGATCGTGATTTCTTGCAGGGTATGTCCAATATTGTGTACGAATTCAAAGATCAAAAAATTAGAGAATATTTGGGAGATATCAATTTCTTCTTGGAACAGAAAAACGCCATGAATATGCGCGAAATCGAAAAGAAAGATGTTGTGGTAAATGCATCCACCGCTAAACCTGTCAAAAATATTTCATACGAAGACCAAAAGAAGGCCAAGTCATTACAAAACCGATTGAGCAAAATAGAAAGCCAAATTCAACAATTGGAAAAAGACATACAACACGACGATAAAGCGTTGGCTTCCAACTTCGACAAGCATATTGAAGACGCCACATTTTTTGCAGCCTATGAAAAAAAGAAAAAGGAGTTAGAACAACTACTCATAGATTGGGAAAACGTCCAATTAGAAATTGAGGAATTGAACAGTTAACGCAATACTATTCAAAAGATACAAATGGCAACTTGTTTTTCAAAGTTGTCATTTTTGTTTTTAAATCGTTTAGAAATTTTTGATGTTGTGCTGTATCTGAATGGAATGGTCGATGTAGCAACCCTTTTTGAATGGTACAAATTTCGTTCATCAATTCAAATTCGGATTCCGAAATATAATTTTCGAAGAATTGGATCCAAATGTAATCAACAGCAGTTTGATTCGGATGCAAAAGATCTTCTGCATAAAAACGATAGTCCCGCAATTCATCCATCATGATTTCGTAAGAAGGGAAATAGTTTATGGGTGACGGGTTATGGGTGATGGTTTTGTGCAAAGCCGCAATCAAATGGGCTTTACTCAAAGTATTTTCAGTAAATCCATCTTTTACATGTCGAACTGGTGAAACGGTACAGATGCATTTACAATTTGGATTTAGTACCGAAATAGAAAATAGGATTGATTCAATACTTTGGGCAATTATTTCTGGCGATAAAAGTTCTTTGATAAAATTCTTTTGAGGTACTTTATGGCAATTGGCAACTATTTCGTTGGTTTCAATGTTTCGGTATACCCAAGCCGTTCCTAATGTGATGATAAGGTGCGTTGACTCGTTTAATTGCGAATGTGTTGCATCGATCAATTCGTTTAAAGAAGTCAGCAAGGTGTTTTTATCAGGATGCGAGAGTTCTGAATGTACTTCATAACACTGCCATAAGTCATTATGAAAGAAAATATCTTCCTCTGTAAAATAATCTTTTCGGACACATCGTTCAATGATTTTAGCCAATGATTTCGGATTAAAAATAATGCCAAATGGATTCGTTGTATTTTGAAATTTAAAATAGGAGAATTTCTTACCCATACTTTCGGCAAAACACGACCCCAATAACATGATTTTTGAATCATAGGTTATAGCGTGTTCGTATTTTTGAATCGGTATTTTTGTAGTGAAATTCATAAATTTAATGTGCCAATTTTATTAAAAAACAGTAATAAAAAAGAAATCCTGAATTGGTAGAACAAAACAGGATTCTTTTATTATTTTGATCTTACTTCAAAAAGTCAACAGCTTTTTTCAGTGCTTCTTCAATTCCAGCAGCATTCTTCCCTTTTCCTGAAGCGAAGAATGGTTGTCCACCACCATTTCCATCAATGAGTTTGCCTAATTCTCTAATTACAGTTCCGGCATTTAGCCCTTTTTCGGACACTAATTCTTTGGCAATATAACAATGGATATTTGGAGCATTGTCTTCTATTGAAGCTAAGAAAACAAATGTATTGGGTTTAGCTGTTCCTATGGCTTGTGCTAAATCTTTAGTCGCACTCATGGATAAATCCACTTGCTTGGCTAAAAACGATACTCCGTTGATTTCTTGAAATTCAGTTTGAAGTGTATTTTTCAAACCGTCAATTTTTTCTTTTAGTAATTGTTCCAGCTGTTTTTTCAATTTTGCATGATCTTCTTGTAAGGAAGCCACCGCTTTTAATACATCTTGCGGATTTTTCAATGCGTCTTTGATTGCTGATAACGTGTTTTCTTGAGAAGTATAATAGGTTTTTACAGCTTCACCTGTTATAGCTTCTATTCTTCGAATACCCGCTGCAACAGCACCTTCTGAAATGATTTTGAAGTGCCAAATTTCGGCACTATTTTTCACGTGAATTCCACCACACAACTCTTTGCTGTTTCCAAATTCAATCATTCGAACATTATCGCCATATTTTTCACCAAACAATGCCATGGCACCTTTGTCCAATGCTTCTTTGATGGGAATATTTCGGTACTCTACTAGTTGAAGTTGGGCTTCGATTTGTGCATTTACATGGGCTTCAATTTGACGTAATTCTTCGTCGGTAACTTTTGAAAAATGGGAAAAGTCAAATCGCAAATAATTTGAGTTAACCAATGAACCTTTTTGCTCTACATGCGTTCCTAAAATGTTTCTCAAAGCGAAATGCATCAAATGCGTAGCTGAGTGATTTTTTGAAGTTGACGTTCTTAAATCGGTATTTACTTTAGCGGTAAAATTTGCAGTTACATTTTCAGGCAATTGTTTTGCAAAATGCAATATTAAATTGTTTTCTTTTTTAGTATCAATAATTTCAATCGTTTCATTTGCTGAAATCAATGTTCCTTTATCACCCACTTGTCCACCACCTTCGGGATAGAATGGGGTATTATCTAGCACAATTTGATATAAAATTCCGTCTTTTTTGGAATCAACTTTACGGATTCGAGTAATTTTTACTTGATTTTCAGTTTGATCATATCCCACAAATGTTTCTACGTTACCCGGAATAATAACATTCCAATCTTCTGTTGAAACTTCAGAAGCAGCGCGCGAACGGGCTTTTTGTTTTTGCAATTCCAATTCGAATTCGGGTTCGTTAAAGGAATATCCTTTCTCGCGAAGAATCAAAGCCGTTAAATCAATTGGGAAACCAAATGTGTCATACAACTCGAATGCCTTGGCGCCAGAGACTTCTTTTCCACTGGTTTCAGCTACTACTTTGTCTAGCAATTGCAATCCTTGTTCTAGTGTTCTTAAAAAAGAAGCTTCTTCTTCTCGAATTACGTTGGTAACCAATTGTTGTTGCGATTTAATTTCAGGGAAAAATTCACCCATTTGGTTTGCTAGTACAGCTACCAATGTATTGATGAACGGTTCTTTAGTGCCTAAAAAAGTAAAGCCATAGCGAATGGCACGGCGTAAAATTCTTCGAATCACATAACCTGCTCCTGTGTTTGAGGGTAATTGACCATCGGCAATAGCAAAGGCTACAGCCCGCACGTGATCCACCACTACACGAATGGCAATATTGGTTTTGTTTTGCTCTTCTGAGATGTTTTTTACTTCATTTGAAGTATATTTCAATCCTGTAATTTCTTCAACTTTTCTGATAAGTGGCGTAAAAACATCCGTGTCATAATTTGATGTTACGTTTTGCATGGCCATACACAAGCGCTCAAATCCCATTCCGGTATCCACGTGCTGTGCGGGTAATTTTTCTAATGAGCCATCGGCTTTACGGTTAAATTCCATAAATACGTTGTTCCAAATTTCAACAACTTGCGGATGATCTGCATTGACCAAATCTCTTCCTGATACTTTAGCTCGTTCTTCAGTAGAACGTAAATCGATATGAATTTCAGAACATGGACCACACGGACCCTGATCGCCCATTTCCCAAAAATTATCTTTTTTGTTACCAAAGATGATACGGTCTTCTGAAACATATTGTTTCCAAATGTCAAATGCATCTTGGTCAAAAGGTACATTTTCTGCTGGATTACCTTCAAAAACAGACACATACAAACGATCTTTGTCTAATTTTAATACTTCGGTTAGGAATTCCCAAGCCCAATCTAATGCTTCTTTTTTGAAGTAATCGCCAAAGGACCAGTTGCCTAACATTTCAAACATAGTATGATGGTAGGTGTCAAATCCCACGTCCTCTAGGTCATTGTGTTTTCCTGAAACACGTAAGCATTTTTGTGTATCGGCAATTCGAGGGCTATTAGGTGTTCCATTTCCTAAGAAAAATTCTTTGAATTGCGCCATCCCTGAGTTATTAAACATAAGGGTTGGATCGTCTTTTAGAACAATTGGCGCAGAGGGTACAATAAGGTGTCCTTTGCTTTCAAAGAAGTGTAAATAGGCTTTTCGAATATCTTGTGATTTCATGAGCTATGCGTTTATTCAGTTTTTTGCAATAGTTACTGGGTTATAACAATATTGGGTCTCATAAATGTCATCTATAAAAATAAAAATAGCTTTAGAATGAAACATTTCTTAATTTTGTTCGTATAACCTATTGTAACCAATAAATTTGGCACAAAAATAGTATATTTTCATTTATGTCGAAGGTAAAATATTATTACGATTCAGAAAATTTAGCGTACAAGCGAATTCTAACTCGAAAAAGAAAGAAATTTGCCTATGTAATACTGTTTTTACTGTCTTCGGCTTTGTTTGGTTTTTTGATTTTTTTACTGTTGATCAATACCAGTTATTTTGAAACCCCAAAAGATAAAATTTTGGCACGCGAAATCGAAGTAATGACGTTAAATTACAAAGTATTGAATAAGAAACTCGATTTGATGAATGAAGTCTTAACGGCTATTGAGAGTAGAGATAATAATATTTATAGAATTTATTTTAATACGACACCCATCTCAGAAGAAGAACGAAAAGCAGGTTTTGGCGGCGTCAATCGGTATAAAGATTTACAAGGATATACCAATTCCGATTTGATTGAGAAAACGACTAAGCGGGTAGATGTATTGACTAAAGAATTAGTGATTCAGTCCAAATCATTGGATGAAATTGTGGCCATGGCCAAGCAAAAAGAAAAATTATTGGCTGCAATTCCGGCGATACAGCCTGTAAAAAATGAAGATTTAAAACACATGGCTTCGGGCTTTGGTTATCGTAGTGATCCTTTTACTAAAATTAGAAAATTTCATTACGGGATGGATTTTACAGCACGAACGGGTACACCAATTTATGCCACGGGAGATGGAGTTGTGGTAAAAGCCGATAATTCTTTGTCGGGATACGGCAATCATATTGAAATCAACCACGGGTATGGCTATGTTACCTTGTATGCGCATTTGAGTAAGTACAAGTGCAGATCGGGCCAGCGTGTGAAGCGAGGAGATATTATTGGGTATGTAGGCAGTACGGGGAGAAGCGAAGCCCCACACTTGCACTATGAAGTAATGAAAAACAAACAAAAAATCAATCCGATGAATTTCTATTATGCAAGTATTTCGGCAAAAGAATATATAGAAATTGCTAAATTAGCCAATCAGGAAAACCAATCGTTGGATTAATGATTTTAAACATGTAATTGAATTAAAAATGCATATAGAACTAGCACCTAATAAAAGATATTATAGCATTGGCGAAATAGCCAAGGCTTTTGATGTGAACGCCTCCTTGATTCGATTTTGGGATAAAGAATTCGATATTTTGAAACCGAAAAAGAATGCCAAAGGAAATCGAATGTTTACTCCCGAAGATGTAAAAAATTTACAGTTGATTTATCATTTGGTGAAAGAGCGCGGTTTTACCCTAGAGGGCGCCAAAACTCATTTGAAAGAAAATCAGAAAAAAACGTTGGATAAGTTTGATATCATTTCAAAATTGGAAACGATAAAAGCCCAACTCAATACCCTTAAAAATCAATTATAATTAACTTTAAATATTAAAAAAAATGGAAACGCTAAAAAAATTTTTACCTTGGATCATCGTTGCTGTAATCGTTATTGGAATGTACAGCTGGGCTTCTGGAATTTACAACAATGCTGTACGTTATGAGCAAGATATTAAAGAAAGTTGGGGTAACGTTCAAACGTCTTACCAAAGAAGAAATGACTTGATTGGAAATTTAGTAAATACAGTTAAAGGAGCTGCTGATTTTGAAAAAAGCACATTGACAGCGGTTATTGAAGCGAGAGCAAAAGCTACTGCGGTAACTATTGATCCTAAAAATGTTACTCCAGAGCAATTGACTGCGTTTAACTCGGCTCAAAGTGGTGTAAGTTCCTCTTTATCAAAATTATTAGTTTCTGTTGAACAATATCCTGTGCTGAAAGCCAACGAAAATTTCTTGAAATTACAAGATGAATTGGCGAGTACAGAAAATCAAATTTTAACAGCTAGAACTCGTTTCAACGAATCGGTTAAACCCTATAATAATAATATTAATACATTTCCGAGAAATATTTTAGCTGGAATGTATGGTTTGAAAGAAAAACCATATTTTGAAGCAGCTGTTGGCGCTGAAAAACCAGTTGAAGTAAAATTCTAAAGCCCTCTAACGCCCCCAAAGGGGAATTTAAAACCGAGATAAAATGACTAAAGAAGTTTTTTTAACCCCCGAAGAGGAGCAAGAAATTGTTCAAGCAATCGTGGAAGCCGAAAAATATACTTCGGGTGAAGTCCGCGTTCATATAGAAAATCATTCAAACAAAACACCTCTTGAAAGAGCTCAGGAGGTGTTTTTTGACTTGAAAATGGACGCGACTAATGATCGAAATGGAGTGCTGTTTTATGTGAGTGTTGCCGATAAAAAATTTGCAATTATTGGCGATAAAGGCATAAATGATTTGGTAGCAATCGATTTTTGGGATACTACAAAAGAAATTGTAATTGCCCATTTTAAAAACGGAAACTTTAAAACAGGGTTGGTAGAAGGAATTTTATCAGCAGGTAACCAGTTGAAAGCCTATTTCCCCTATCAATCAGATGATGAAAATGAATTGTCGAACGAAATCTCAAAAAGCGAATGAAGAAATTAGTAGTACTATTTGTTTTGATGGGGTTGACGGTTCACGCCCAGTTTACAATCCCAGAAAAACCAGAGTTTCAAACGAGTATTTATGATTATGCGGATATACTAAGTTCTGCCGAAGAGAAACAGTTAGAAAGTAAATTGATTCGCTATTCTGATTCCACCTCGACGCAAATTGTTGTGATTTCCATTGCCGATTTAAAGGGTGAAGATATTGGAATTTTGACCCCTAAATGGGCCCATGAATGGGGAATTGGTCAAGAGAAAGAAGACAACGGTATTTTGATCTTGGTATCCAAAGACGATCGGAAAATATGGATAGCTCCAGGGTATGGAGTAGAAGAGCGTTTGACTGCGGGTATCAATGGCGAACTTATTCGTAACATTATGGTTCCCGAATTTAAAGCAGGGAGTTATTACCAAGGACTGGATAAAGGTGCCGATGCAATAATTCAAGTACTCCAAGGGAAATACAAAGGAACGCGTAAAAAAGAATCGAATTTTCCTTTGGGCATCATTGTTGTTATTGTAGTTTTTGTTGTTCTAGTTGCTTCTAAACGAAATAATGGAGGCAATGGAGGAAGATCAGGTGGATTAGACCTGGGTGATATGATCATTTTGAGTAGCCTTGGAAGAAGTGGTGGCGGTTTTGGCGGTGGAAGCTTTGGCGGCGGATCATCTGGAGGATTTGGCGGCGGTTTTGGCGGCGGCGGTTTTTCAGGTGGCGGAGCAGGCGGAAGTTGGTAAAAGGATAAAAAAAAGGGCTTACATTGTAAGCCCTTTTTTATTATAAGAATTGATAATTTTGCGTTTGATTTACTTTTATGGATCGCGCATTTAATACGTTGCCTGTATTGTCGACTATAAAAGCCACAAATTCTGCATTTTGTGTATTTGTAATTGTGTTTAGCGGAATGCTAAATTCACGAGAAAATTCTGTTCCGGTAGATGAATTGGTAATAGCATCACCATTCATATTCGTTATGACATTTCGTAAAACGTGATCGTGGACAAAATTTTGAATGATATCATCACCGTTATAAAACGTGGTATAATTTATTTGATCATAAACAAAACCACTCTCTAATTGGTATACAATTAAACTTAATTGATTGAAATTGGCAGAAAATAATCCGTCAACAGTCAGTTTTATATTGTTGTTTATCGTTTCGGTCTTAAGTTTTAACCCTAAACGCTTATTGATTTGGGTTTGTGTAATGACCATCCCTAAATTGTTGTACTCAAGGGGTGTCCATCTTGTTTTTCTATTGATGTATGCTTTTGGATAACCTCCATTTGGTTCAAAGGCAGAGGCGTCAAAATTATAAGGATCATAGCTTGCATCGGTTGGATTTGAACTGGAACGATGTATGGCTACTTTGATCAATTGGTCTTCATTGGTTCCTAGTTGTTGGCTAGCTTGATCTAGTGCAACTACAACTCTAGGGCAATTTCCACACCAAACACCCGTATAATCTTCTACCATTACATTGCTTTTGAAAGCAATCAGTGAGCCGTCATGATATGTTACTTCTACCGTGTTTTCGGCTGAAACACCATTGTATTTTGCTTCAACTAAATAAATTCCAACTTCACTTTTTGTAAATGTATTAGCTGGTAAAGCAACACCGTTTACATAAAAAGTAGTTGCGCCTGTTACGTCTTCTCCGTTATTTTTAACCAAACGTAAAGTGGTCGTTTGATTGATAATTCGAGTAGTTTCGTTTGAAGATAGAATTAAACCATCAATCGACTCGAGAATGGTGTAGTCTTTTGAACAACCAAAAAATACGATTAAGATAAACAGGTAACAATATTTCATGCTATTATTTTTTATAAATTTTTACTGCATCTACTAAACCCTCTTCACTTTTAAAATTGATGAAATACAATCCGGTAGAATATGCCGCAAAATTAAGATTTATATTTTCTGTTAATAGTCCAGAAGAAATAGTTTGCCCTTGAAGGTTTAAAATGCTATAGGTGACTGGTTTGCTGATTTCTAAGCCCACAAAATTGTTTACCGTAGTGTTTAAAACTTTAACACCCATGACGCTTAATTTGTCTTTTTGTTCTATACTTAATGGTCCTTGGTATCGGTAGGTGATATTAAAACTTGTGCCCACAGTATTACCAGTTAAGTCTCTGGTAAAAATTCTAAATGAAAAATCCATAGGATAATTGACACCATCACCAGGGCTGAAATTTTTAAAACTATCATTGAAGCCATTTGTATTACTTCCCGCATTAATGATGTTTTGAAAACCAGGATATATCCCATTTTCTGATACACTTGGAATACATTCGCCTCCCCAGCACAATTGAAAATTAGATCCATTAGTGTTTACCAAACGTGTACATAGTATTCTAAAATCTAAATTGGTAGTAGCATTGTTTTGCACGGTAAATTTTAATTCCGAAGCCGTATTACTGTGTGTAGTAAAGTTTACGATTTCATTATTGGTAAATGTTGTGCCGTTTATCCTGTTAACCGTGAACTGAGCATTCGTCTGCGTAACGAATAATATTGTGGTAAGAAGTATAAAAGTAATTTTTTTCATAATTATAAAATTTTTAACAAAAATATCATTTTTTTCGATTGTTTTAAAAAAAAAATTACATTTGTATAAACATAAATGATTTTTATATGAAAAAACTATTACTTTTATTATTGCTTTCTTCTAGCATGTTTTCACAAACTATCTATGAAGAAAAGTTTACAGCGGCTCAAGCATTGACAGCATCTGGGTGGACTATTTTTAGTCAAGATGCGGATACCGGTGTTGCTACCAACTGGGTTAGAACTACTGATGGTTCTAATGGTATTATGGCTTCGTTCTCATGGTATAATAATGTGGTTTATACACCCAA
>JACCDK010420551.1_pt1 | contig 18832 bp, 20 predicted proteins | sample 7445871 | NCBI WGS metagenome assembly JACCDK01 (sample SAMN15323436, study PRJNA562643) | freshwater metagenome | isolation source: river surface water | place: USA:Blue River Watershed | collected 2017-08-15
GACCTTGAGGACCTATTGGTCCTTGGATACCATCAATGCCATCTTTGCCATCTTTGCCATCCCGACCATCTTTTCCAGGTGGTCCTTGGATACCATCAATGCCATCTTTGCCGTCCCGACCATCTTTTCCAGGTGGACCCGGTTGAATTTGTTCGGTCAATTCTGATTTGAATTTTTCGAACAGTGATATTACGAGGCCTAGAACTGATACCTCTTTCATAATCACTTATCCTTAAGGAAATCGCTGATCTCATTCATGAGTTTCAGTTCAGCTTTCAATATTGCATCATCAACAGATTCTTTTTTGACCTTAGGTTTCGCCTTTGGTGCACCATCCCCTGGATGGTTAACTGTCACATTCACTGCTTGTGGTGGAGGTGGTGGTGGAAGTTCTGGTTCTGGCTCAGGCATTGGCTGACCATTTGGAAGCTTACCTTCATCCTCCGCATCAGCAGCTTCCTCTTCCATTTCTTTCTTCATCTGCTTGATGTCATCTTCATCAAAGCGAAGGATATTTTTCATCACCCAATCTTTGGAAACATAAATCCCCACATAGTCATTGACCTGTTGAAGGGTCGCAAGACGTTCACGGAGAATTTCGGTTTCCTTGAGTTCAGCAAAGTAGTTGTCGCGCATGTAATCGACAACGATGTCATTCTTGATGTCATCCCAATCTTCCTCGGTAAGGATACCCTTGAGGATGAGTTGCTTTTTGAGGATGTCAAGGAAGAGTGACGAAAATCGAGTACGAAGACGGTCGATGAACTTTTGGAAGCGGAGTTCATCACGAGAAATCTCATTCGAACGACCAAGGTTGAATGGAGTATTCTCGGTGTCCATACGAGAGATGGGAACGTTCAGCGAACGGTAAAGTCTCTTCTGGAAGTAGATGATGTCTTCGATTTGACCGAGGTTTTCCCCACCAGGAAGGGTAGAGATTTCGGTACCACGACCACCTTCACGTCGTGGGAGCCAAAAGTCTTCAAGCATCGACATATGCTTGCGGTCGTCTTTAATGTTACCAGTCTCGGAGTCGTACACAATCTTGTTACGGTACCGGGCCATGATCCCCTTCATGTACTCTTCAGCCTTACCACGTGGAAGGTTGCCGATATCGATGTAGAAGATACGACGTTCAGGTGCACGAGCCAGACGATAGATGACGAGAGAGTCCTCCATCATACGAAGCTGGTTAATCGACTTGAGTGCTTTGTGGAGGTATGATATGACCCGTTTACGATCAGCATCAAGCAACCCAGAGGTCACGTAGGACACTGAGTCAGCAGTCATACGGACACCATCAGCCTGGTGTCCTGGCTTCTCTTGATAGATGAAGTATTCGATGACGTTTTCGACGATTTTTGCGCCAGTGAGTTCGTCTTTTTTGGTCTTGATTTCCTTGACCTTACGAACCTTTGCTGCATCAAGTGGGCGAATGTCTACGATACCATTCTTCTCCTTGCCCTTTTCGACAATAAGGTGATGGTAGAGACGGCCGTCGATGTACCAACGGCGGAAAATTTCATAACCGAGTTCGTTGAAGTTGAGCATCGAAACAATGTCGTCAAATTCATCCTCGATCTTCTTCTTGATTCCCGATGAAAGCTTTACTTTTTCAAGTTTGATTGTTACCGAAGATTCTTCTTCAGCTGAGGTGACAGCTTCATTGACGATGTTGTCAATAGCATCATCTACCTCTGGGTGCATAGCTGCCCCACGATATTGGTTGATTAGCTGGGCATGATTCTTGGAGTCATTGCCATCGATGTTGACATATTGACCGTAATACGCACCAGCGGCGGTCGCATACCCCGACCCTTCCTCATCAGTTGGAGGAACGACAGATGGTAGCTTTTCTTTCTCTTCTTTGCTCTTCTGAGTTTGGGGAATTTGAAACCCAAACAGACGAAGAATTCCACGCTGTTCAGCCATTATGTGTCCTATTTGAGTAGTTTCGAGGAGAACTTTCGTCCTCCTCGATTGTATTTATCTAGCCCAAATTAGCTAGTGGTGTCCGATTCCCAGTACTGGATTTGGAATTCGCAGGTGAATTCTTCAATCGTTCCTACGGTATCGTAGTTGAGATCGATTGGAGAAATCAGTGTTGGGAATGCACCACGGAAGGTGTAACGCTTCAAAACATTCTCTGCTCGGTCAAGCTGATCTACAAGAAGGTCGGCCTGATAGTCTGCAGGGTTTGGAAGACCGGTGTTCGACGAGTGACCGTTGATACCGTTCATCCAACGCTCGAGTGCGTTTCGAACAGCAAAGTCGGTGTCATTGATGATGGTCACGTTCCATGGTTCGAAGATTCGGTCACCCGAGATCTGGAGTTGTCTACCGCGGAATGGAATCGCGATAGGTTGAATGTTTGAAGAAGGAAGCTGAGCTCCCTTGCACATGAACGATGTAAGTTCTACATCGCCACGAGCGAAGGCTGGGAAGTTCAAGGTAACCTTGAAGAGGTTCGGGCGAGCGCCTCCCCCCTTCAGTTTTGCCTTGAAATCATCTACGCCAAGTACCATTGTTGATTACCTCTCTTATACGGTTCCAACAACTTCTTCGAAGTCGACACCAGTTCGAACAGCGACGAAGTTGAGGGTTACGAAGTTGATAGAACGGGCTGGCTTGATGAAGATGTCAGCTTTGAACTCGTTGCGGTCAATGACTGCAGGAGTGTTGTTGGTTTCATCGCAGACCACACGGAAGTCGGTGATACCACGTCGACCCTGAATCTCGCGGAGGAATGGTTCCACGATATTCACGAATTCTGCTCGAGTGAACTCGTCGTTGAATTCGAAGATGACGTTCTTTGCAGCATCCGAGATTGCACGCTCAACCACGAGGAACAGACGACGAACGTTGATTCGGTCGAATGCCGATGGGCGGTTGAGTTTGGTCTTGTCTCCGTAGAGAACAACACCGATTCCTGGGATGTTCGCGATCGAGTTGACACCCGCCTTGTAGAGAGTATCACGATCCTGTTTGGATGGCGAGTACGCAAGAGCGGTGATGCCAAGATACTGACCACGACGAGCACCAGCTGGGGAGAACCAAGGAGCAGCGTTGATGTCCGATGCAGCCATGATACCAGCGGTCGAAGAAGCACCAGGAACCCAGATGTACTGGTCGTTGTACTTGTCGTAGACCTTGAGATAGTTGTTGTCCATCACGAGGTAGGAAGACGAAGTGAAGGTGTTCGCTGTTGCAACGATGTCAGAAGTTGGGGATGGGTTTCCAACAACATCAGTACGAGCCGGCGATGCCACAACCACACAGTCCTTACGAAGAGACTGAGCAGTAGAGATCAGATCGTTGACGATCGTAGTTGCGTCAGTTCTCAGATTGAGTCCTGGTGCAATGAGGAAGTCGATCTGAACAGTGTCCACATCTTCGAAGAGGTTGTAGCCAGTCTGATACTGACCAACAGTTGGAGTTCCAGAAGCAACACCACCCGAGAGAACCACCGACTTGATCGCTGGAGTACCAAGCGAGAAGTCTGTTACGGTTCCTGCAGCACCACCTGCACCAGCTACGGTGTAGTCAGAATCGAATCCAACAAAGTGGACATACTGCGAACGAGCGTTGATGATGTCCTTCACATAGTTGGAAGTACCATCTGGGTTCTTTGCATTCGATGCAAGTGATACGAATGGGAAGGTTTCAAGGACAGTACCAGCAGTACCGGTAAGGTCTCCAAATTCATCCACAATCACAACGTGAACTTCGTCATTGACGGTGTTCTTGCCTTCTGCATAGAGAGAAGTTCCAGGAGCAGCGTCAAAACGACCACGATAGGTCCAACCACTGAAGGTTGATCCGTCGGAGTCAAATGGGCACATTTCGATGCGAATCGAGTTACCAAGATCGCCTGGGTAACGAGCGATGAACGTATGTCCATCAGAGTCCAGCGACTCGATCTGGTTTTCGAAATCGGTTTCGTTCTTCACGACTGGTGCAGAAGCACCTTCAGCCGAAGAGTACGAGTTGCGGGCCAACGTGTCGATTGCTCGAACAACGATGAGATCCTGCGAATAGCGGAGGAACATCGATGCTGAGTGGAAATCGACCGTCGTGAAAATGTTTGGGGATCCGAAAGTCGCAGCAAGTTGTGCTTCGTCTGCGATGTTGACTCTTTCAGAGACTGGGCCCCAACGGAAATTTCCTACAATTGCTCCGGTAGAAGACTGAGCGTTACGAACAACGCTGGTAAGGTCTACTTCACGGAACACAACTGCGGGAGATTCTGACGGTGTGAATAGTGCCATGACTCTCTTTCCTTGTGAGTGTGAATGATAAGGTTTATGATAAGGATTGTTCCACTTACCCTTATTTATACTTTTGTGAAAATGGCTGTTTACAAGTCCTCCGAAGCGAAGTATAGAAGACCCATGAAGCAAACCCCAACCTAGGGACTTACATCATGGCTCGCTCGAAGAAATCGATCAAGACGTTCCTGTCCGGCCCCGAAACGGCCAAGAGTACTTCGTCCCTCGGCAGGGGTTCGTATGCCGAAGTTTTCGACTCGGATGGTTTCATGCCGGGTACCGTCGTCAAGACCTACAGCGAAAAGACTGCCGAAGGTCGGTATGGTGGTTACCTGAAAGATGGGACTTTCATCGATGCCTGGCTCATCTGGGCTCTCTACTGCATGGGGTCGAAGCATCGCTCCTTCATGCCGAAAGTCTTCGCTCTCCATATCGATTGGGAGAAGGGGACCTACCACGCAATCATGGAAAAACTCCATCCCGTTCAGAAGCATGTGTATCTCTGCACCGAACTGTCTCGTATCGAGGCTCAGGTGAAATACAAAGACGAAATGTACGGGATTCGTCGGGAAAACTTCATCTCGGTCTTCAAAGAGATCGAAGCAATGCTTCCTGACTTCTTCTACTTCGATGGTCACAGCGACAATTGGATGGAACGTCGGGATTTTCAGAAGTCTACCAGCATCGTGGCGACCGACCCGCTCCATATCTCGAATACCCAAAAGAAAAATCCCGAGAAAATGAAGAAGTTCAACCAACTCATCTGGAGCATGGCAAACAAACTTCCGAACGTCATGATGGTTGGTCAGCCGAACCTTTCCGTCTACGACAAGGAAATCGAACGCATCAAGAAAGAGCGTGAGGAGGAACTGGCATGGTAATGGAACATCAACTCGAGTCATTCTTCAAGGAACCCCGGACGATCCTCCAAAGTATGAGTCATGTTGGTGGAGGAGCTTTCGCCAATGTGTATGACTCTGATGGGATCATGCCCAACACCGTCATGAAATCGGGAAACATCAGCCGTGAAAAGATCTATGATGGTTGGCCACTCTGGGCAATCTTTTGCATGACGAAACGTGGGAGTCGTTCGATCTTCCCGAAGATTCACGCCCTCAACATCGATCTCACCAGTGGATACTTCTTTGCAGTCATCGAACGACTGAAGAAAATTCCCGTTGATGATCAGATGTGGTGCTCTGGGAACTTTTCGGATCGTCCTTGGAGAGATGAACGTCTACTATTGGACGAGGAAAAGCTTGCGTTGGATGACATGAAGCGATTCTTCGAAGGGTTTGGATTCAACACCGACGCCATTCGATTCGATGGTCATGGTGACAATTGGATGTATCGAGATGTTGGTGGTGTTGTGGATCAATTGGTTCTCACCGATCCCTTTGTCATCGACTTCGAGTATCGTGAACGTACGTCCTTCATCGACATGTCTCTCGATCTGTTTCAATGGGGTGCTGAGAACAACCATTTCATTCAACTGAAAGGTGTACATCATCGCTTCAGTGTGATACCATCACCATATGAAACCTTCTTTTGAAAGGAAAGATCATGTCGGACTTTGCAGGATATGTCACAACGGTCATCGACCCCAACAAAGCGGATCGTGTGGTTCTCGTTTGTGATTTTCTGAAGAAGAACAACCCGGAGTGGGAAAAGAACCCCTACTTCCCCTACAACCCGCTCTCCGCTGTTGGGCGTACGTTGGATGCAATGTACGCGGGTGACTACATTCGGTTCTTCTGTGGAAAGCTTCGTATCAATGTTGTGAACTCGGCGACTGGCAAAGTCGAAGAATATGACGTTGATCGCTTGGATCACGAACTTGAGATGGAAAGGTTGGCGGGATGAAAGTTATCGAATCAATCTGGTTCAACAACATCGGAATCGTGAAGGCGCTTGATGAGAGCGGCTCTGTTGTCTTCTTCATCGGAGCTGGATATGGTTTCTCCCAACAGGCAGATGAACAGAAGATCCTCAATTGGGGAAGTCGATTTCATCCCGGTGACGCCTTCTTTAGAACAGACCATTGACATCATAGGTTTCCCAATCACGGGCACCTATGACTGACCAATCCCTACCAGGTGGTTCCACTTCCATCTCGATTTGGCCCAGGCCATCATCGATGACACCGAATGGAACCACATCATTCTCGATCTCTTTGATTCTCTGCTCATAGAGCATCTGTCGAAGATTCACATCGGTCACGTTCGAGAAGAACTTGGTACCGGTGAAGTAACCGAACATCACATAGTTCATCACAAGGTCATCATGGTTTCCATCGGTGGCCTCGAATGATGTTCCCTTCGCTTCGAAGGTAGAGATTTCCTTGATGGTCTCTTCATCAACGATCTCAAGACCACCAGCTTCGAGGATACTCTTGAATCCCGAACAACCGATTCGCTTGACTTTCTTGGTCATCTCAACACCAAGACGATCAGCTTTCACAGCCGATTCGATGTGGACATTCTCATACTCGAGTTCGGCATACAGTCCATTACATACCATCGCACCTTGATCGTTGGATTCGATGATGACATATGCTTCGTTGTAAGCCCGAGCCCACTTGTAGATTTCATCTGGGAACAGAAGTGGTGAGATCTTGTTGTTTCGGTAGACCGCAACCTGCTTGAATGGTCGAGAGGTGATGTCGATGATGTTGAATGTGGAGTAGTCTTGTCCTCTACCCTTCGCCACATCGACGGTCATGACATAATCATGTCCCTTGATAGACTCTTCATAAACTGTGACATCACCCTTCCGGTAAAGCGGTTCTTTAGCCCGGAGTGCCATGAGAGTCTCAGCATTGATGAGAGTATCACCAGTTCCGAAGAAGGTGTTCCCATATTCTTGGTCGAACTGAAGTTGCGAGGTGTTCGCAATGGTTTCTTCTTTCCACTTCTCGTCTCGACCAGGAACGTCCCACCAATCGACTCGGAATGGTTTGTATGAGTTGGTCTTCTGAAGTGCACCAGTCCAGATCTTGTGGAATTGGTTTCCGATACCGTTAGCAGTCGAGGTGATGATCACCTGAGTGGTCTTACCGGAGGTAATAACGGGATAGGTCGAGGTATAGAACTGAGCTGCCTTGTCAACGAATGCAAATTCGTCAAGGAAGAGGAGGTTAACCGAGAATCCACGGATCGAGCTTGACGAGGTCGATGCTGCGAAGATCGTGGAGTTGTTTGAGAAGGCTATCGAACCCTTGTTGAGTGCCTTACATCCTGGCTGAAGGAAGAACGGCAGGTTCTCCAGCATCAACGTGATACGACCCAACATTTCTCGAGCGGTCGAACCCTTGTTTGCAAGGATCGCAACGGTCTTTTCTGGTTGGAAGATTGCATACCACAGAAGGTAAGCAACCGATGAGATCGACTTACCAGATTGACGACATGCTAGGATGATCGAGAATCTGTTCGATCGAAAGTGATCAAACATCTTCTTTTGGTACGGATACAACTTGAATGGGACCAGACCTCGGTCAAGGTTGATCACCTTCACGTAGTTTTCCGCGAAGTAGGCAGGATCCTTTCGGCATCGAGCGTACTCAGCCAATTCATGTGCAGTGAAGTTTTGGACAACCCCATCGCGCTTAACGTTGGGGTTCCCCTGATAGGTTTCTACAACGTTACTCATCTGGTGTGATGTCTATCATACTCGAACTACCGTCCATCTCAGCGAGCTTCTTTTGAAGGTCTGCGACTGTTCCGGTGAATAGGTAGTTGTGATTCGTGATTTGAGGGGATGCCGGCCCATCAGGAGCATCACGATGAGACTTGCGTTCGTAGAACTCTTTGTTCTTCTTGTTGAGTTCCATGAGTTTGTCGTTGATGTCAGCAACGTTCTTCATGAGACCTGAAAGAACTTCGATTGCTCGAGGGTGCTCGGTCGAACGGGCAACTTCCATCGCAAGAGTGATGGCCTCCTTTCCTTCTTCAAGGAGAGAAAGGAGAGTTGCTCGAGAGCGTTCATAGTCCGAGTTGACGTGGCGAGTGTAATCCGAATCTTTAAGTTGGAGGCTTGCTGGTAGTTGGGTCATGCACTATCTCCTTCACCATAGTAAATCGTGTTTTCAACGAAGGTGTAATCTGAATCTGGCGACACATTAGGTGGGTTCGTACTGACCGAATAGGTCGAGTAGAGTTCCCATCCCTGGTAATCCGAATCTGCAGGCAGGAAGTAGTTGATGTCTGCAGTGCGGATGATTGGGCCAGAAGTTGTTGGACCATACACATCAATCTTCACTTCGAAATCGAGAGTGTAGATGATGGTCCGACGGGCATCCATCGGACCTTCATAGTCATCCGAGAATGAAACCCCGTTCAAGGTGATAGGAACATCATCCTTGATGGTAGGGAAATCATCAAGTGGACGAACCGTAAGGGTGTACGATGGCGTGAAGTATGGAAGAATCTGTTCGACGACCTGAAGGGCATCGTCATGAGTCTTCGCATAAATGTTGAGCTGGAACTGGATGTTATAAGGGGTCTTCGTGAAGATTTTGGTCTTACGATTCGTGTCAGCGGCTCTGAACGATTGAGCATTCGTACGAGGAAGCTGTCTCATCGGATCATAGTTGAGTCCAGTGATTTCGAATGACATTCGAGGAAGGGTGATCGCAACGACATGTGCATCAGAAACTTCGTTCTTCTTCGCTTCTTCAAGGCGTTCGATGTACTTTCTCTTCGGAGCAAAGGCAAGCGGAACTCGTACCTGAGACACGACATTCTTATCAGCCTGCTTTCGGAGGATGTAGATGTTGTTGAAGAGTGAGCCGAATGCACCCACAGTACGTCGAATTCGTTCGTTATAGAAGTATGTACCAAACATTCATTCGCCTCCCATCAGTTCTCTGGTGTGCCGAATGGGTTTGCCTCTGAGAAGTCAAGGAAGTCCTCGGCATCAGAGTCAAACACGTTGTTTTGGTAACCGAAGTCGCCATAATCGTCATTCACTGCTCGGATTGTTCGTACTCCCGGCGATTTGTCAGAAGTGACCTGTCCACCCACTGTGAACTGGTGGAATTTACCATCATTAGCACCAACATGAGCAAGAGATACGACCTGGCTTTCTCGATTCCATCCGACGACTTCACCTGTGATGCGAACGCCCCCAGCCAAAGTTTGAGTGAAGATTTCGCCAATAGTGATTGGAACGACGTCTGAGTCAGCATCAAGGGTAAGTTTGACTTCATAACCAATGGTCTCCACAAGGTCGATTTCTGGAATTCCAGTGTCGAGGGTTTCGTCGTTGTATTCGAAGAGTTCGCAATCCATACGGAATACGTTCATCTTAGAAAGTTGGAAGAATGGACTGACTTTGTCAACATACGTGATTTCGAAGAGTGAACGAGAGAGTGGAAGGTAGATCAAATCCCCTTCTGCTGGTTGTTCACCTACGATTTCATTGTTGTAGGACTTCACGACTTCCAACCAACGTCGCTTTGAAACGACGAAGGAAGCAGCATCACGAATTTCGATACCAAACTTCTGGAAGAGTTGGCCTTCACCACTCCAACCATCAACGTTCTCGAGGTACATTTCGATTTTGTACGCATTCGAGAATCGAGACGGAATGTCATCGAAGAGAATCTTGTCGCGGTTCAGAATGGTTCGTGGGATGTAGTACACATCCTGACCATAGAACTTTAGGGACTCGATAACGAGATCCTCATAAAGATCCTGTTCGGACTTTACCGCATAGTTGAAGTAGACGTTACGAGCCATGGTTTATCCTACGAAGAAATCCGGTGGAAGTTCGTATTCCATTCGCATTTGTTCTTCAAGTGCTTTGATTTCGGTGGTTGCCTCATCATAGATTCGTTGACCAGAAATGGTGACACCACCAGGAAGTTGGACGCCATCAAACTTCGACATGTTCGATCCCCAACGCTGCTTGATGAGAGCGGTGAGGTAATTCTTGATGAACTTGTTGTTGTAAATCTTTGGTGCATCGGAAGGGCTTACGAGAACGTAAGCTTCCATAACGATCCAATCGCCTTCCTTGAGTTCCTGATCCCACCATTCACCATGAATGTAGAGACGATTATCCATTCGAGATGCCGAAATGAGAGGAACACCGGTAAGAACCATGTCAAGCGTGGTAAGGAATTGACCGAACTGTTCCCAATATGCAAGGTCTCCAAGGAAACCATGGGTGAAGAGAAGGTCCGACATTGCCATCTGATATTTGATGGAGAACATACCCGTTCCAACACCAATGCTCGACTGGTCAAATGGAAGAAGTCTAACAACAGTTAGTACACCCTCAGGAATCGGTACCCACTTATTGGCGACATCCTGAGCAGTAATTCGATGAGTGAGGTAAAGGCGATTGGATGCATCCGAATGGAACTCTTGGAAGAACTGGATCGCATCATCAACACAATCCTCGATTTGATCGGGATCGACGTTGATTTCAATGACAGGTGCACCAAGTCTGCGAAGGCAGTGTGCAATGAGATCGTTACGGGTGCTTGGAATGGCCATAGTGATTCCTCTTGTTTGAGTTATTTATTCGTATGTCACCGTGATGGTTCCAGCGTCGAATGTATCAGTACCGCCCTGTGTTGTAACTCGTATTTGAGTGAGAGTGTCGGACAGTGTTTTTGAGCCTGCCACAGTGAGAGTTGTAGCAGAGCTTGACAAACCAAATACTCCAAATGCAGTCCATGCATTACCATTACCCTTTATGAGTGTAAGTCCACCATGGACTACATCAGCAGCAGCCACAGAACGAATACCAAACCCAGATGTAACGTTAGCTGAACCGACTGACGCTGCAATGTTACTTTCAGAACTTAGGTATCCAGTGTTTTCAATTCCACCAGCATCTCCAATTTGGACTATTTTTCCACTTGTACCAGTTGTTGAAATACCCTCAAAGGATACTGTAATTCTTTTTGCCCAAGATGGAATTCCGGTGAAGTCCACCAAAGCACCCGATGCTGCTGTCACAACCTGTTTCAGATCACCAGACGACGATTGAACTCCTCCATTTGGGAATTCGATTCCTGTGGTTCCGTTAATTTTAGTTGTCATATGATGACCCCTTGTGTCCTTGTTCCAGATTCAGCTAATGGAAAAATGCTAAAATACGAACCTGGTTGAGTTGTAAAATTGCCACCTGGTGCAACACTGAGAGAATACTGAGGAATGAGGGTTCCACCTGTAGTGATTTCAATCAATCCTTGTTCTCTCCACATAAATTTCTGAATTGCTAGTGTTGTCGGAGTGTCATATCCAGTGTTGATCATCAAATTAGACTCTGTAGCAAAAATCATAAATGGCGTCACGTTATTTGATGTGTTAATATCGGCAGCGGATGATAATAGTACTCCATCACCACATCGAGTCATTTTGTTGATTACTGCTGTTCCTCCAAATCCTGTTTGAAATTGTGAAGATGTAGCACCAGTAGATTTTGTCATCAGTACAACCATTTCATAACGATATAGTCTACTTCCATCCAACACAAACGAACGACCAAAGATTGATTGGTTTCCAGTTGCATTTAACCCAACTACACTTTGGTCATGTATCATATGCATATGGTGGGTCGGAATATTCTTTCGAATACCGCGGCGGGTTGCCATTAATCCTGATGGTCCAAATTCGATAGCTCCATCTTTTAGGGTTTGAAGACCATTACTTAACGTAATCATGGTTCCCAATCTCCAATCTCAACGTTTGAAGTTTTTCCAATAGGATACACAATCATATAAGCACCATTTGCTGCAGTGTACGCACCACCTGGTGCAGCAGAGAGTTGATAATACGGGCGAAGTGTTCCACCGTTATCAACAAAAATTGTTCCTTGTTCGAGAGTATGAAAGTATGCAGTTGCACTAGTAATAGCAGTTGCCCCAGTCAAATATTTTCCATCAGAATCTAGAATGAATGCTGAAAATCCAGTCGAAATGGAATTTGGTGTTGGGATTGTCGTAAGTGGCTGAGTAGCCAACACATTACGTTGAGCATTTACAAATGTTGCAGTACCACCATCTAAACCAGTACTGATTGTATGACTTGTTGTACCGGCGGTTTTTGATGCCCACCATCTAAGTTCATATGCATAGAGAGTATCGGAATCAAGAACTATCGATTTGTTGAACATAAACTGTTGACCAGTTCCATTTACACCAACTGAATCAGCAGATCGCATTACAAAACTAATGTCTGGAACAAGGCCCCACTCACCATTTGCACTCGCGAACAGATTACCATCTGCAAATACAAATGATCCAGTTGGAGCTGAATCCAATACAGTGATATTATTCTCTTCAGAAATAACGATTCTTGAGCTCATATTGTAAGTCCAATTGGTTTTCTTCGAGTTGCTTCCATCACCGGAGTGATTTCAATCCATGATCCTCTTCTGACAGTATGAACTGCCCCGGGAGCAGAAGCAAAAACTATAGACGGATAGAGAATTCCATCTGTTGATCCTACTTTGAAAGATCCCCACATCCTAGTGTATTTGAATCCGGCCGCATTTGATGCGAGAGCCGCCCAACCAGCAGTAGTACTTGAAAAACCTAGAGATGAAACTGTACCGAAAATACCTAAATCTCCTGGACCAAATGATTGGCCCGCGAGGGGGGCCAATCTATGTCCTTGCATTCGTAGATCTGTGATAGTCACACCATCAAATCTAAATGTTTCCGTTACAGCGCTTGCAACACCTTTGAACATATGAAGATTCATCATAAAGGTGTATGTCGTATTTTTCTTTACTCTTACGCCCTTCCCAAAGATTTTAAAGGATCCAATGGCATTTGGAATAGTGCGGTCAGAACCAAGCCGATAGAAATGATTTGCTTCAATCAATCCGCGTTTTGGAGTTGATGCATAAAAAGCAGCATGACCCCTTTCAATGGAATATGGAGTTACGTCAGAATCAAAATATGTGGTTGAATGAAATACTAAAGCTGTCGTCATGCCCATGATCCAATTGCAATATTTGCCCCCGCAGCGCCTGTCGGTTTAATTCTCATCCATGAACCAGCCACAGTTGAATATGCCCCACCAGGTGCTGCTGAAAGAGTGTACTGAGGAATGATAGTTCCTGAACCTGATACTGAAAATGTTCCAGATTCACGAACCCAAATGTTGGCAGCCGCGGCGGCAATTGCTGTGGTCATTACTGTTGAAGTTACGGCGGTCAAATAACCATGAAACAGAGGTGCAAGAGCGTTAGATGTTGCAGCTGACGCGTTACCACCCACAATCACATGCCGAAAGAAGTTATTGAATGTGGCGGTACCAGCAAAACTAGTAGCAAATGTGTGAGATGTAGCCCCAGCGGCTTTTGTAACTGCATAGATCAATTCGTAATCATATTGGACTCCGGCTATAACTGATGGATCAACCGGAAGAAGATCTTGAGCAGTGTTTACGTTTGCTCCAGCAAAGTTTGAATTGAGGCGAAAATACTGTTCCGCTGGAAGAAGCATGCGTGTTCCTTCCGTCGCATAGAATTGGTTTCCGTCATATTCAATGTAACCATCAACTGGAGCCCCAAGAGCCCCGCCGCGTAGTCTGATTGCTGATGACATAATAGTTCCTTATACGATTGTCCAAACGGATCCAGATGGGATGGTGATAGTGACACCAGAATCCACAGTGACTGGACCGGCTGTGAGTGCATTCATGTTTGAATCGATTGTGAAGTCAGTTGTGATTCGATTTGAGAACATTAGGAATGCTCTATCATTTCCACCACCGGTTACAGTTCCTGCCCGAACCGCGTTGAGATCAGAATCAACTGTGAGGTAATCCCACGCCGATGCATTTCGACGAGAAAGTTTATTGGTGGTTGTATCATAAACGATGAGACCAGTTGGTGGAGTAGTAATAGCATCTCTTTGAGCAGTCGTCATACGAGGGAGAAGAATACCACGAGTGGTTGATACGATCTCGACGACTGCATTGGAATCAGCAAGGGTGTTACCATTACCAATCGCAATACGACCATCATTACCAGCAAAGTTCATTCGGGTGGTGTTACCGGACTGGATTGCAGTGAAAGCCGTAGTGATTGTTGTACCCATAATCATGCGATCAGCGGTATTGAAGATCGCACCGACTGTGTTGTTGTTATTGCGAAGACGGATATTACCACCATTGGTGTTGTTGTTGATCGCGAAAACAGTGTAACCGGTCACGCTGGTAGTAGATCCACCAAGTGCAAGGTTACCACCATCTTCAAGAATCATTCGGTTCCCACCAGCACCAGTTCTGAAGAAGATGTCATCGCCACCTTCAAGATAAAGGTCACCACCAGCATCAAGATAAAGATCTCGTGCACCATACGTGGTAATTCCAAGATCGCCAGAGTCATTGTATGGGAAAAGATCAAAGACGAGGGTGTTCGCACTATCGAGGAATTCGATATTACCACCACGGTTACCTTTGAAAGTCAAAGTGGAGAAGTTGTTGAATGTGCTTGGGGTTGTGGTACCAATACCAACCGATCGACCAAAGGTTGCGCTGTCACCACGAATTGTATCAGTAAAGCTCTTGATTCCAGAAATCGTCTGGTTTCCAATGAGCTTGACAAAATCATCCGAGTCGATACGAGCATCAATGAGTGTGATGATCGCAGCAGAATCAACTCCTGGGTCATTTTCAAGTGCTGTGACGCGAACATCAAGCGCCGCAATATCAGACCCATCAGAGTTGATTTGACTCTGAAGAGATCCAAGTGTGGTATAGATCCCTTGAATGTCAACACCATCAGAATTGATTTGACTCTGCAAAGAGGCCGTAATTCCGAAAAGTTGTTGAATGTCAGCACCATCAGAATTTATCTGAACCTGAATTGGTGCCAAAGCAGAATCAATGAGAGCACCAATTGCAGCTGAATCAATTCCCACCGAATTGATCGTGAGCGTTCCAGCCACGTCATTGTAGACTACACTGATTCCAGAACCCGGCACTACAAGTGCAGCGACTCTGTCGTCAACTCTCTCGTCGGTGTAATAGAGTCTAGATCCTTCTGGAATGTTTGATGTTGTGAGAGAAATCAGACGCTGATAGTTTGAATCAATTTGTGTCTGAAGATTTGAATCACCATCAATTCGTGCTGTAGTTTCTGCAGATAGAGAAGCGGAAACTACATCAATTCTGGAATTCGTCGCCGAGTCAAAATCTCTGAGAAGACCTTCATTCGAATCGATTTGCGTCTGAAGAGAAATATCAGCAGCTCTAAGGGAAGTTACGTTCGTCTTCAGAAGAACTTCATTCGAGTCTATCTGGTCTTGCAGATTGGAGTCTGCCGAGATGAGTAGAGTACGGGTATTTCTCAGGAAAGTTTCATTCGAGTCGATTTGACCCTGAAGACTTGCACGAATTAGTTGAAGTAGATCGTAGTCTGAATCGATGCGAGCATTCGTCGCTGAGTCAAAATCTCTTAGAAGACCTTCATTCGAGTCGATTTGGCTTTGGAGATTGACTCTAATTGACTGAATCAATGCGTAGTCTGAATCGATGCGAGCATTCGTTGCCGAGTCAAAATCTCTTAGAAGACCTTCATTCGAATCGATTTGGCTTTGGAGATTGGTTCGGATCGACTGAAGAAGATTGTAGTCTGAGTCGATCCGGACACCAAGCGAAGAGTCGGAAGCAAATAGAGCCGCCACTTGAGCACGGAAGAATGTCTCATTCGAATCGATTTGATCCTGGAGGCCTGAGTCAACTGCAGAGAGGCTGTTCACCGCTGCGATGAATGCCACATAGTCTGAATCGATACGTGCACCCAGGGACGAATCCTGAGCACGGAAGAAGAGTTCATTTGAGTCGATCTGAGCTTGTAGGAGCGATCGAGCAACGACAAAGACTCCATAGTTAGAGTCAATCGCTGACTGAAGGTTCGAGTCTACATTTCGGAAATAAACTTCATTCGAGTCAATTTGGAACTGAAGGTTTCCACGGATCGCTTGAAGCAGATCATAGTTCGAGTCAATGCGAGCCCCAAGATCCGAATCAGCGCCACGGAAGAAAAGTTCATTCGAGTCGATCTGTGACTGAAGGTTTCCACGAATCGACTGAAGAAGAACTTCATTCGAATCAATTTGTGACTGAAGATTAGAATCAAGTTGATCGATCGTATTGTTTAGGTCTCTTCGAAGATCACTATCTCTGGTAATGTAGTCTAGGCGTTGAGAGTCGAGACGAGCATTGATGTCCGAGTCAGCATTACTGAAAACAACTTCGAAGTTGTTGATCTGATTCTGAAGGTTGACATCACGTGCAATGTACTCACCACGCTGAGAGTCGAGACGAGCAGAAAGGTCAGAGTCGTAGTCTTCACGAATTTGGTTAATGATCAACTGATCCGAGTCGAATGCATAGAGAGCATTGATATCGGCAGTTAGGTTCGAAACGTTCCCCTGAATGATAGAGATCTGCGATGCAAATGAAGAGTCAGCAGCAAGGAGGTCTGCGATATCGGATTCGTTGGCTTCAATTCGAAGAGTGAGGGCACCAATTGCCGAGTCAAAGAAGAACCCAGCTGGTTTGTTTCTCCACTTTGCATCAGCAAGAACCCACGTAAGAATGTCACCATCTCTGAGTGATGAATCCACATTCACATCAAAAAGCCCCGCCAAGGTTGTACCTGGGAGGTTGATGGAGCTGATTGGGCGTCCAACGGTGACTGATTTTACGACGGTCGGTTGACTGATTGCAACAGTGACAACCTGAGTTTCACCACTCGTGACTTGAATGGCCATTCGTTATACTCTCGTGATGTTCGGATTAATGTTGATATTCCCATAAAGAACTCTCTCGATGAAGACATTCTGGTCAGAATCCTCATAGGAGATTTCAACATCGTACAGATAACGACGGGCAGTAAGAGCCATCGTCTGTTGGTTGGTGAGAGTTAACGTGATGATACCATCGCTTGCAGGATCTGCAACGATTGCGGTAAAGTTTATGGCATCCGAGTCGGATGTGTTGATGGTTTGACGAATTTGTGCAGCGACAGAATAGCCCTGAAGGTTTTTCTTAGTTCCATCTACATTGGCTAGACGGATTTCGACAGCAACATCAGATCCTTGATCGATAGAAAGGTCTTCGTATTGTGCCATGGTACTTCCACTTGGTTGAATCTCGAACTATTTATATGCTGAGAATAGCTCGTAATCCTTCCATTCGTGGGGTTTGTTCATCGAGTGAGTGAAGTGGACCAACTTGATGTCAGGATGGAATTCACCACCCATGTACAGCCCCTTTTCACCGGTCGCTTCATTGAACTTTTGCTCCATGAAGTACAACCAATTGTCGTAGTACTCATCGGTACGATCTGCCCAAAGGTTTTCGTAACTGAGAACAGTGTCTCGAGTTGCCCATCGGGTAAACCATTCGTTTGGCATCAGTTTGAGATTAAGCATGTCCCGAACATGGTGTTCAACGAAGAACTGCTCACCATTCACTGGTCCGGTCGTATGACCGTTCTTGATGAAGTACTGTTGCCAGAATTGTGGATCCCTCATGAAGGCATCGTAAATGTAGCGACAATCGGTTGGGTAGTACTTGAAGAATCCTCCGTTGATTGTCCAACCACGCTCTCGATGAGATGGATCCCACCAGTCTGGCATGGCTGCAAAATCACCACGTTCAATCGGATAATCGAAGAGCTTCTCGTAATCGTTCACAAGAAGAACATCTATGTCCATTACAACGACAGGTTCATCAATGTCAAGAGACATTGGAAGCATCTTGTTCCATTGAAGCAGAACTCGAGAATCGAATGGTTTTCGGATCCAAACCACTTCATACTTATGGGACAGTTTCGACTCGATGTATTTTTCATATCGCTCGTCGTACTTATCACCAATTCGAACACAGAAGACTTTCATACGTACAACTCGAATTGCTTGGAAATGACGTGGTAAAGTTTGGCTTCATCATCGACACCACGAGTCCAATGCCATGGCTCTGGAAGTTTCTCGTATGATGTTTGAGTGATGTTCATTCGATGAGAGAAGTAGGTCTCGTTATCGTAACCGAAGGATCGACGAATATTCCATGGGTACATGGACGCTTCATCGTTCTTCAGGTATTCCATGATCTTGATGTCACCTTCGAAATCGTCAGAGAAGTAGGAGAGTTGACGAATCGCATCCGAATTGGCGATCATAATCCCAGTGTTGAACACATCCTCGAGTGGTTCTAGATCACAATGGTAGGCCATGGCCTGGGCATTGAAGAACTTCGTGGCTGGGTTTCTGATGCAAGCGTTGTAGTACTTGATTTCGACTCCACGGCCCCATCGGGATTCAGCATTCGAATCACCAACATGGAATTTCGTGAGGTCGAAAGTCTCGAAGATATTCTCAGTCGTGTTAGGAACCACATCCAAATCAAAGTAGCATACCTCGTCGTATTCTCCTGAGTATCGAAGCATCATCGCATGCTTGTAGAAGTTGATGATGTCGTACTCAGAAATTTGTGGGGCTTTCTCGTGAAACCAATGAGCGAAGACCGAATAGGCCTCAACATTGTGGACATGAATGTAATCGGCACCACACAGTTCAGCATATTTCA
>JACCDK011314168.1_pt1 | contig 18828 bp, 16 predicted proteins | sample 7445871 | NCBI WGS metagenome assembly JACCDK01 (sample SAMN15323436, study PRJNA562643) | freshwater metagenome | isolation source: river surface water | place: USA:Blue River Watershed | collected 2017-08-15
GTTTGTCGATGAGGAGTACCCACCCTTCAATCAGATCAAGATATGTTTCTGGCTTTTTCAAATCGTTGCCAAAGCTAATGATTTAGTCTGAAAAAGGCAGTATTTTCGTTGAAATGAAGAGAGGCGTTTTGCTTATCAGTGTTGTGTTTTTGCTTTTGACTTCTTGCGTTGTGGATCAGCGCAAGGCACAATGGCATTGCAATGCCATCATGGTTCAGCAGCAGGAGATAGTAGAAGTTTGGAACCGATGGGATCTGTGTTATGCAGATACTTTTACTTTTCGCTACTTGCATGAAAAGAAAGACTCTGTGGTTATGTTGTTGGATCGATTAGACAAGACATTGGACACCCTCTCACTTCCCAACGAGGATGATCAGTTGGTATTGGCGACTAGGAATTGGTCTAAAACGTTAAGAAATGACTTGCTACCGAAGTACCAGAAGAAAAATGAAAGTTGGACGATGATGAGCTTGTGGTGGAATGATCAAAATTCCAAAGATTGGAAATTGTTGGATGAGGAGATAGAGATCTCCAAAGCCAACAGCAATGCGCAAATGGAGGAGGCTGTAGCGACATTTATTGACGAATATAATTTGTCATTTAACACACCATAATTTTCCTATAATTTATGTGGATTTATGCAGTTGATTTTTGAAATGACGCAATAGATTTGTTCCTCAAACTAAAACAAAAATTATGAAACGAATTTTAATTGCACTTTCAACGCTTTTGGTGCTTCAATCTTGTCAACCAGAAGCCCCCTCTCAGCCATTTGGACTAAAAGGTTATTTGCGCGAGTATGGGACAGATGTTCCTATTGCCAATGCGCAAGTTTATTTATTGCGAAACGATACTTATAATACTTCGGGCAACTATCAGTCTGTTGTTCAGGTGACCACGAATGCGCAAGGATATTTTGATATTGATGATACCCATGATGCAAGTCTGTTTTATGCAAAGGCTGGGAACAATCACATTGATTTGGGTGTGCAAGCGGGATCTGTTTTTACACCGGGAGAAACCATTCAGACTTTTTATCTGTACGGAAAAGCATGGACAAGATTTGCCATACAGGATACAGGACAAGTGAATAGTATTGCAGGAGTGTCATTGTATCCATTGTCTAATCTTTCACAGACACAATATATTTTGAACAATGCCTCGAATCAAATAGTGCTTCCGGCATTGGGTTTGGCCAGTAATCAAGTGGCCTACCAAGTGAATTATGCCGATGGTACAGTTGGTTCTTTTACTTACATGAATTTTTTAAACGCCGCTCCGCAGGATACGTTGTCGGTTTCTATTTTTTACTAATTAATCAAACTTAAAATCTAATTGACATGTGCAAAAATTACACGTGCAGGCTTAGCCTTGCCCTAATATTTATATTGATTTATATTACAAAATTAAATTCACAGATTATTACACAGGATGAGTCATTAACCTGGTATAGACAAGTAGGCAAGGAATTGCCCCCGCTGGGAAATGACGAGCAGATTACAAATCAACAAGCATGGCAATATTGGAAAACCTTGCTGCGCGATGACTCTACCCATGCAAAGAGAGAGATCAAAGATTTTCGCGAGCCTTTTCGAGAATTAGAGGAACAGAATTCAACTCTAGTCCTCTATCCATGTATGCGAGAGATTGCATTTTTGGACAGTACTTCAGATCAGATGATATCAAGAGCAACTACTTTTTTTTGTTCGTTTTCTCAATCTAATGTTTCTGATTTAAGGATGCGCTATTACTTGCCTGGAGGCATATTTTCAGATTCTTTGCCAATCTATTTCGATTTTGATGACGGCCTAGGTTGGCGAGTAATGCCAAGGGGTGAGTTTGTAGAGGTTGAATATTTGGATTTGGGCAAGAAAGTAATTCGATCCAAAGTATGGCATCAAGGACAATGGAAAACGGAGTCAACCATTTTAAATGGAGCTTCATGTGAGAATACGCTTTGGTTACCACAAAGCCCGCCTTGGGGTGTATTAGATATTGCTCATCCATGGAGGTTACAAGGAGAGTTTGAGCAGCAAGTTTTTAAAGCAGACGCTTTTACTTTATTGAGTGAAGATCAAGTTTTTGATCGCCCTTTTATTTTTGTTGAGGGCATAGATTTTTCGTTAACCCATTCGCAATACGCCAATGGTGATTTTGGTTGGTGTCAATTTTTGGGATTGGATGCAGAGAACTATCCGATGCTCAGTGGTGCAGCGCAGTTGTACCAGGAGTTGCGCAGCCGAGGGTATGATATCATTCTATTGGATTTTTACGACGGTGCAGGGGACATTCGCGGAAATGCACAAGCCTTAAAAAGACTTATTCAATTGTGTAATGCATACAAAGTTGGCAATGATCAGCTAGTTGTTTCTGGAGCAAGTATGGGTGGGCAAGTAGCGCGAATTGCATTATCGGAATTGGAGCGAGATGGTATTCCACATTGTGCAGGGGCTTACATTTCAATGGATTCGCCACATATAGGAGCCAACATACCCTTGGGTTTGCAAGCAGGACTTTGGTTTCTTTCGTCATTTTCAGCGGATGCCGAAGCGTTTGTTTGGGATGCCTTGGATAGGCCTGCAGCGCAGCAATTATTGATTTATCATTGGTTGGATTCTGAGGGTAATGTTGATCATCCTTGGAAGCGCACCGAGTATATGAACTATTTGCAATCCATGCCATTTCCTGCACATACATTGAATGTGGCAATTGCCAATGGAAATGTGCTCGGACATCCCATAGATGACGTCTCCAATCATCCTTATTTGTTGGAAGAAAACTGCAATGCATTTTCAATATTGCCAGGGAATGAATTTCAACTTAGACTATCGGCTTTGCCAGGTAATTTGAATCATTCCGCCAATTCAGAAACTCATGTAGTGATAGGGGATGCTATTTACACAGAGACCAATTTACAATTGAATAATATCGTTTTTGAGGAGCATCATGAAATCATGAAAGTACCCAGAGATTTGTTGGAGTTGGATTACGCAGCAGGAGGATTCCGCCAGTCTGTTGAACAATTGGTAGAAGTCTTAAATCAAACAACGGATTTCACCAATAATTGCGGTGTTATTCAAGCGGATCAATATGTGTCGATGCACAATTTTGTTCCTTCATTTAGTGCTTGGGCAATTGATACCACCTGCGAAGCGAATATCGCAGGGGCATATTTTCAAAATCCAAATATTACCCCTTTTGACAGAGTATATGGTTGTTACAATTCCAATGAGCCTCATGTTGCGCTGAATAGTGGTATTATAAATTTCTTGTTAAGCATTTTGGATGATGTGGATTATTTACATGAGTTGTCTCAAAATACCTCTTGGGAGGAATTTAATTTTGGAGAGGCTGAAGATTTATTTTTTCCAGCGTGTGATATCGGATTAGAAGACGAGGTTTATATCAATGCAAATTTGCCAATGCATGTAACTCAAAATTTTCCAATGCAGGGAAGTCATTGTGTGATGCAGGTGAGAACATTTTGTGATCGATACGATATCGATATTCATGATGCAGGAAAGCTTTTGATAGGAGATGAGAATGGATATTCTTCGGCCGCTTTGCGGGCTACTTTTGGAACAACCATTCAAGTGTATGACAAGGGGAAGTTGGTTGTTAATGAAGGCAGTGAGCTTATAATGGAAAGCGGATCGCGCTTGGTTATTGGAGATGGAGGAATTGTGCATTGCGCAGGAAATATTAGATTACAACCAGGATCATGGGTTAGTTATTGCGGGGGTATTTTTCAGTTGGTTTCTGCACAGTCACGATTGATCATGGAAGGAGGGACAGTTCGCGTTTGCGCCAATCAAACTTTGTCTTTGATGCCAACTGATGCACAAGGAGGATTGATAGTCATGAGATCTTATGATTATGGCAACTATGCAGATTGGTGGTTGGAAGAAGGAAGCACTCTTCAAATTGAGGGTCAGTCTGAACAAGACGAGTTGGTGGAATTAGAGGAGGGAGCCATTTGGAATGAGGTGGCTGAGGCGGGCTCTGCTATTAGATGTTTATCGGGAAGAATACATTTTGCCAATCATGCTCAAATGGAGCATCGAGCCCAAATATTAATGAAAACAGTCAGAGTGTTGCAAGTCAATGGCTGGGGTGATGGCGGACAAGATATCATCTTCATCAACAATAAGGCTCATTACAATGATGTTGAGATTTACCATTTATCACTTTTAGGACAAGATTCACGGATAGTATTTGATCATGTGTTTAGTGTTGGAGATGAGATGTGGAAATGGAAAAGTGGAACATGGCAAATGAATGATGCAAAAATTTTGGGACATGGGTTTGATTTTCATGAAATGAATCACACTTGGATGTTTTCCAAGTGCACCATGGGAGGAGAAGGCAGCGATTGGGCGATTCTAGGAAGTGCCACTATAACTTCTGATTTGACTATTGAGGGTTGCGACATTTTTGATTATTTTGAGGCTATTCGCGTGGATCATGCCAATGTCAACATGAGTTGCAGCCAAATTGCCCAGTGTCAATGGGGCGTTACGCTTGAAGCTGAGTCGCGTTTTATTGGAAACGCACAAACAGGACACAATCGGTTTATAGAAAACGGTAGCCACTTGCATCTTGTAAATTGTAAACTTCCTTGGATTGCAAATGGAGAGAATTGGTTTGGATCGGCGGGCTCACATTGTATTCAAGGTTCAATAAGCCCCTCTACGATGCAGCAGATGCAACAAGCTTGGCTGGGGAATGAATGGCAGAACAATGGTTTCAATATTTCTTTAGAGTGGAGTGATGTGTTTTCAGGCGAGTATGGTTATTCAGCCAATTGGGATATACTCCCTCAAGCGCTTTATCACAGTTGTGAGGATCAAGGGGGAGAGGAACCTATGAGTGGATTTTTAAAGTCCTCAACTGCGGCTATCGGAGTTTGGCCCAATCCAGGAAATGCAATTTTAAATGTTGCTCATGATGGAGATGAGATGAGCCAAGTTCAAGTTTGGGACACACAGGGCAGGCTTATTTTTCAATCGATGTTCCAGCAACAGATTGAAATAAAAACAGAAGATTGGATTGCGGGTTTGTATTATTTGGTTATTCAAAGTGAGTCCGGTATATCAAATGAAAAGTGGGTGAAGCAGTAGGCTGTTAAATCAAGTTAAGTAAAATGCTCTCGTAGATAAGAAAGCCGTAATTTTCCGCCATGCGGAAGGAATTGGTGAAATATCTTGTCATTACGGGAGCATTTTCTCTTTTAGGGCTATTGGCGCTTCAAGTATACTGGGTACATAACACGTATTTGTTGCGACAGCAATCTTTTTCAGATCGCGTTTATACCGCCATGCGCAAATCCACTTTGGAATTAGAAAGGGTAGATAAACCCTTGATGAAGATTCAGACGCCGAATATTGCCGACACTCTAATGGCTCCAGAGCTTCCGATAGATACCTTTTTTAATCATGTTAATCAAGATATTGCTGAGTGGGTGGAAGTCCAAATTGTACCCGCTTTGGAAGAACGATTGGATACATCACTTTTAAAAGGTTTGTTATTAGGTTTCATGGAAAAAGAAGGAATCCGCGCACCATTTTCCATCCAAGTTAGAGATCGATCCAATAAAATATTTTGGAAACATATCCCAGGAAATTTAAAAGAGCCTGAAGTAGAAGTTTACGCCAGTTTATTATTTCCAAATGATCCTTTAAGTCAAGATTATTATTTGGAAGTGAGATTTGAAGATACCCGCAAGTATCTACTAGGTTCGATGTGGAGTATGCTCTTAATCAGCGTTTTATTATTATCGTCTATAGTGGCTCTATTTGCATACTCAGCTTTAATCATTCATCGCCAGAGGAAGTTAAGTGAGTTGAAGAGCGACTTTATTAATAATATGACCCACGAATTAAAGACCCCCATTGCAACCATTTCACTAGCTTGTGAGGTCTTGGGAGATGAAGAGGTTAAAAAATCAGATGTCAGTAGAGATCGATACATCAAAATGATTAGAGAGGAAAATAATCGATTGGGGATGCTCGTGGAAAATGTGCTTCGCACTTCTTTGTTTGAACAAGGTCAGATGCGCATGAAAGTGCAGGAAGTCAATGTTCACGAGGTCATTCAATCGGTTTTGAAAAGTTTTGATCTACAATTTAAAAATCGTCGTGCGATGGTCATTGAGGATTATCAAAGCGTCTCTCCACACATTCAAGGAGATTCCATGCACATCACCAACATGATTTTTAATTTGATTGATAATGCGCTGAAATATTCCCAAGAGAATCCAAAAATTGATATCAAGACAACCGATGAGGGGGGATTCTTTGTCTTTGCCATTACTGACCAAGGAATAGGCATAAGTAAGGAGAATCAGAAGAAGATTTTTGAGAAACTATATCGTGTGCCGACAGGGAACGTGCATAATGTGAAAGGATTTGGATTGGGGTTGAGTTATGTGATGGGTGTTATCAATAAGCACAAAGGAAACATAGAAGTAAATAGCGAATTAAAAAAAGGAACACAATTTATTGTCAAACTACCAAGGAAATATGAAGAAATCAATTAGTATTTTGTTATGTGAGGACGATCCCAATTTGGGCCAGTTGTTGACGGAGTATTTGAACGCGAAAGGATACCAGACAGACCTGGCTATTGATGGTCAGGAGGCGATTAAGTCATTTAAGCGTGGGAATTATAATTTCATCATTTTGGATGTGATGATGCCAATAAAAGATGGATTTACAGTTGCTCAGGAAATTAGAGCTGAAGACAGGCATACACCCATTTTATTCTTGACTGCGAAGAGTTTAAAAGAGGATACTTTAAAAGGTTTTGAGGCTGGTGGTGATGATTACATGACCAAACCTTTCTCTATGGAGGAATTGTTGGCTCGCATCAATGTAATTCTGAAGAGATCTAATCCATTTGTCCTGGCAGAAGAGGAAGACACCGATGATAAGTTGGGTAATTTTATTTTCCACTACAAGAAACAGAAGTTAGAATTGGATGGCCAGGAGACCAAGTTGACCACCAAGGAAAATGAGCTTTTGTATTTGTTGTCCAAACATCGCAATACGATAATGGAACGCAGTTATGCTTTGAAAACCATTTGGGGAGATGACAATTACTTCAATGGACGAAGCATGGATGTTTACATTGCCAAATTGCGCAAGCATCTCAAAGCAGATGAGCGCTTGGAGATTATCAATGTGCACGGAAAAGGATTCAAATTATTGGCTCCTTAAATCACAGCCTCATATTATCAATTAATCTAACGCCCTCTAAAAACGTTGCTACCACGGCCAAGGGGTGGGTGCTATCCTGCCAATCGGCCAATGGAGCAAATGTTTGGGCATCGATAATTTCGAAATACTCCAATTGGAAAGCTGAATGGAGCAAGAACTCGCTTCTTGCCCAAATTTCCAATTCTGGTGGGCTTTGAATATTCTTTTGATTTTTAACTTCGGATAGAATTTGGTAGATTAATGTAGCCATCTTTCTGCCTTCCCCACTAAGCCGTAAATTTCTAGAGCTCATGGCCAATCCATTAGTTTCTCTCAAAGTAGGACAAGGAACAATGATTTCTGATCTTTTTTCTTTTTTAACCCAGGCTTGGATGATTGACAATTGCTGAAAATCTTTTTCGCCCAGATAAACGCGAGTAGCTTGTGCCAAATCAAAAAGTTTGCGGATGATCGTGATGACGCCATCGAAATGTCCGGGTCGCATCTTGGCTTCTAACGTTTCTGTTAAGATGGGCACATGAAAAGATTCCTTGACTAAATCTGGATACATCTCTTGAACACTCGGAATAAATACGGCATCTACAGATAATTCCGACAAAAGTTTCAGATCCGCATCCACGGTAATGGGATAATTTTTAAAATCTTGCGGATCGTTAAATTGGGTAGGATTGACAAAAATGGAAACCAGCGTCAGGTTATTTTCCAATTTACTTTGGTCTACTAAAGAAAGATGACCTTGATGCAACGCCCCCATGGTAGGTACAAAACCGATAGTGGACGAAAGGCTTTCATCTCTCCAATGGATCAAATCTTGGGTGCTGTAAAGTATTTTCATTCAAAAAAGAGTTCTATTTAAACCCCAAAGCTACCCATTTGCGCAAATCAAAAAAGTTTTTTATTTACCTTTGCATACTTACAAAGTTGTAGCCCATTCATGAGCAAACCTAAAATTCTATTCGTTAGTCACGAAATTCTCCCCTTTTCTCCAGAAAGTCATATTGCGCAAACCTGCAGACAGATGCCGCAAGCTGTTCACGAAAGAGGTAAAGAAACGAGAATATTTATGCCTCGTTTTGGCAAGATTAACGAGCGCCGTCATCAATTGCATGAGGTCATTCGCTTATCGGGAATGAACTTGATTGTTGATGACTCTGACCATCCTTTGATTATCAAAGTTGCGAGTATTCCTCAAATCAGACTACAGGTCTATTTTATCGATAATGAGGAGTACTTCCATCGCAAATCATTCTTGCATGACGACAAAAACAATTTGTTTGAGGACAATGATATGCGCATGATATTCTTTACCAAGGGTGTTTTGGAAACGGTAAAGAAATTGGGATGGGCTCCTGATATTATCCATTGCCATGGTTGGTTCAGCAGTTTGATGCCTTTGTATGTCAAAAAATTATATGGACAGGATCCTCATTTTGCGGATAGTAAAATTGTCGTTTCTGTTTATGGGTCTGAGTTTGATGGTATTGCGAGCAAGGATATGCACAAGAAAGTGGCATTTGATGGATTTGATGCTGGTGATATCGACATGTTAAAAAAAGCTACGCATACTGAAATGATGAAGAATGCGTTGAAATTTGCTGACGGAGTGATATTTGGGGAGGAGGCAGCTTCTGATGAAGTAAAGAAATTTGCACAAGAGTTGGAAATTCCAACTTTGAATCAATATGCTGAGACCGATTATCTTTCTGCGACAGACGAGTTCTTTGATCACGTATTGTCGGTGAAATCTGTGTTAGCTTGAAAAAAAACTCTGGAATAGCTCAATTCTTTTTTGCCCTTGTAGTAGGGTCTGTCGTATTTATTGGATGTAAGGCACCTGAAGTTACTGATGGTGCAGAATTTCTTCCTGAAGAGGATTTTCTCAATGCTTTTCAAACGGATACTTTTCAAATCCAAGTTAAGACCACTGTTGAAGATAATGTCAATACTGATGAGTTGTCTTTGGCTGTTGTGGGTTATCAATCAGATCCAATTCTGGGAGAGACCGTTTGTAAAGCTTATACCCAATTTAGATTGAGCGCACTAACCCCGGAATTTCCTGATCAAATGGAAATAGATTCGGTGGTTATGTCTTTGGCATTTAATGCATCATACTACGGTACGCCCATGCGCCAGCGTTTTTCTGTTCACCCCTTGGCGGAAAGTTTAATCAAGGATAGCACCTACAACGCGCAAAGACAAGTAGCTGTTGAGCCGACAGATTTGGTTCAAAATGGTAAGGAGTGGGTTAAAATTGACACTAAAAATCCAGCGGTTGTGGGTGGAGATACAACAGTTCCTCAGTTGCGCATTCCATTGGATTTGGAATTGGGTCAGTACTTGACACACCCCGCAGATCCAAGTGTATTGGATTCCCAAACTGCATTTTTGGAATACTTCAAGGGTGTTTGTATCGAATCCAGAGGTAGGTACGACGCAGTAATGCGATACGACTTGATTGATCCGACTACTAAGATTACAGTTTATTACCGAGACTTATCAGGAACTTCTCCTGATACCTTGTTGTATGATTTTGTTGTCAATACAGATTGTGCACGATACAATTACTTTGAACACCGATATTCCAATACGGCATTGGCCAATGTGAAACAAGCAGATGTGGATGGCGATGAGTATTATTACATTCAAAGTGGTGGTGGATTAAAGGCTATTATCGATTTGCCTACCTTGTTGGATTTGAAGTCAGGAAACAAAGTAATCAATAAAGCGGAACTCATTATTCCTGTGGATTATGATGCTGCTTTCACTCAATTTGATGTCTTGTATTTGAGATATGAAAACGAAGAGGGAGATTTGAAAATTTTACCCGATGAAGTTTCCCAATCCATCAGTGGATCGTACATCGCAAGTTCACGTAGGTATAAATTTAATATTACCAGATACGTACAAAGCCTGATGACAGGGGAGATTGAACCATCTTCGCTTCACTTGATTGGCGGAACATCCGGAGTGAGTGTCAAGCGAGCTGTAGCTCATGGTCCGAATTTCAATCCGGCCAACCCTTCGGAAAATACGCGTCTAATTGTTACATTCGCTGAATAAGGAGAAAAAATTATGTGTGGAATTGTAGGATATTTGGGTGATCGTCCCGCTTATGATATTTTAATCAAAGGACTTAAGCGTTTAGAGTATAGAGGGTACGACAGTGCTGGAGTTGCCATGATTCATAATGGCGAGTTCAGTTTGTTTAAGTGCAAAGGAAAAGTTTCTGACTTGGAAGAGGCTGTGGGCATGCAAGATAAGAGTGGGAATGTAGGAATAGGCCATACACGATGGGCAACGCATGGACCTCCCAATGATGTTAATGCTCATCCGCATGCGTCTAATGATGGATCTTTGGTTTTGATTCACAATGGAATTATTGAGAATTATGCCTCATTGAAATCAGAGTTAATCAATAGAGGACATACTTTTAAAAGTGATACGGATACTGAAGTATTGGTTCATTTTATTGAAGATATTAGAAATAAAACAGGAGCCAATCTATTTGATGCGGTCCGCATCGCATTATCAGAAGTAATAGGTGCATATGCTATCGTTATTTTAGATAAGAGCAATCCCAATCAAATGATTGCTGCCCGAAAATCAAGTCCTTTGGTTATAGGAGTGGGTAAAGACAATGAGTTTTACATTGCCTCTGATGCCACCCCTATCATCGAGTACACGCGCAATGTGGTGTATTTGGAAGACGAAGAAATTGCTCGTTTGGACAGAACCGATGGTTTGAAGATTGTTACCATTTCCAACCAAAACAAAGATCCTTATGTTCAGGAGTTGGAGATGAAATTGGAAGCCATTGAAAAGGGCGGTTATGATTCTTTCATGTTGAAGGAAATTCATGAGCAGCCACGTTCGATCAATGATTCTATTCGAGGAAGAATGAATTTGGGCTTGGGCACTGTTCGCATGAGCGGTGTTGATGAGCACGCGGATCGTTGGAACAAAGCAACCCGTATTTTGGTAGTTGCTTGCGGTACTAGTTGGCATGCAGGTTTGGTAGCAGAGTATTTATTTGAAGAGTTTGCGAGAATTCCGGTTGAAGTAGAATACGCATCAGAGTTTAGATACCGCAATCCGGTGATTTACCCAACAGACATTGTTATTGCCATATCTCAAAGTGGAGAAACTGCGGATACCTTGGCTGCAATTGAATTGGCCAAGGAAGCAGGTGCGTTCATCTTTGGGGTTTGTAATGTTGTTGGTTCGAGCATCGCGCGTGCAACGCACAGCGGCGCCTATACACATGCAGGACCTGAGATTGGCGTTGCTTCTACTAAGGCATTTACTGCTCAAGTTTCCGTGTTGTATTTGTTGGCCTTGTCTGTAGCGCAATTGAAGGGTATGATGAAGCCAGAGCGTTTGAACCGCTTGATGGCAGAATTGAATTCTGTTCCTGAGAAAATTGCAGAGGTATTAAAAACCAATGACGAAGTAAAGCGCATTGCTGAGATTTACAAGGATTCTAGAAATGCTTTGTACTTGGGAAGAGGATTCTCTTTTCCAGTTGCGTTGGAAGGGGCTTTGAAATTAAAAGAGATCTCCTACATCCATGCAGAGGGTTATCCTGCTGCAGAGATGAAACACGGTCCTATTGCACTGATTGATGAAGAAATGCCTGTTTTTGTCATTGCCACACACGGCGCTAGTTATGAGAAAGTGGTAAGCAATATTCAGGAAGTAAAGGCTAGAAAAGGAAAAATTATTGCCATTGTTACAGAGGGCGATAAAGTGGTAAAAGAGTTGGCCGATCACGTGATTGAAATTCCAAAATCGGATGATAGTTTAGTTCCATTGATTTCAGTTATTCCATTGCAATTGTTGTCTTATCACGTTGCCGTGATGAGAGGGTGTAACGTAGACCAGCCAAGGAATTTGGCTAAGTCGGTTACGGTGGAGTAAGTAATATGAAACATATCAAAAGGCTGCAATTGCAGCCTTTTTTATTGGGACAATCGGATGTATTCTTTGATTTCTTTTTCGTTCAAACGGCTATTGTTCAATGATAGCGTTTTTTCAAACCAAGGAAGTGCTTTGCTAGGATCTTTGTCAAATAAACTTTTTGCTTTTAAATACAAAGCATTGATGTCGTTGGGGTATTGTTTCAGAATGATGTTACAATGTTCATCCACCAAGGTCCAATCTTTTTCTTGATAACCTACAATTGCTTCCTCTAAATATGCGAGGTAGGAGATTTCTTTTTGAGGATCCTCGGTATTTCCGTTGTCAGCGGGAGTTCCGGGCAATTCCATTTTTTTCTGTGCGCCTCTTTCTTTGTATGGATAAACTTCATACCCTTGAATTTTGATGCACACATTTAATTTTTGAATGGGGTATCCGTGTTGATTTGGCGCTGGTATTTGACCTTCGCGAGGCGCAATAGGACGAAGCGGGGATTCTATTTCAGTTGAAACATCAACTTGCTCTGAGTTATAAGAAGCTTGTGAAGCAGGACTCTGGATTTTTTCTTCACCCTCCTTTGTATCGGACTGTATTTGAGCGGATGATTTTTGTACAGCTGGAAGTTGACTTGTAGTAGTGATTTGGGTAGTAGAATTTGTTGGGGCAAAGGGATTCCACAGGCTTACCGCCAATAGTGCGCAACCAAGCCCAATGGTCAATCCCCAAATCCATCCTTTGAAGTGGCTTTTGTGTGAAGGCGTTTGTATGGACTTGCTTTTAAAGCCTGAAAAATCCGGATCCATTTTCATCCCAAGCAAGGCTTCTTGTAAAAAAGCATTTTCATCCAACCAAGCTTGAATTTCATCATGGCGCGGACCAGAGGGAAATTGGCCTTTGTGCCAAAGCTTCATTTCCTCCATGCTAGGTGGCATATTGATGGGATTATTCTTCATGTTGTTTTTCCAGTTGAATTCTGAGATTTCTTTTTCCGTTTTGGATGTTGGATTTTATTTCATTGAAAGTCAGCCCCAAATCATCTGAGATAGATTGGTAGCTTTTTTGGAGAATAAAAAATTGCTCGATGCAGATTCTTTGTTTCTCTGGAATTAACCCGAGTGCCTTTTCCATAGCAACCAATTGAGGTTCTAATTGATTAACACCGGAATCTTTCCAGGGGTCGTCTACCAACTGACGGAATTGTGCATTTTCTTTTCTAATTTTCATCAAGCAATGGAACTTGGTTACACTGTGGAGCCAAGCAGGGCCATTGTCAATTTTCTCTTCAGGAAAATGATGTATCAACTTTTCAAAGATTTCAGAGACGACATCATTAGCGTCCTCTTTGTTTTTCAGGTATTTCAATGCAACAGCATAGACAATATGGGCCCATTGTTGGTACAATAGGCCCAAGTTTTGTCGAGAGGGTTCGACTTGCACCCTTTCCCAAATGTTGTCGTATGTTGTTTTGCTATTCAATCTATTTGTTCAGTTTGTTGTAAAATTCTTGGATGTAGCTTTTGGTATTGATGACTACAACGCCTCCGGTACTGTCGCCATATACTGCCGGCATTCCTCCGGTATAAACAGAGATGGATGCGATTCCGGATGAGGGAATATTGGGAACATTCTCTCTAACTTTCACGCCATCGATGTAATATACAACGCTACCCGCTCTGCTTCCGCGAAAATAGAGTTCTTCTCCGCGATCTCCGGTTTTTACGTCAGAAATCATTCCTGCAACGATGTTCTTGATATTCCCTCCATGGGCAGATGGAAGATGTGTCATTTCTTTGGATGTCAATGTGATCAAGGTCCCCCCGTTTTTATCAATCAAAGGAATTTTTTGCTCTTCGATTACCAAGGTTTTGCCAAATCGGGTTTCTTCTTGAAGTTCAGCATCAACGAAAGTAATTTTTTCTGGAGTTACCTGAACTTGGGTTTTTAGCAATTCATTTCTGCCTACAAATTTGAATCGAACATTGTACACGCCAGGTTCAACGCCGTTGATTCTGTATCGCCCATCAATATCTGTGTACATGCCGTATCCCGTTACACCCAGACTATTTTCTACCGTGATAATCGCCCCGGGAATTGTATTCTTGGTTTCCTTTTCAAATACGGTTCCCATGATGCTTCCTGTATTTTGTGTCCAGCTGGTTCCCAGAACTAGGCAAAGGACGATGGTTAAATACGTTTTCATATTTGTTTTTTTAGTTAGATGCAGGTGTGAATAGAATTTCATAAGTGAAAAGAATATTTTTTTTCAAGGCATTTAAAAAACTATCTTTGCGACACAAAATTTGACACTCCCTATGAGTGACGCGATCAAGCACGAGTGCGGAATAGCCCTGCTGAGATTGAAGAAACCCCTTCAGTTTTACACCGATAAATACGGAACCGCTTTTTACGGCCTTAACAAAATGTATTTGTTAATGCAGAAACAACATCATCGTGGGCAAGATGGTGCTGGAATGGCCAATATCAAATTGGACATTGAACCTGGAAAGAAATACATCAGCAGAATCAGAAGCAATGATTCACAACCCATTCGGGATGTGTTTGCAAAAGTGATGTCTCGATTTAGTAGTTTGGAGAAATCCGACCCAGAAAAATTGAAGGATAGCGCATTTTTAAAAGACAATTATGCATTTACAGGAGAGGTGTTTCTAGGTCACCTGCGCTACGGCACATTTGGAGGGAATAGCATCGAGAACTGCCATCCATTTTTGCGTCAAAACAATTGGATGACGAGGAATCTAGTATTGGCAGGGAATTTTAACTTGACCAATGTAGATGAATTATTTTCATTGTTGGTTGAGTTGGGTCAGCACCCTAAAGAGAAGGCAGACACCGTGACAGCCATGGAAAAAATTGGTCACTTTTTGGATGAGGAGAATCAAGTTTTATTTGAGCGATTCAAAGCACAAGGATATTCCAATGTTCAGATTTCAGAATTAATTGCCAAGCATTTGGATGTGCAGCGGGTTTTGTCTCGCGCATCACGCGAGTGGGATGGCGGGTATGCAATGGCGGGTATGTTCGGCCATGGAGATGCTTTTGTAGTTAGAGATCCTAATGGTATTCGTCCTGCGTTTTTTTATGAGGATGATGAAGTGGTTGTTGTTGCCAGTGAGCGAACGCCCATACAAAGTGCTTTTCATATCCAAGCAGAGGAGATTAGAGAAATTCCTGCAGGACAAGGGTTGATTATCAAGAAGGACGGACAGACAAGTCTCAAAGAAATTAGAGTTTCTGAGAAAACAGCGCCTTGCTCATTTGAAAGAATTTATTTTTCTAAGGGCAACGACCAGGACATTTATTTTGAGCGCCAGCAATTGGGAAGAAATGTGGTTCCTGCAATATTAAAGGCGGTTAATCATGAAATAGACAATACTGTTTTCTCATTTATTCCAAACACTGCGGAGACTGCTTTTTATGGAATGATTAAGGAGCTAGAAGATGCAGCCAACAGAAAGAAGATAGAAGAGTTAACCCAGTTGGGCAATGCCATTACGCCGGAGGAGATTGAGAAAATTATTTTGACGCGAACACGCATCGAGAAAATTGCATTGAAGGATGTGAAGTTGAGAACCTTCATCACACAAGATTCTGCGCGTGACGAGATGGTTTCATCGGTGTATGATATTACACACGGTGCGGTAATCCCGCATCAGGATCACTTGGTTGTGATTGATGACTCTATTGTTAGAGGAACGACATTGAAGAAATCTATTTTGAGGATATTGGATCGATTGCATCCCAAGACCATCATCATCGTTTCGTCTGCTCCTCAAATTCGCTTCCCCGATTGTTATGGTATAGACATGGCCAAGATGGGGGATTTTATTGCATTTCAGGCTTGTGTGGCATTGCACAAAGAGAGAGGAACAACATCTGTTTTGGATTTGGTTTATCAAAAGTGTAAAGAGCAAATGCAACTTCCGAAGGAGCAGGTTAAGAATTACGTGAAAGAAGTTTACGAGGCGTTTAGTGTTGAGGAGATCAATGATAAAATAGCTGAATTACTTACTCCTATTGATGTTCAGGCTAAGGTGAAGATAATTTACCAAACCATAGAAGGTTTGCATCATGCATGTCCCAACCACAAAGGAGATTGGTATTTTACGGGAAATTATCCTACACCAGGAGGAAATAAAGTTGTGAATCAAGCCTTCATCAATTACATGGAAGGTCGCAACGAGCGCGCGTATTGATTTATATTCGTAGGGTTAAACTACGGATATGAAGAAATTAAATCTAACGCAATGGATTTTCATTGCTTTGATATTGGGTATTGGAATTGGGGCTTGGTTAAATTTTCAATTTCCGGCTACACCAGCGCTTTCTAAAACAGAAGCTTGGAGCAAGATGGCTCCAGTTTTGGAAAGTAATTCTGTCACAGATAGCGACACCCAATTGAAGGCGATAGCTTCTGATAGTTTATTGACAGACGAAGAGAAGTACAGTGCGGCCCTGAAAGTGGCGCAGTCCAAGGGTACGACTAGTCTTTCTGAGCAAGTGGTAAAAGCGGGCAATCGCGAATCCAAGATGCATCCCACGTTAGAAAAGATTCTGGAAGTATTCAGCATTTTTACCGAAGTTTTTTTACGATTGATTAAGATGATCATTGCGCCATTGGTCTTTGCTACTTTGGTAGCTGGAGTTGCCAAGTTAGGAGATTTAAAAGCCGTTGGTAGGATTGGAGGCAAGACCTTGTTGTGGTTCATGACGGCATCACTGATATCCTTGGCATTAGGTGCAGTGTTGGTGAATTTATTTCAACCTGGAAAAATGTTGGAATTGGAAATGCCAGATGGTGCAGCCGGAATAGGATTGGAGCATGCGGCTATTACATTGAAAGGATTTATCACACATATTTTCCCCACCAGTTTGATGGATGCAATGGCCAAGAACGAGATTTTACAAATCGTCATTTTCGCTTTGCTTTTTGGCGTTGGAGCTGCGGCAATGGGCGAAAAGGCTGATGGTTTAATCAAAGCCATGGATGCCATAGGACACGTGATGTTAAAGGTGACAACTTTTGTTATGTATGTTGCGCCATTTGCGGTTTTCTCAGCCATCACGACAATCATAGCAAAGAAAGGGATGGGCGTTTTGGCCACATACGCCACCTTTATTGGTGAATTCTACTTGGGATTAATTTTACTTTGGGTGATTTTATTATTTGTTGCATGGTTGATGTTGCGTCAGAGAACAACCACCTTTGTTAATCATTTAAAACAACCTTTGTTATTGGCATTTTCTACTGCGTCCAGTGAAAGTGCATACCCCAAGATGTTGGAACAATTGGAAAGATTTGGATGTAGAAATCGAATTGTCAGTTTTGTTTTACCGTTGGGTTATTCCTTTAATCTAGATGGAAGTATGATGTACATGACCTTTGCGAGCTTGTTTATCGCGCAGGCCTATGGCATTGAATTGTCTGTGGGAGATCAGGTTACAATGCTTTTGACTTTAATGATAACGAGTAAAGGAATAGCGGGCGTACCAAGGGCTTCGTTGGTGGTTATCGCAGGAACAATTTCAGCATTTGGTATTCCGGAGGCAGGCTTGGTTTTGCTCTTGGGTGTAGATCATTTGCTGGACATGGGACGTTCTGCAACCAACGTTATTGGCAATGCGGTTGCAACAGTGGCCGTTGACCGATGGGAGCAATAATTTGGAGGATTGGAAAATTTTTGTACATTCGCTTATTGTAACCGAAAACAAAAAACAAAAATGGCACAAAAATTTAATGAAAAGGCATACTTGGCTTCAGTTGGAGCAGGTATCCGCGCTCTTCGCAAGAAGAAAAAAATGACCCTTGAGGTATTTGGCGATGTTGTAGGATTGGACAAATCAAACGCATACCGTATCGAGAAAGGACGTAACATTACTTTGTTGACTTTAGAGAAAATCGCTCGTGTATTTAACATGTCTTCTTCCAAATTATTGGATAGCGCTGTTGAAGTAAAAGAAGAGCCAAAGAAGGCTAAGCCAGCAGCTAAGAAAGTTGCTAAGCCAGTTGCGAAAAAGGCGGCCAAGCCAGTAGCTAAGAAGGCAGCTAAGCCTGGAGCCAAGAAAGTTGCAAAAAAAGGTAAGAAGTAATTTCTATCGCGATATGAAAAAAGGGGAGTCTGACTCCCCTTTTTTTATGGTTTATTTTCTGAGGAAATTGGGTTTTCTTCCACGTTAGGACTCTTCATTTTCTGTGCATCAAAAAGTAGTTTGATGGACATGACGAGCATGAGTAGTCCAAATGCTATTTTGACTTTTTTGACATCAACACTCAATGCCCATTTGCTGCCGAAATAGGCGCCAAATACAAATCCTGCAGCTATTATGAATGCTGGGAGAAATTGAATGTTTCCCGCTTTGTAATAATTGATAACGGCAAATATGCCAACAGGCATAGCCAAGACCATCAAACTTACACCCTGACCTTGAAGTTGGTTGTATCCCAAAAAATACATCAAGGCGGGCACAATAATTACGCCGCCTCCGATGCCTACGAAACCACTTATAATTCCGGCAAAAATGCCAACTAAAGCGAGAATAATGATTGTTGAAATTTCCATTTTGTTTTGCATTATGATATTCGTCTTTTTGTGCAGAAAGTCATTCGATTTCGAAGATAATGTTCTATTTTTACCTCACATTATTAACTTATGAACTATCCAGCAGAATTAAAGTA
>JACCDK012173371.1_pt1 | contig 18815 bp, 17 predicted proteins | sample 7445871 | NCBI WGS metagenome assembly JACCDK01 (sample SAMN15323436, study PRJNA562643) | freshwater metagenome | isolation source: river surface water | place: USA:Blue River Watershed | collected 2017-08-15
GCCGTTGGCGCCAGTAATCAGCACCCTCATGGGCTCAATCCTCCGCGACGGCGGCTTCGCCCCGCACGATGCGCTGAATGAAATCCAGCTTGAGCAGCAATGCCTTCATACCTGCCACATCCAGGCGAGTAGTGTTGTGCGAGTTGTAGTCTTCCCCATGTGTGCTCTTGGTAATTCGCCGCTCGCCTTCGTCCACGAACTTGGCATAGTTCAAGTCACGAGCGTCTGGCGGCACCCGGAAGTAGTCACCCATGTCTTCGGCACAGGCCATCTCCTCACGCCCCAGCAAAGTCTCATACAACTTCTCGCCGTGGCGCGTGCCAATCTCGTTCACGGAGTGATCATGCCTGCCCATCAACTCAAGGATGGCCTGCGTCAGAACCTGCACCGTCGCAGCAGGTGCCTTCTGCACGAAGATGTCACCGTTGTTGCCATGTTCAAAAGCGTAGAGCACCAGATCCACTGCGTCATCCAGCGTCATCATGAAACGCGTCATGTCGGGGTCCGTCACGGTGATCGGCTTACCCGCCAGAACCTGGTCCACGAAAAGGGGTATCACTGAGCCACGCGACGCCATCACGTTGCCGTAGCGCGTGCCGCAGATCACCGTGGCGGTTCCTTCCAGGTTACGGCTGGTCGCGACCATGACCTTCTCCATCATGGCCTTGCTGATGCCCATGGCGTTGATCGGGTAGACCGCCTTGTCCGTGCTCAGGCACACCGCGCGCTGCACGCCGGCCGCGATGGCCGCCTCCAGCACGTTCTCGGTCCCCATAACATTGGTCAGCACCGCCTGCATGGGATGGAACTCGCAGGAAGGCACCTGCTTCAGCGCCGCCGCATGGAAAACGAAATTCACCCCGCGCATGGCTGCGGCCACGCTGCGTGGGTCGCGCACATCGCCAATGTAGAACTTCAGCTTGGGATGCGCAAAACGCTTGCGCATGTCATCCTGCTTTTTCTCGTCGCGGCTGAAGATACGGATTTCCGCGATCTCCGTGTCCAGGAAGCGCTTCAGCACCGCCCCGCCAAATGAGCCCGTCCCCCCTGTGATCAATATCGTCTTGTTCGCAAACTCTTTCATATTCAGACCGCCTTGATGACCTTTTTGAGCAGTTGTTTCAGAGACTGGGGCAGCATGTACTGCACCAGCCGCTGGGATTTGATACGCAACACCGGCTTCATGCCTGCCGAGAAATCTGGCCGCAAGGTCCGCACTTCCTTCAGTACGCCGGTCAGTGCCGCCTCGTAGGCGGCATAGACCGGCTCCGGCTCCCGCCCCATGGCTCTGTAAGCGCCGGACAAGCGATCGAAACTGCCATTAGACAGCAACTGGAACTGGTGGAAATGGTAAAAAACCAGCGGCACACCGTCCACCGTGATCGTCCCTTGGTCATCCCTGCCGAAGCGGTACTGCGAATAATTCCAGGGGGCGATGCCGGCCCCCGGGTGCTGCAGGATATGCAGTCCGCTGTACCTGCCCGGCCACTGATCCAGGTACTTCTGGTCGCCCATGCGGTCTTCCTCGAGGCGATGAAAGCACCATTCTATGCACTGCTCGCGCCAGCGGGCCAGGCAGGCCAGACCCTGCTCGTCCCGGCGAAAACCCACCCACTCCACGCAGAAACGACCGTTAACCTCCAGGTGCTTCTGCGCGGGCGGGAAACGGTGCTCGATGATGACGATCGACGCGTTGCCGATCTCGTCGAACAGGGGTTGCAGCGGCGAATAGAAATACAGATCGGCGTCGAGGTAGGTGATGAAGTCGATGCCAGGGTTGTGCTGCAGCACGTACCAGGGCAGGCAGGGCGACAGCGTCCAGCAGTATTCCGCCATACTGCGACCGGGCTTGACCGCCAGCAGCGCCTCGTCTTCGACCTCGGAGAGCGACAGACAGGTCACGTGCGGCAGGGCCATCAGCGTCAGGATCTCACGCGTCGACCCGTCCATACACAGCACGTGCACGTGCGCGTCGGGGCAATGCTGCCTCAGGGTGTGCAGCATGGCTACGCCCTTGAGCAGGTAGTTGCTGTCGAACAGGGTGCAGAAATGGCGCATGGTCAGGCTGCCCTCTTGCGGCACACATAAGTCCGGGTGGCGCTGCCCACGCCATGACTCACGTTTTCATTCAGCGTATGGGTAGTCAGCAGCTCCAGCCCGCTGTCGGCCAGCAGCTGCAGGAACTGCGGTTCGTTGAAATGGATCTCGACCGTTTCCACGCCGTAGGCCTGCTTGCGGTAGTACTTGTTCGGCTGGCCCAGCACCACGGGGGTGCGGTGGAAGATCGCGTAGCGGCTGGCCACCCGGGCGGTCTCGGCCACGGCAGCCTGGTACTCTGGAATGTGCAGCAGACAGCAACCGGAGATCGCCACGTCAAAGGCCTTGTCTGCATAGCCGAGCGTCGTGGCGTCCTGCACATCGAAGGGCAGCCCGTGGTAACGCTGGCGGGCCATGGCAATAAAGGCGTCCGAATAGTCGCAGCCGGCGTAGTCCACGTCCAGTCCGGCCAGCTCGAAAACCTCCGAGTAGTAGCCGCTGGAGCACCCCACTTCCAGCACGCGCATCCTGCCTGCGCCATCCTGCAAGCCGCGCAGGCTCTTGACCATCACATCGAACACATCCACCGCGTCACCGCGGCGATAGGCCGCCAGCTGCCGGTCCACCAGTTCACGCTGCCTGGCGGGCAAATCGTCGTCTTTCCAGGCCGTACGCAGGCGGACCGACTCGCTGTCCGCCTCTTCCCCGGCCATCTCCACGTAATGGTTCGACACGCCTCGTCCCGGCAGCATGAACCGCAAGCCGCGCTTGAGCAGGCTCTTCAGCCGGGGGAAACGATTGATCAGGGTGCGCAGCTGCGTTTTCATTTGACCCCCTTCGCCAGATACTGCTCCAGCACCGGCACCAGTTCCTCCATGCGCCGCAGGTAGGTGTGGTCGCGCAGCGTGCGGGCCTGGCCGGCACGGGCAATCTCGCTGGCCTCATCGGGATGGGCAATGTAGTAGCGGATCAACTCCGCCGCCTCTTCCGGGCTGGAATAGGCCACCACCTCCTTGCCCACCTTGAACAGTTCGCCCAGATTGTCCTTGCGGTCGGTGATCAGCAGTGCCCCGACGCCCGTGGCCTCGTACAAGCGCATGTTGTTGGCGTAATTCTCGGCCACGTTGATGTGGCGGTTCAGCGTGACGCGGCTGCGTGCCAGGGCCCGGTACATGTCCAGACCCCAGACTTCACCGTGGTGGCGCGCCACGATTGGCGAGCTCCGGCTCAGGCTGCCAGCTCCATAGCCGAAAAACTCGATCGGAGTGCTGCGCGCCAGGTATTCCAGCATGGGCAGCGCCTTGCCGTGGTGACGGCTGATGCCGCCCACGAAGCTCGCATCGATGTCCTTCTCCACCTTGCCCAGCAGCTCCAGCACCCGTGTATCGAACCCGATGCGGAAATACTCCGAAGCCACCCCCATGGCCCGCAGCCGGGGCACGAAGTGGGGAAAGGAGGTCAGGATCAGGTCATACCCCTTCAGATACGCCTCGGGCGGCAGGGGGCTGGCAATCTGGCCGACGATCAGCTTCACGTACGGCCGCAGTTCGGCCAGCTTCTGCGGCGGCAGGAACCACAGGTCCTGGCAGTACAGAACGTCGGGGCGGGTCGCCTTCACCTGCTCCACCGCAATCTCCACCAGCCCCGGCAGCGCCGACAGCCAGGGGCCAAGCACCGGCAGGCGCAGCAGGCGCTGCGGCAGCTTCAGGGCCAGCGGGCTGTAGCGCACGCGATGTTCCTGCGCCCACGTTTTCTGCAAGGGCGTGCAATTGACGATCAGGTCCTGTGCGTCATGCCCCATGGTGCGCAAGTGGCGGGAATAGAAATCAGAGGTGCCGAACGCCTGGTCGGTCAGGTCCTGCCGCTGCCGGGCATAGGCCTCGCGGGCCAACCCCGGGTGTGCGGCATAGTGGGCCGCCAGGAAACGGGGGTAGTAGGTATCGAGTAGGGCGATGCGCATGTAGGTATCAATCCGCCCGGCCTGCTGCCGCGGCCGCTTCCGTCTGTGGCCCGCCGATGGGCAGCACCTCGTCGGCCAGGGCCGCAATCTCCGGGTCGTGGGTGATGAAGATGATGATGCCGCCGCGCATGCGGGCCCGCAGCTTGGCCACCACCTCGACGCGCGTATCCGGATCGAGTGCGCTAGTCGCCTCATCGAGGATCAGGACGTCGGGCTGGCGTATCAAGGCGCGAGCAATGCCCAGGCGTTGACGCTGGCCTCCGGAGAAGTTCTCCCCCAGATAGGTCAGGCGGGTATTCAGCCCTTGCGCCAGCGAACGGACCATGCCGTCAAGGTTCACGGTTTCCAGAGCGGCATAGAGCGCATCGTCGCCGGCACTGGCGCCCAGCAGCAGGTTTTCCTTGACGGTGGTGGAAAAGATCTTGGGCTGCTGCTCTACCAGCATGAAACGCGCGCGTGCCGCCTGCAGCGGCAGGCTGCCTTCGTTGACTGTCACCGCGCCACTGTCGGGCACGCTCAGGCCCAACAGGATATCTGCCAGGGTAGACTTGCCGGCGCCGGATGGGCCGACGATGGCATAGGTATGCCCGGCCTCGAAGCGGAAGCTGACGTCATCGAGCACACGCCCGCGATCGCCATAGCCGAACGACACCTGCTGCAGGCTCAGGGCCCGCACCGGCACCGGGGCGGCGACGTCCGCCACACTCTGTTCCTCCTGGGCCAACTCCACCAGTGTGCCGATGTCCTTGACGGCGCGGACGTCCGTCAGCAACTGGGAGCCCGCCGTCACCATCTGCCCCAGCGAAGCAAACACCCGGATGATGATGATGGTGCCGGCAAACAAGGCTGCATCGGTCATCTCTACTTCGGCGCCAGGCCGCAGCGCGATAGTCGCGAGAAGAAGGAGCACGATGGCCGGGAACGCCTTGATGCCCGTCTTGATGGCGTCCATCTCGACCAGCATCTTGATATAGGACTGGATCTGGGCCGCATAGGTGGCCATCACGAAACGCTCCCCGTGCAAGGAGCGGATGGAGCGCAAGCTGTTCAGCGCCTCGACGAAGGTGGTACTAGCCTCTCTCGCAAGGGTCGTTGCCTTCGCGTTCAATCTAATCACCATCCGAATCAACACCCCGAGCAGCATCAAGCTCACGGCCAGGAAAGCCATGACCCCTGCGAACAGGAAGGGGGAAAATTGATACAGCACCAGCAGCCCGACGGAAGCCGTCAGAAAGCCCACCATGGCCTGCAACAGACTCGTGACGATAGTCCCGCTTTTGAATGTATCGTCCCCGGCTAACGTAATGTAATGACCCACCGAGCGCACATATACCTGCGCCATCGGTTCCGACAACACGACGTGCCCGAATATCCTCTCACTCAGATTCTTGTGAACTCTTTTGCCCAACACCGTGGTAAGGACAGTCAAGACATAGCCCAGGACCAAACGCGCGCACATAAGCAGAAAAAAAATCCAAAGCCAAGTGCGAAATACTGGCGGCATCCCAATTGCATTGGCAATTCGGCTCCAACCTGATGCGATCAGCATGCCGCTACCACCTTGGTTGGGCGCCATAGGGATCATCAAGCTTGTGGCGGCATATTCAAGGAATAAGACACCGATGCTGAGCGCAATCACAACGTAGAAGAGTGGGAACTTTCTCGCCAGATACCCCGCAAAACCCAACATCTGGACTAGCGTGCCAGATTGCCGATTCATTTCATTTCCCCCATTGCTTCTGATCGCAGGCAAGAGCAACAAGTGCTGCTTGGCCCATATGCGAACTGCCTCAATGAGTTTCCTCTTCTCATCGCGATGGCGCCAGCTGAAACAACACCGCGTTGTCGGTCGGCACATCAATTTCAGGATCATGAATGAAGACCACCGACTCCTTCACTATGCCAGCGATGTCTTTCCCTGAATTCAGGGCATTCACGCGTGGTGGCCCATACTTGCCAGTGCTCCTCTGGCTCGGATTGGACTCGATTCCGAAACCAAGGTACCCCCCGGGCTTTGTAATACGTTTGCATTCGGCAACCAGAACTTCCGGTTTTTCACTGTAGCTGATCACCCACCCCAGGATGACCGCATCAAACTCCCGATCCTCGTATGAGGTATGGTGAATATCGCCGACATCGATCCACGGGCTATAGGAAAAAAGGTCGAGCCCCCGGACATTAGATACGCCGAGCGATCGAGCCCAGTAGAGGTCGTCCTCTGTTCTGGGGCCGACAATTAGTACCTTGGCATCAGGCACGTTACGCAAAGCAGCCGCCAGCGGATAAAGCAACAGCGCCATCCGATTGCCCATCCCGAACGCTGCTAGGAACTTTAATGCGTCCATGTTGTGCTCAACGGTGTGCTTGCCAACACCATCTGTCATGACGGGCAAAACCCTCATTCGTCCTCTTAAGAAAAAATAGCGTGCCCAGCAATAAAGATTACGTAGCGGATCAATTTTTAACAACTGCTGGGAAATACGGCGCAATAGTGTTGGCTTCATATGCACAGGGGGTTCACTGGTTAAATTCGAACGGGCTTGCATCTACCTGCCGCGCAGGCTTGTGTTTAGATTCTATAGATCGGGAAAGGGGCATTCCCCACATCGCATCCGACGCCCCATTCTGAAGATCAGACCCCTCAGATGTACCTCCAGCGGCGGCGTCAGCGCAAAGGCGAACCGCCGCGCTGTCTTGACGAGTCCGGGGAGCGCGTACTAGAGATACGCCTGATAAACATCCCTCAATTGGCGAATCATATTGGTCAAGTCAGGTGTCGTCTTGGCAGGAAGACGGCTCTTCGGGTAAACCGCCCCAAAGAGTGAGTTACTCAACTGCAACTGGAGAATCAGTCTCGAATTGCCAGATACCGCGTTGCCCTTATGCAATCCGCGGGTATCTTCAACAATGATTGTTCCTTTCGGAGCCGAAAACCGGACCTCCTTCTCAGGTCCGTAGTGCGAAAGTACTTCCTCATCGGATAAACGCACATACCCCTTGCTCAGGAAGCTCTGTGGAATTCCCTTCGCCCCATGCGAACCTTCAATAAAGGAATGCGGCCCGTCATGCGGACCAACGTCTGTCAGATAAATGAACACTTTCAACCATTTCAGCCGATCTAGGTCAAAGTGGTAGAACTGTGCCGCCTCCGAGTCTGGCTGCGAGTGAAAATTGGTATGCCACCACATCGACAGCACATCAAATCTTGGCCGTGCATGCAGATACATCTCAGCCAGCGCCAATAGCGAACGATCCGACAACAGATCCTGCACATCATGATCTGCCAGCAGACCGTTCACCGCGTAGTCGTACCGCACCGCCTGGGGCTTACCCTCTTCATAAATGGCTGTTTTGCGTTCGGGCGAGTGCACCTCCCCATCCATAGGCCGGATATTTGCTGGCGTGCTGAGGGCAAAACGCATCAAACGCTCACATGCATCAGCGGGAAGCGCACGCTCGAAGGTCACGTACCCTTTCTCGTTCAATTGTCGCAACGCCGATTGCCCGCCAGCCCCTGCCATATCCCCCAGAATCCCGGTCTTAGACGCCAACTCAAGAGGCCGGTGTCTCATGCCAATCACACGACTGCACCAGTCATTGAAACGCCCACCTGAATTGCAAAAAAAATAGACCAGGGCTCGGTGCGCGCGAATCGTATTCGCCCCGGAAATCAGGTACCACGCCAAACCAGCGGCGAGGAATATCGAATGCGCGAGAGCAAATATCGCCTTTTTCATACCCCAACCTCTCAAAATTTACTGCCAACTATTTGATTTCCACGTAGACAAGAAATCTACGACCCAAACCGTCGTTTTCACTTGCTGTCGTCTGGCTCGAAAGTAACCATTGCAAAAAGCTGTCGCTCGAACGCCGGCAACTGCACGAGCCTTCGCCAAGCCTGCATGACACCATCTTCAGTGATCGGCTCCACATTGCACGCCTTCCAAAACGCCACGAAGGCCTGTTGCAACTCACGTGCGTCCCGCGCTCCATACAGGTTATGCATGTAGTAGAAGGCCAGCGCCTGGCGCTGCATTTCTTCTTTGGGCAACGGCAGAACGTCAAAGGTCTTCAACATTTCCGCGTACTCTTCCCGTGTCCTGGCCGAGCGGCAAAAGTCGAACGTATGGTGCGGATGGCGGGCACAGCTGATGCTGGGCACGCCCAGGTAGGCCAGTTCATGCGCCACCGTGCCGTAAACCGTGATGCCACAGGCAATGCCAGCGCGGGCAAGTTGCACATTGCTGACGCCCGTTGGCAGCCACTGGAGGTCAGGGTAGCTTGCCCGCAGACGCCCCAAAGCCTCATCACTCAAGGCGATCTGGTTCGGATGCGGCTTCAGAAAGAATCGGGCACCAGACTTCTGAAGCGCCTCGATCGTGAAGCAGACCCAACGCCAGAAGTCATGAAAAACCAGCTCAGGGTAAATATGCGGGCTGTCATAAAAGTCATGCAGGAAAATTACCACCGCCCCATCCAGCCCGGGGGGGAGTTCCACAGTGGTCTGCGCATAGGCCGATTGGCGCATATAGCTGGTGGCCGCATCGATGCCGCCCGCCAGGCGGTTTTCCAGTTGCTTGCGCGCCTCCTGGAGCAGCTCCGCGTGGTTATCGAGCGCCTCGAACGTCTTGCGGTAAGCTGAGAAATTCTGTGTGTGATAACTGTCGCTCAGACTCAGCCGCTTGCCAAAGCTGTTCAGGTTCCCGAAGGACCACACATCCACGCCTTGGTGCAATGCCACGCGCGCGGGAATGCCGTGCTCCAGATAGGTGGTATAGGACGTCAGGTACAGGCGCGGCCGTACGCGGCCGAAATAGCCTTGCGCCTGCCGCACGTCACGCAAGGCCTGCCAGATCAGGCGCCGGACAAACGGGTCTGTCACATCGAATTCCGGCGAAGGCCTGAAACGCAGGTATGAGTCGATGAGCAGATCGGCCACCTCTACGCCGTCGATCTGTAACGTATAAGCTTCACCTTGCTGCTGCAGCTTCCGCCAGAGCGCGCTCGACCTGAACCAATCCGCCAAGTCATTAAAAGGATGAGTCCAGGTGGCACACCGGTAAGCGACCCCATCTACGAGCTCGCCATAAGCACGTACCCAGGACTGGTTCCTCAGCCAAGTTAATGGTGCTGTGCGCTTAAATTCCGGTAACCAACCGGCCCCAACGGCCGCGCTGGCCCCCATTACGACCACCAATTCCGCGCGCATGCGCAAGGTTGAGCGGATGGCTCCAAAAAGCAGAAAGTAGAACTTATCTTGAACCAACTGGATAGCTACCGTTCCTTGCGCTGCGCGATTAGACATCAACGAGGAGATCGTAAGGTCATCAAATGCCCTTGGAGATACTCCAGGCTCTCCCGGGTATTTAGTCAAAAGGGAACCAATTTTTTTTGGAACCTTCGCAAGCTCAGCCAATATCACCGGAGAGCCCTCATCACCATAAATGCCTCTGCTGCCTCGACACCCACGCAGCTTCCTCGATGTTGCGCCAGATGCCGCAAATGCTCGACGCTACGCGAATGCGGTGCAGCTCGCATTTCAAGCGCGTAGGCCTCAAGCGCCCGCATCTTGGCATCCATGTGCCGGCTGATATCGACAAAGAGATTGGGAGTGAAAGGGAGGAGTCCCGCACCACTCCACTCGGTACTAGACATCACCTCGAAAGCGAGGATTTCCCTGACCGGGCATCCTGGCAATGGTCGGCAAGCCGTCATGACCGCCTGATGAACAAGTCGGTGATCGATATTCAGATCGCCGCAATGATGCGTATAGATGATCTCCGGGGAGAGTTTGCTGACGATGGACTCGATGGGCTGAACGATGTCCAGCAGGGCAAGGCTGTCAAGCCGGTTGTCCGGCAAGCCCAGGAAAACAGTCGACTTGATCCCCAGGATTTTTCGGGCATTTTCTGTGGCCTGCTGACGTCGCACGATTTCGCCATCTCCGGCACCGGCTCTCGATGTGACACCATCCGCCACAAAAACCACGTCGACCGTGTCACCCGCCGCAGCATGTTTCGCAATCGTCCCACCGCAGCCCAGAGCTTCATCGTCGGCATGCGCAGCGATCACCAGTACGGATTTATTCATCGAACAATTCCCAACTGGTCGCCGTTCCACGGGTCACGCCCGATTTCAAACGCCTGCCAATCAACGAGTCGAAGTACTTCGGCGGCAGGCCCATGCCCGGACGTATGCGTCGGATGTCCCCCACCCCGACGACCGCTCCGGCCGGGAGATCGCGGACAAAATATACCGAGCGACGGAATACCTTGCTTCCCTCTTCGGCAGATTGCCGCTGATAACCGACCTGACCCAACGCCTGCCACGCATCATGCGTGTCCTTGCATAGGCGCTTCAGCTCATCCGGCTCAATTGAAAACTCGCTGTCCGGCCCCTTGTCGGCACGACTGAGCGTGAAATGTTTCTCAATCACGCAGGCCCCCAACGCTACCGCGGCGACCGAGGCGGTGGTGCCGATGGTGTGATCCGAAAGGCCCGGGATCGTCTGGAAGCGCCTGGCCAATTCAGGCATTTGCAGGATGTTCGCCTGATCCATTGGCGCCGGATAACTGCTGATGCAATGCAGCAGCACCAGGTTCTTGCACCCAGCGCCACGCGCAGCATCTACAGCCTCGGCAATCTCTGCCTCGGTCGCCATACCCGTGGACATGATCATCGGCTTGCCCGTGCTCGCAACATAGCGGATCAGGGGCAGGTCGGTATTTTCGAAAGAAGCAATTTTGTAGGCAGGCGCCTCGAGGCGCTCAAGCAAATCAACCGCGCTTTCATCGAACGGCGTTGAAAAAACCGTGATGCCAATTTTTCTGGCGTGCTCAAACATGGCCTGATGCCATTCGAAGGGCGTCTGCGCCCACTTGTACAGGTCATAGAGCTTGAACCCGTCCCAGAGCCCCCCTTTCACCATGAAATCCGGTCGATCACAATCGATCGTCATGGTGTCAGCCGTGTATGTTTGCAGCTTGATGGCACTGGCGCCACAGCGTTTTGCGGCGTCGATTGTCTGGAGGGCGCGCTCCAGCGACCCGTTGTGATTGGCCGAAAGCTCGGCAATGATGTACGGAGGATGATCAGGCCCGATTTTTCGGCCATTGATTTCAAAACTCATAACTCAATCCTTCATTCAGCCGGTTTTTTGCGGATTACAACCCTGGCGATGACTTCATCCTCCAGGAGTTGGGCGTTCGAAAACTCCAACCGGAAATTTCCATGTTCGACAAATGCCAGGGGATAAGTCGGGGCATCCAGCATGCGTATGTGGTCATAAACCTGATGCAGGTCACCCTCTTGCGGTAACACACTTTGCCCGGGCTTGCGTCGCTTGAAGCTCACCAATTCCCCCTGCTGCGGCACCGCAGCCGGCTCCACCGAGATCATCCACCGGATGATCTCGAAACTGAGCATGCCGGCCCGGATGTAGATTTCCTCGGCCCGACCCTCCAGCGGCATTTCCCGCTTGGCATAGACGGGGCCAGCGTCCATCTCATCCACCATGCGCAAAGCCGAAAGCTTCGTGCTCTTGTGTCCCGCGGCGATGAGATTCTGCAAGGGACTTCCGCCCCGCCCGTATGGTACATCCGTCATATGAAAGCATACGCACTCGTAGCGGGACCATATTTCGACCGGAACGTGCCAGTTCCAGTGCAGGAAGAATATATAGCGCAGCCCGGGTACTTCCTTGACGCTGCGAATCAGCTCCTCGGGTGAGGCCACCCAAATCCAACTACCTTCTTCCTGACTTTTCATGAAGTCAAATCCGGCGCGATGCCAAGCTTTGCTGCTTGCCACAATGTAACTATTTTTCATAGTTCAACTTCAATCTAAGCTGCGCATATCCTGATTTGGCAAAGGTGCACTCAACTGACTTTCAGGGGAGCTTGCAAATTGCACCCCATGCAGGCCGACAATATATGGATCATTGCTTAGCCTTCCTATACTCAAATCGTTGCCATGCCAAGCTGTAACCACACCGCTGAAACAGCTTAGCCGACGCTGTATTTTCTGCAAGCACATCGGCGGTGAACAGCGTTACCTGGGGATGTTCTGAATACATCCACTCCATGGCTTGATGCAATGCACGTGTCCCCCAGCCCTGGCCATGCCTAGAAGGATCCAGATAGATTGAGACTTCGGCCTTCTCGCCATCAATGTCAAAACGCAAGCAGCCGACTGGATCCTCCCCACACGATGAGATCAGCAGAACCGATCTTTCGTCTGCGAGAGTTTGAGAGAACCAGTTCATGTGCCCTGACCGGGACAGGGGAGCCGTATTGCGGAAATACCTTCGCGTCCTTATGTCATTGCGCCATTCGAAAAGCATGCCGGCATCGCCAATTGACGCACGTCGAATCTTCACCACTTCGGCCGCAGGCAGTGGTGCATGAATCGCCGCAGGGGCACTTCTGTCAGCTGAGGGTTGCAGCAGAGCGTCGCATACCTGGTTCGCACCATCTCCACGAACCAGATCAAGGGACGCTCTGCTCATCGCGCTCAGCATCTGTCGCTTCTTAATCAGAGCACGAACCATCCCTGAAACTCGCCCTGTATCGACATCCTCCTTACTACCTAGCGATTCGAGATAGCCAGCCCTTGATAGCGCGCGATTCAACTCTTTCTGGTTGTCGGCGATGCAGATGACAACTGCCGGCAATCCGAGACACATTCTCTCCCATGTGGTTGACCCGCCCCCCCCTATCATCAAATCGGCACGCATCATTAGCCCGGCCAGTGAAGGCAACCCGCTGTACACATAGGTTCCCGGTCGCGCCTCTGCCAGTCTGGCAATGCCCGAAAGATCAGGGTGATTCGCACCGACGACGACATCCACCAGCAGATGGTCCAAATCAGGATGCATGAGCGCCTCAATCACCTTGCCGGTTTCATTGGTCAGATCGCTACCGCCCATGAATACAAGCACGCGCCCGACCTCACCATTGCGCGGGGCCATGTGGGCGCGGAGCGTTGCATATTCAGGCCTCAATAGCGCATATCGGGGGCCCAGCATGGTGACGCAATGATGAGGGACCAGCCCCTGGTAGCGGCGAGACATATCGTTGCCGAACCAGTTTTGGTCTAGCAGAAAATCGCATTCATGCCTGCGGTCAGCCAGATCGTCAATGACCAGCATGCATTGCACGATAGATTTGAGCGCGTTTTCCCAACGGAAGTCAATCGCGTAGTGGTCAATAACAAGCATATCTGGCTTGATCGGCTCCACAGCGCGCGAAGTCTGATCGGCATCTGCCTGCCAATCACAAGCCAGCCAACCAGCATGCGCTGGCATAGGCACGTCAGTTGCAGGGACTGGCCGGAAACCACTAACGCCCGCTGGCAGCTCCGCGACATCAAAACCACGCTCCCGAATCGTGGCGATCATATGGCCCGGGTGCGCGCGACAGATGAAGTGACAGTGCACGCCCCGGGTGCGCAGCGTATTCGCCAGAGTAAGGCAGCGCATGACATGCCCAGTCCCCATCGTCGTCGAAGCGTCGACTCGGATAGCCACGACCTGAACGCATTTCATTTCCACACGCTCACCAGCATGTCCACCCGCCGTCTACGACGATATTGGCACCGTTTACATACGATGACGCGGAGGAAGCGAGGAAAAGAACGGGGCCAGCCACCTCATCCGGCTGGCCAAGGCGGGCCATCGGAACCTTGTTGACCAGCTTCTGAATGAACTCCGGATTGCTCGTCTGCACCGCCTCAGAGGGGAAAGGACCGGGCGAGATCGAGTTGACCCGGATGCCTTCCGGACCAAATTCGCACGCAGCATAGCGGGTCCACTGGAGTAGCGCCGCCTTTGCGGCGCCGTAGAACGGCGGATTCACTGCGCCCGGTCCATCGTAGATGCGCTGATCCGGGCTCACCATTGCGTACATGGAGGCCAAGTTGATGACCGATGCATCCCCATTTCTTTTCACTGCTAGACGCAAGCCCGGCAAAGCGGTCTTGACCAGATTGTGCGCAGCCAGGACGGTGACCTCGTAGCTTCCCGCGTAGGATTCGGCCGCAGCCCGCTCGATGTTTCCAGCCCCGCCCAGATAAGCGTTGTTGATCAGGACATCGAGGGGCTTGTCCTTCCGGGCAGAAAAAAACGTGGCTACTGCCGCATGATCGGTCACATCAAAAACCGCCGACTCAGCCGAGCACCCGATATCACGCAGCCATTTCGTCAGCTCGTGGCCGCGCGCGGCAGACCTTGAATTGACCAGAACGTGTGCGCCAGCCTCTCCCAGAACTCGCGACATGGCCGAACCGAGATGGCCGCTCGCACCGGTGACCAGCACCGTTTTCCCCCTCAAGGAAAAAGCCTCAATGACCCGGCTCATCGTTTATTTCCCCAAAGTGCTGGATTCAGCGTGGCCTCCGACAATCGGGGCCGCGTCATGTCAATGTTCGCCGCCTGCTCGTCCGTCAACGCCAAACGACTGAATATCTCGATATTGTCGTGCAACTGCGCCATGTTCTCCATGCCAATCGCAACCCCGTCCACCCACTCTTGGGCATTGACGTAACCCAGGCACAAATCGGCGACGTTTTTTCTCCTGCAGCGCGCAACCTGTTGCGCCAGCCAGCCGATGACGGCCTCGGATGAATCGACATTTGCCTGCCGCCAAAGTGCCGCATCGCGGCTTGGCAGCAGCCCCTGCAGCAGCGCGCTACGAACATGAACCGTGACGCCACGCAATGCCCTGGCAGACAGAAGCTCCGGGATGACGGCATTCCATCGCCAATCCAGGAGGTTGAAGGCCATCTGAATGTAGCGGATCTCCGGATGCTTCAGGGCCACAGACAGCTCGCCGGGCCCCTGGACGGACACCCCCAGGTCACCAATGAGACCGGATGACTGATGTGCAAGAAGTCTTTGCCACACAGCCCCGCCCCAGTCAGACAGGTGGGAAGCGCGATGCAGCATCAGGACATCTATTTTCCTGACGCCAAGGGAAGCGCAGGACTGAAAGACGCTGGCATCCACAAAAGCATGGGCCACCGACGCAATGGCGTCGCCAGGACAGGCCGACAGGGGAGAAAGCTTGGTGATGATCCTGGCGCGGCCTTCCCAGCCATTTCTCAATGAATGACCAATCACAACCTCGCTCTCGCCATAAGCACGTGCGGTATCAATGTGGGTGACGCCATTCACGATGGCCGTCTTGAGCAGATCCCGAGCCATCTTCCAATCTGGCTGGCCGGTCGTGTTGGCAATACCATAGGCACTGCCAAGCTGAGCTGCCCCGAATACCAGTTTCGGTACGGGACGATCACCTCTTGGCTGGAAGGGCGCCATTTCCAGATTGCAAACCAGCGTCTGCCAAGGCTCCCGCGAGGGTTCCTGCACCGTGGAAAACACCTGCTGCATCACGAGATAGTCATCCAGGCAATCCACCGTGCAGCGGAAATGCCCTTTCCCGAGGCTCCTGTATTTCTCGAAATACTTCCGCCCGAATTTTCTGATGACGTAGGGGGTGACATGCTCTTGATCATGAGCATCCACACTTCGACGGGCTGCTTCACGCAAGTGGGACAGACGGGTGACTTCCGCACTTAAGCCGTATGGCAGCCCCGAAGGCTCACCGTTGCAACAAAGGTAGTCAAGGTCCTGCTCCAAAAATTCGGCCTCAAGCTCGTCCAGGAGCCCTCCGTCAGGCAAAACGTTGTCAGCTGTCAGGCGAAAGACGATGGTGTCATCACCATACCCGGCCAAGGCCGACACCATGCGATCGAGGGTATTGTCAAGACTGCCCCGAAAGCAGCGCACGCCATGTTCTTCAAGCGCAGCGGCCAGGCCGTCGTCCGACGATTCAGTTGACGTGGCAACAATGACCTGCCGCCCTGTGTTCGCAGCCCGCTTTGCGGCAAGGACTGCCATCGGGACGCCCCGGATCGGAAGCAGCACCTTTGCGGGCAGCCTCGAAGAGTTTGTGCGCGCCTGCAGGACAGCAACACTGGCCAAAAAACACCTCTCTTGATTTTTTCGAGCGTCACTCAGACAGAAGTGACAGTGATGGAATTACCGCCTGGCTTCACACTGTGTCATCCCGGCCGACCGCGATGAACTGGCGCAGAACATGGACTACCCGCTCGACATCCTTTGCCTGATGGCCTACCGATATAGGCAAGCTCAGCTCCGTAGCGTGCAGCTCCTCGGCAACGGGATAGCTGCCCGCCAGGATCCCCCGCATGGCTTCCTGCCGGTGCGGTGGGATGGGATAGTGGATCTCGGTCTTGACCCCATGGTCCAGCAGATGCTGGCGCAGGGCGTCGCGGCGCGGATGACGGATGCCGTAGATGTGAAACACATCGTATTCATCCGGCCGGCGCACCGGCTTGGCCACCCATTCCGGTAAATTCGCAAAGTAGACCTCGGCCAGCGCCCGCTTGTGCGCCGTCATGGCGTCCAGATGGCGCAGCTTGACGCGCAGCAGCGCGGCCTGCAACTCGTCCAGGCGGGAGTTCACGCCGACGTAGCGGTTTACATACTTCTGTTTGGAACCGTAGTTGCGCGTGTGGCGCAGGCGGTCGGCCAGGGCATCGTCGTTGGTGACGATGGCGCCCGCATCGCCGATGGCGCCCAGGTTTTTGGTGGGATAGAAGCTGAAGCAGCCGGCGTCGCCAAAAGTGCCCGTCATCTGCGTCCCCAGGCGCGCGCCGTGCGACTGGGCGCAATCTTCCACCACCTTGAGGCCGTGCTCGCGCGCGAAGGCGCCGATGGCGTCCATGCGGCAGGTCTTGCCGAACAGGTGCGTCACGCAGATGGCGCGAGTGTTGCCGGTCATGGCCTGCGGCAGGCGGGCCGGGTCCATGTTGAAGGTGGCCAGCTCGGGCTCCACCAATACCGGCTTGTGACCGGCACGCACGATGGCGAGGATGGTGGCGATGTAGGTGTTGGAGGCCACCAGGATGTCGCTGCCCCGCGGCAGGTCCAGCGCCTCGATGGACAGGATGAGCGCGTCCAGACCGTTGGCCACCCCGATGCAATGCTTCGCACCGACATAGGCAGCGAACTCGGTCTCGAAGGCGCTAACTTCCTGCCCAAGTACATACCAGCCGCTGCGGATCACACGGGTGGCAGCCGCTTCAAGTTCGGCCATGTAAGCAGTGTTAGATCGTGCCAAACATTCGTATTCGATCACTGCTTGGTTATTCATAAGGGGCGTCAATATAATCGCTTCGGTCGTAAGGATGTGAAGACATCACTAGCAACACCGCCCCAGGACCAAAGGTCATGGTGTGCCAGTCCTTTGGTTCTACCAGCAAGCATTTTGAGGGATGGTTCAACTCCACGTTATCGGAATTTACGCCATCGTTCATGTAGATGAAAACCGTACCGCTCATGGCTAGCAGTGCCTGACGCGTATGTGTATGGCGGTGCCCTCCCCGGGATTGACCATCTGCGCCATAAATCCAAAACGTGCGGACCACGTCAAATGGAAGTGCGCCCTGAAGCACTGTCAGGGAGCCGCGTGGGTCGGTAAACGTGGGGAGATTCAGTATGGTGAAATGGGTCATGTCAAATTAGAAAATCGTCTGATATCCAGAAGGTGTCAACAGCCGCATAACCACCTCGCGCTGCTGATCGGCAGTTAATCCAGGGTAAATCGGCACACTGATGGCTTCGGAGTAATAGTGCTCGGCCTCAGGGAAATCGTCAGGCCTGAAGCCCATGCGCTCGTAATATGGCTGACGGTAGACCGGTATGTAGTGGAGGTTGACCCCAATCCCGTCGGCACGCATTCGCTCAAAGACTTCGCGATGGCTGTAATTCATGCGACTTTCTTGCACGCGCACAATGTACAAGTGCAGCGCAGAGTGGCAGTCCGGATGCTGCCAGGGCCTGGTAACAGGTGTGTCATTGAGCAACTCTTCATACAGGGCTGCAATCGCATGTCTTTCCGCAACAAAATCATCTAGCCGACGCATCTGGCTGATCCCCAGCGCTGCCTGTATATCTGTCATGCGGTAATTAAAGCCTAGCTCAATCTGCTGGTAGTACCACGACCCATCGGGCGGATGAGTCATCTCGGAAGGGTAGCGCGTGATGCCATGGCTTCGCAAACGCGCCATTTGCTTGACCAAGACTGCGTCGTTTGTGACAGCAATGCCACCCTCCCCCGTTGTGATGATCTTGACTGGGTGAAAACTAAAGACCGTGATGTCGCTGTACCGACAACTGCCAATTTTCTCGCCTTGGTAACTTCCACCAATAGCATGGGAAGCATCTTCGATGATGCGAAATCCGTATTGGATAGAAAGTGAATGCAGTTTATGCATCTCGCACGCTTGGCCGGCAAGGTGGACGGGAATAACAACCTTGGGCAATCGACCCTGCTGCTTGGCTTGCTCTAGCTTTTCGGCAAGGCGATCCATGCTCATGTTGTATGTGTCTGGATCGATGTCTATGAAGTCAACGTCGGCACCACAGTATCGGGCGCAATTGGCGCTGGCCACAAACGTAATAGGAGAGGTCCAGACTAAATCGCCCGGCCCAACGCCTAGGGCCAAACAGGCTATGTGCAAAGCACTGGTCGCACTGTTAACCGCCACTGCGTGTTTGGCCCCACAGTAGCCTGCGACAACTTTCTCAAACTCCGGCACAAGCGGGCCCTGAGTCAAAAAATCTGAGCGAAGCACTTCTATAACGGCATCAATGTCGTCTTGAGAAATATTCTGACGGCCGTATGGAATCATGACATTACCATCCAAACTAAATGCAGTTAAACGCTAGCAAAATTGCACCACAAAAGACTTGAAAATTTAATCTCAAGGGGTCTTCGGTTGAAAATCAATCAAA
>JACCDK010907039.1_pt1 | contig 18784 bp, 15 predicted proteins | sample 7445871 | NCBI WGS metagenome assembly JACCDK01 (sample SAMN15323436, study PRJNA562643) | freshwater metagenome | isolation source: river surface water | place: USA:Blue River Watershed | collected 2017-08-15
AGCGTGTTTACGCTTAATTTTACCAGTTCCTGTTACTTTGAAACGCTTTTTCGCTCCAGAGTTACTTTTAATTTTTGGCATTCTTTTAAAATTAAATTAAAAATTGGAATGCAAAAGTAATAATTTACTTCCAAATTCCATAAAATTGATTACTTATTTTTTGCTTGCTTTCGGGGAAAAAATGATGGACATTCTTTTACCTTCTAATTTTGGCATATCGTCCGGCTTCCCTATGTCTTCAAGACCTTTGGCAAAATTTAATAATAACATTTCACCACGTTCTTTGAAAACAATCGTACGACCTACAAAATGAACATAAGCCTTTACTTTTGCGCCTTCTTTCAAGAAGTTAACAGCATGCTTCAATTTAAAATTAAAATCATGCTCGTCTGTATTAGGACCAAAACGAATTTCTTTAATTACAGTTTTAGTTGCATTCGCTTTGATTTCTTTTTGCTTTTTCTTTTGATCATACTTGAATTTAGCATAATCTATAACCTTACAAACTGGAGGTACAGCATTGGGAGATATCTCAACCAAATCAAGTCCTTGTTCTTCAGCAATTGCCAAAGCTTTTGCTATGGATACAACTCCTTGTTCGACATTTTCTCCAACTAAACGTACTTCATTAACCCCACGAATATTTTGGTTAATTCTGTGTTGGTCCTCTTCACGTTTAGGTCCTCGGTAATTGTTGTTTGGGCGTAAAGCCATATTTTAAATATATTAAATTGTTTTAATTCGAAATCTATAATAAAATTAACGTTTTTGCAAAAAAATAGTTCCAATAAGGGTATAATATCAAATTATTGTTGCGAATTAAAAGTTAATTGATGAATTTCTTCTTGAGCAAGTGCCATAAAGGCTTCCAAAGTCATTGATCCTAAATCACCATGACCTTTTTTACGAATGCTCACTAATCCCTCCGCCTGTTCTTTTTCTCCAACGATAATCATAAATGGTACTTTATGCACTTCTGCATCGCGTATTTTCCTACCTATTTTTTCATCTCGATGATCTACGTATCCTCTTAGATCTTGTTCTTGCAAACGTAAAAATAATTCATTTGCGTAATCCTCATACTTTTCTGAAATAGGTAACACGGCTAATTGGTCAGGTGAAAGCCATAATGGGAAATTTCCTCCGGTATTTTCAATTAAAATAGCAACAAATCGCTCTAATGATCCAAATGGTGCTCTATGAATCATCACAGGACGATGTTTAAGATTATCAGAGCCGGTATATTCCAATTCAAATCGTTGTGGAAGTTGGTAATCGACCTGTATGGTACCCAATTGCCACTTTCTACCAAGGGCGTCTTTTACCATGAAATCCAGTTTTGGACCATAAAATGCAGCCTCGCCATATTCAACAACGGTTGGTAAACCTTTCTCCTGAGCTGAGCGAATAATGGATGCTTCTGCTTTATCCCAATCTTCATCAGAACCAATGTATTTTTCGCGATTTTCCTTATCTCGCAAGGAAACTTGTGCACTGTATTCAGTAAAACCTAAAGCCTTAAAAACATATAAAACCAGATCAATTACCTTCATAAACTCACCTTCAACTTGGTCTGGTCTACAAAAAATATGCGCATCGTCTTGAGTAAAACCCCTTACACGTGTTAAACCGTGTAATTCACCATGTTGTTCATATCGATAAACTGTTCCAAATTCTGCTAAACGCAGGGGCAGATCTTTATAACTTCTAGGTTTAGTTTTATAAATTTCACAATGGTGAGGGCAATTCATTGGTTTTAGGAAAAATTCTTCACCTTCTTCTGGTGTTCGAATTGGCTGAAAAGCATCTTTTCCATATTTGGCATAATGACCTGAGGTCACATATAATTCCTTACTGGCAATATGTGGGGTTACTACCGGTGAGTATCCTGCTCTTATTTGTGCTCTTCGAAGGAAATTCTCTAATCGTTCTCTTAATAAAGTACCTTTAGGCAACCATAAGGGTAGTCCCATGCCTACTTTTTCGGAAAAAGCAAATAATTCCAACTCTTTACCAAGCTTACGATGATCTCGTTTTTTTGCCTCTTCTAATAAGAACAAATACTCCTCAAGTTCTTTGGCCTTAGGGAAGGTAATTGCATAAATACGAGTCATTTGTTTACGTGTTTCATCACCTCTCCAATAGGCCCCTGCAACACTTAACAATTTAACTGCCTTAATTAAACCTGTTTGTGGAATATGAGGTCCTTTACACAAATCGGTAAAGTTCCCTTGTTGGTAAAATGTTATAGAACCATCTTCCAATCCTTCCAACAATTCTAATTTATATTCATCACCTTTCTCTTTAAAATAGGCAATAGCATCATTTTTGGAAACATCCGAACGAATAAATTCATTCTTGGCCTTGGCCAATTCTATCATCTTTTCTTCAATTTCTTTAAACTGATCGGATCCAAATTCCTTCCCACCTAAATCAATATCATAATAAAATCCATTCTCTATAGCAGGGCCGATTCCAAATTTAGTTCCAGGGTATAATGATTCTATTGCCTCAGCCATTAAGTGAGCAGAGGAATGCCAATACGTTTTCTTGCCGTCTTCGTCATTCCATGTTAATAACTGAATTTTTGCATCTTCATTTATTTTTGAAGAAGCATCTACAACCACATCATTTACTTTTGCAGAAAGCACATTACGTGCTAAACCTTCTGAAATAGACAAGGCAATATCCATTGGGGAAATTCCCTTTTCATATTCTCGAACTTGTCCGTCAGGAAAAGAAATTTTAATCATTCTAAAAAAATTTGTGCAAAGGTACAAAATATACCTTAATTTATTGATTTAAATTAATTATCGAATCTATTTTAATATTTGTTGAATCATTTCTTGTAAAATAGTTCTGATAAAATTTTATAAGCCATCGCTTTTGATTAACACGTTTTATTCCAAGAGAATCGATTACATTTTTTGCTTCTACTTTCTTGCCTTGATAAAGCAATGAAATGGCTTTCCAGTATTGCGATTCGGGATACAATCCATTTACAGGATCAATTTTTTCAAAATAAAGAGTTGCCTTGGCATAATGGTGAATATCAAAGTAAAATTTTGCCAAATCAAAGACCAGTTCTTGATTCGAAGGTAATAATTGAAGTGTTTTTTGAAATACTTTTTCAGCTTGATCAAATTTTCTCATTTTGGACAAAAATTTAGCCCAATAATTTAAATAATATGCATCTAATGGATATCTCTGCAATACTTCTAAACATACTTTTTGATAGGCTAATGGAGTTGAAACATTTGAACCGTATTTCAAATATGTTTTAACTAAAAAATCATTTTGGTAGTCTTTGAGTGTATTTTTTGAAAAATAAGAAATAACGAATGACGTATCACCAGAAAGTAAGTGACTGCCAATCAAATTAAATTCATCTTTTTCAGAAAGTTTATCTTTAACTTGAATCATGTTAAATATATTTTTAGCAGCCCCTTTAATACCACCGTTTGCATACAATTCAAAAAACATTGGCAAATTTTCTGAAGTTTTATTGGCAGAAAAGGTTGATAAATTGGTTAGTTCAGTAGCTTCTTGAAGATTGCCTAATCGAACATTTACCCACGCATTCAGAAAAATATATTCTTCATTTATTTCATTTGACTTATTAAAAAGTTGATCCAAATCAATTTTAGCTAAATGGTATTGATGAGATAAAAAGTAAGCTCGAGCACGATAAAATAATAATTGAGGTTGTGGATTTTCATTTATCAATGAAGTTAAATAGACAATCTGTTTACTTACATCAAGTGGTTTATCAAAAATTTCCAAAGGGGGTATTTCTTCCCCTTTATTTTCCATTTTAGGCTTACAACTGAAAATAAAGATTGAAAACAACAAATAAATCAAAAATCTTAGAGCCATTGAACCATTTTCTTAATTAACCATTTCACTCGTAGGGTGTACGGAGGATAAATCATTTTTAAAAAATTAGTTTTTTGAATTAGAACAGATTTTTGATTGGAGAATTCTAAAAATCCAAAATACCCAGTAGTTTTTCCTATACCTGAATGGTTGACGCCACCAAAAGGTAAGGAAGGGTGACCAAATTGAATCAAACAATCATTAATTACGACTGTTCCCGAACTTGTATGACTCAAAACGAAGGATTCAAAATCCTTGTTTTGACTAAAAATATATAATGACAAGGGCTTTTCATTTTGGTTAATTTGCTTAATCAATTCTTCTTCAGATGAAAAAGTTAAAACGGGCAAAATTGGTCCAAAAATTTCATCTTTCATGATTTGCATTTCAGATGACAAATTCGTTAAAATGGTAGGAGAAATAAAATGATCTACTTCATCACAATTTCCACCTTCAAAAACATTTGCTCCTTTGCCTATAGCATCTTCAAGTAAATGCATCAAACGCTGAAAATGTCTTTTATTAACTATGCGGCAATAATCTAAAGATTCTTGGGCTTGAGTGCCAAAACTATTCAAAATTGACTGTTTTAAAGATTCTAGAAATTTCAAATAGATGGATTCATGAACTAATAAATAATCAGGAGCTATACAAGTTTGTCCATTGTTAAAAAATTTCCCCCAAATAATTTTCTGAGCAGCTGAATCGATATCTGCGGAGGAATCAATAATTGCGGGAGATTTACCACCTAATTCCAATGTTACAGAAGTCAAATGCTTGGAAGCTGCTTCCATGACTTTTTTTCCTATCATTGGACTACCCGTAAAAAAAATATGGTCAAATTTTTGTTCTAAAAGAAAGGAAGAAACTTCAGCGTTTCCCTCAAACACACACACTTCACTTTTATCAAACAAAGTGGAAATCATTTTTTTAATAAATGAAGAAACACTTGGGGTCAATTCAGAAGGCTTTAAGATAGCCGTATTACCTGCTGCAATTGATAAAACAAGAGGACAAATACTTAAATTCAAGGGATAATTCCACGGAGAAATGATTAAAGAATTGCCCTTAGATTCTTTTTGAATATACGCATTCGTACCCATTAAAAAGAGCGGAGCTGAAGTTTTTTGGGGAGACATCCATGATTTCAATGAAGAAATGGCATGGTTGATTTCATGCTTAATACCAAAAATCTCTGCAATCAAAACCTCTGAGGAAGGTTTTTTGAAATCATCATACATTGCTTGACAAATTTCATCTTGATGGGCCAAAATATATTCTTTCAATCGTTTTAACTTTGAAATTCTTTCAGAGGCACTTGAATTCCTCAGTCGATTAATAGCATTTTGCTGCAATATTAACACCTCTAAAATCTGATTCTCGATATCAATTGAAAGCTTTTCCATATTAACCAAATAATTGATTTAAACTCAATTCCAAACTTGCAAAATATTGATGATTCCCATTTGGCTTTCTCCAACTATTGCCAGCAATGTACCAAAGGCCATCACCAGGAAAAACTGCAAAAGATTCTCTATTTTTCAATTTTTCTAAAGCTTTTTCGGAAACAAATTCTCCTATATACAATTCATTCATTAATTCTTGAATTGATTCAAATTTAATTTGTTCAATTTGAGCCTCATTTCCGTTTGTAATATAATTGAATTTTCGCTGGGAGAATGACATTTCGCCCTCAACTAATATCCAACCTTTTTTTAAATGATTGAATTGAAATCCCAAATACAGTGGTAATTCTTTTTCAGACAATTCTAAAATCGCTTGCATGAATTCCTGAATAAAAACATCTTCAACATCTAATTTATTTTTTGGTTTAAAAAAATGTCCAACTTCATCTTCTAAACCAACAAAAGGTTCATGTGCTTTTGGACTAGCCTCACCTTTTAAATAATCTTTAAGCCTCAGAGAAAGTATTTCTAACCAAATTTCAGGAAGCCTTCCTTTCCAATTCCAATGATTATCAACTTGTAATCCTTCCGCCAATAAATCATCCTTACTAAAATCGTCACGATCAATATACTGAACCTCAACTTCAATTGAGCCTCTTTCTTTTCCTTCCAATTGAATACCTATTTTTGACTCAAAATGGTAAGGTGCAGGTACATCCTGTGGACTTTCATAATACAAGTTGACAATTTTCATTTATTCTAAAATATGGTGGATGGTTGCAATTTGATCAATTTTACCTGAATCTGTTTTTATGAATTTTGGGATTATTAGCAGTTTTTTTGGCAACTTATTTTTCTGTATTTTTTGAAGTAAAAAGGCATTTATATCTTCTAATTCATATAAAATATTACCCTCCACAAATATACAAACTAGTTCACCAAAAAAATTATCTGGAATTCCTGCAACAAAAAAATCATTTTTTATATTTTTTGAGGTAAAGTAATCATATAATTGATTTTCAATTTCAACTGGATTTACCTTTAATCCAGAAGAATTAATAATTCGATTCGATCGACCTGTAATTTTAAAAGTATTTGTATTTACTATTTCGACCAAATCTTGTGTTTCAATTGGAATATTCAATGTATTGGGTGCCTTGATGATTAAATTCCCATTTTCTGATTGGGAAATTTCAACATTAGGAAGCGTTTGAAGGTATTCTGTTGCCTGTAGGCTAATGGACTGAAATGCGATATGAGAAACCGTTTCTGTCATTCCATATGTTAAAAAAACAGGGAAATCACAAACCTTATCAGTTTCTAATTTTGAAAATTTATCCAAGTCGGCTCCGCCGATTAAAACGCCTTTAGCGTTTTTAAAAATTTCATTTAATGAAAAACCTATATTTTTTAATAACATTTTCCATTGATTTGGGACAAAAGAAGCCAAATGAATGGGTTGGTCAATTTTATCCAATTGTAAACTCAAGTCTTGAGCTGGTTCAAGAAGAATTATGTTCATCTTTGCAACCATGGCCCTGACCAATAGCATAGCTCCAGCAATGTATTCAGGATAAAGACTTATTAAAATTGTATCTCCCTCTTTTAATTGAAGCCAATTGATTGTTTGTTTGGCTGAAATTATCATCTGATCCTTACTCAAAATTATTGGCTTTGGAATTCCAGTAGAACCAGAAGTGTAAAACGTAAAATCTTGGCAATTATTGAACCATAATTTACAAAAATGCAGGACCTTTTCTTCAAATAGAGTTTGAGGGATAAATTTGTCTAAATTTTCAAAAGAAATTGTTCGCATAATTGATAAAAACTATCAAAATTAACCAAACATTCCATAATTTCGTGTAAAAATAAAAGAATTCAACGTGAGTGATTCTAAAACATCTGAAGATCCATTTTTAAATCCTATTAATCCAGAAAAGGTTGCAAGTAATCCTGGATTATTACCATATGCTCATACTGCGGGATCTGCTGTTATAAAGCCTGAGGATTTAGGTAAGGCGAAGGGGAGATCTGTTCTTGCTATGAGGCAACAAACAGACCGTCAGATGAATCAGTTATATGAACAAATGGAGGTTTTAGCTAAGCAAGCAAAATTATTGGCTGAAAGAAAAGAAATCTCAGAACGAATTTATGATGCAGCGATTGGGTTTGAACCTATTATCAATCAGATTTATTACTTATATGAAAAAGAAGATGGATCAGATTTACTTTCTTTGGTTAGTCCAGATGAATGGGGGAGATCAATGAAATACAGTAAATACCTTGCGAAAGTATTGTTGCTAGCAGATCATACCTGGGAAGTTGAATATAATGAAAGTGGGAATAGGGAATAGGTTTAAGTCGATAGTTTTAACTTTTTAAATAGAATCAGTTTATTATTTTAAATAAAATTAGATATGAATACAAGTGTTGATTGGCAAACTATAAAAGAATATGAAGAAATCCTTTTCTCACAATACAAAGGAATTGCAAAAATTTCAATCAATAGGCCACACAAGCACAATGCCTTTACACCACAAACTGTAAAAGAGATGTCTGAGGCGATGGAATATTGTAGGCAAGAACCGTCCATCGGTGTAATTGTTTTAACTGGAGAAGGGGGAAGAGCGTTTTGTAGTGGAGGAGACCAAAGTGTCAGGGGGCATGGGGGGTATGTTGGAAAAGATTCAGTACCAAGATTAAATGTTTTGGAATTACAAAGGCAAATTAGATCCATTCCTAAACCAGTAGTTGCTATGGTAGCTGGCTGGGCAATCGGTGGTGGACATGTTTTGCATGTTATTTGTGACATTTCCATTGCTGCGGATAATGCAAGATTTGGACAAACCGGTCCAATTGTAGGTTCATTTGATGGCGGATTTGGTGCATCTTATTTGGCTCGTGTAGTTGGACAAAAAAAGGCAAGAGAAATATGGTATTTATGTGACCAATACAATGCCCAAGAAGCATTAAATATGGGATTAGTCAATAAAGTTGTACCACTGGATTTATTGGAAAAAACAACTATTGAATGGTGTGAAAAAATGTTAGAAAAATCACCTATTGCATTAAGAATGTTAAAATCTGCGTTCAATGCTGAATTAGATGGTCAGGCAGGAATTCAAGAATTAGCTGGAAACGCTACTTTACTTTATTATTTATCTGATGAAGCAAAAGAAGGTAAAAATGCTTTCATCGAAAAGAGAAAACCAGATTTTTCAAAATTCCCTAAATTTCCATAGACATGAATTATTGGTTAATAAAATCAGAACCATTCAAATATTCTTGGGATATTTTCGTTAAAGAAGGTAATTCAGTTTGGGACGGAGTTAGAAACTATCAAGCTAGAAATAACTTGAAATTAATGAAAGTAGGTGATTGGGCTTTTTTTTACCATTCTAATGAAGGCATGGAGGTGGTAGGCATAGCAGAAGTAACCAAAGAGTTTTACCAAGATCCTACGACAGAGGATGAAAGATGGGTAGTAGTTGAATTTAAACCTGTTCAAAAACTAAAAAAAACGGTAACATTAAAACAAATGAAAGCAGATTCAAGATTAGAGAACTTGGCACTCATAAAACAATCTCGTTTATCTGTTACACCGGTTACCAAATCAGAATTTGACATAATCCTAAGTTTAAGTCAATAACCATGAAACAAATTAAATTTTATATTTATTTATTGATCTCTAGCTTCCTTTTGTGCTTTCATTCTTTGATTGCTCAAAATCCTAATAGGTTTGAGATTCCCGTAAAATCAAGTGATGCTGCCATTTTCAATATACCATTAGGAGAAAAAGGGCTATTGATTTTAACACAAACTAGTAAAACAGATTTTGAGATAGCAAAATTAGATGTTGATTTTCATCAAAATTGGACAATCGCAGGAAATATTGATGCCAATTTTGATTACGTTACCCATAGTTTTGATGGGCAATTTGTGCATTTATTGTTCAGTCGATTTAAAAGTAATGCATATGCTGTTTTTAGAATAAATTTACTAAATGGTAAATTTGAAAAATACCAGATCTATTCTGTAGATCGAATGGAAATTTCCAACTTTAAAGTGTTGAATAAATCTGTTTTTATAGGTGGAATCATAAATTCAATGCCTATGGTATTATTTACCAATTTGGAAAAAAGATCTACAAGAATTTTGCCTTCTGTTGTAAAAGGGCAATCTGAAATTCAGGCAATGGATATTGATACACTTCAAAAACTAATAAATATTACTTATGCTTCAGGAAATAAATCTAAAAATTATCAATTAATAGTTCGTTCATTTGATGAGGAGGGAAACCAATATAACCAAATCATTATGGAGCCCAATGAAGAATATGCCATGATGAACGCTAAATCAACACAAATTAATGATTCTTTACAAGTGGTAGTTGGTACATATGGGCATAAAAATTCAATTGGTTCAAATAAAGGACCTACTTCACAAGGCATTTATTTCAGTTCTTTTATGGATGGGAATTTGCAACATTCAAAGTTTTACAGTTTTACAAAATTTAAAAATTTCTTCAATTTTTTGGGTGATAAACAAAAAGAGAAGCAGGAAAAAAAGATAAAAAATAAAGAAGAAAAAGGAGAGGATTTACGCTTAGATTATCGTTTGATAGTTCACGATGTAATCAAAGATGGTAATTACTATTATGCAATTGCTGAATCCTTTTATGCCGATTATAAATATGCAAATTCTGCCTTTAATCCATATGGAACTCTTTATGGGGGGTATACCATTCCTGGATTTGCTTTAAATCCCTATAGTTTTTATTCTCCATGGTCTAGTTTATATAATCCTTTCCGATGGGGATATGGTTATTACGGATTGTATTCTCCTTTTTCTAGCTACTATAGTCCCTGGGGATATAGAGGTTACGGTTATTATGGGAACCAGCAACAATTTGATGGTTGGGTTTACACTCATGCAATAATTGTGGCCTTTGATGGAGATGGAAATTTAATGTGGGATAAAAGTATTGATTTAAATAATTCAAAAGAGGATAAATTAACTGAGAAAGTTAAAGCAACAATATCTGGAGACTTTTTAATTCTTTCCTATACTAGTAATGACCAAATTATATCAAAAGTTATAACACTTGACGGAGCGTTAGAAAAAGAAGAAACAAAAACAATCAATGTTTTAAGTGAGGGAGATAAAGTCAAAAAAACATCTAAAACCCAATTAAATTATTGGTATGGAAATTATTTCTTAGCAAATGGTTTTCAGACGATATCTAATGAGGAAGAAGGTAAGCGTTCTGTATTTTATTTAAATAAAATCGATATCAAATAAATGTCTGAAAAATCATCTATTGCCATAGAAAGTCCACTATTTTGGAATAAAAATTATCAATTAATTGATTCTGGAAATTTTGAAAAACTTGAGCAATTTGGAAAATTTATTGTTCGAAGACCAGAACCTCAGGCTGTTTGGCAAAGACATTTAACTGAAAATGAATGGGAAAAATTAGCTGATGCTTATTTCAAGAAAGAAAAAGGGAGTCAAGAGAAAGGAATATGGATTTCAAAAAACCATGTTCCAGATAAATGGTTTATCAATTACCTTTCTCAAAATTTAAATCTTAAGTTTAAAATATCCTTATCCTCCTTCAAACATGTAGGTTTATTTCCAGAGCAAGCTTCTAATTGGGAATATTTAGCAAGAGAAATTCCTATATTTAAACAAGAAAAACCTAAATTTTTGAATCTATTTGCCTATACAGGTGGAGCAAGTCTGGCATGTAAACAAGCAGGCGCAGATGTAACACATGTAGATTCTGTAAAACCCGTTTTATCGTGGGCAAGGGAAAATATGGAACAATCAAAATTAGATGGAATCCGATGGATGGCAGAGGATGCCTTAAAATTTGTAAAAAGAGAGGCTAGAAGAGGTAATTTTTATCAAGGTGTTTTATTGGATCCTCCAGCATATGGCAGAGGACCAGATGGTGAAAAATGGATTCTTGAGGAACAAATAGATGAATTATTACAATCTGTAAAAGAAATTATTGATCCCAAAGAGCATATTGTTCTTTCAAACCTATATTCGATGGGTTTTTCAACACTAATCATTCAGAATTTAATTGATTCTATTTTTGGTGTTCAAGAAAGTTCTGAAAGTGGTGAACTTTTTATTCCAGATCAGTTTGGACGTAAATTACCTTTGGGAGTATATCATAGGTTTCACTTCAAATAAGCGATAAACCCATTTGGATATCTACTCGATCATAAGGAGATGGATATCCCTTTATCTCAATAAATCCAAGTTTCTTGTATAAATTAATAGCCGATGCTAATTGAGTATTACTCTCTAAATAAATCGATTTTGCCTTAAGACTTTTGGCCTTTTCTATGGCTTCTTTAGCTAGGAAATATCCTATTTTATTTCCTTGAAAATTTGGTGAAACTGCCATTTTAGCTAATTCAAAATCAAATGGGCAATTATACATTTTGATTAAAGCACAAACACCTACAGCTTTATTATTTACCAAGGCAACGAAAATAAATCCTCCTCTATCTAATATATAATCTTCTGGATGATCCAAAGCTTTAAAATCAGAGGCTTCCATTTTGAAAAATTTTGAAATCCACTCGACATTCAATGATTTAAAGTCTTCTTTAAATTCATTTTGAAAGGGAACAATTTCAAAATTATCTAACATCCCTAAACTTCATTAGGATAAATTAAACCTTTAGCAGAAAGCAATGTATTTTTCATTAATGAAACGATTGTCATGGGACCTACACCTTTTGGAACAGGTGTAATGTAGGAACATTTTTCAAAAACATCATTGAAATCTACATCACCTTTTAAAGCGAATCCTGATTTTTTACTTGAATCCTCTACTCTAGTTAAACCAACATCGATAATTATGGCACCTGGTTTGATATGAGAAGCTTTAATGAATTCAGGTTTACCTAAGGCAGCAATTAAAATATCGGCTTGAGAGCAAATTTCTTCTAAATTTTTTGTTCTTGAATGCGTCAAAGTTACCGTACAATTACCAACTGGATGGTTTCTTTGCATTAAAATTGACATCGGTAAACCAACAATCTGACTTCTTCCAACAACCACACAATGTTTACCTGAGGTTTCAATTTTATAATAGGCTAAAAGATCTAAAACACCCTGGGGCGTTGCTGAAATATAGGCAGGTAAACCTTTTGCCATCCGTCCAATATTTATCGGATGAAAACCATCAACATCTTTAGAAGGGTGAATGGTTTCCATTACTTTATCAGGATTAATATGATCAGGCAATGGAAGTTGAACAATCAATCCATCCATTGCTGCATTTTCATTTACATCCTTTACCGCTTGTAACAATTCATTTTCAGAAATTGTGGTTGGAAATCGCAAAAGAGTAGATGTAAACCCTAATTCTTCACAGGATTTAACTTTGTTGGCTACATAGGTTTCGGAAGCACCATTATTACCAACCAAAATCGCTACCAAATGTGGTGCTCTTTTACCTGATGCCACTAATTCTTTTACCTCTTGACCAATCGCAGCTTTCATCGATTCGGCTACCATTTTGCCATCAATAATTTGTCCCATTATGTTTTACTATTTTTTCTTTTTCACAGGAGCGTCATCTCCCAATTTTAAACAATCTTCTAAAGTTAATTCCTTCGGATCGGTACCTTTTGGGATTTTCACATTTCTTTTCCCAATTTGAATATATGGACCATATATGCCATTGACTACCTTAACGGCATCATTTTCTGGAAACTCTTTCAAAAACTTATTCGCCTCTAAATTTCTTTTTGCTTGAATTATTTCAACAGCCTTATCAAATGTAATAGACGTTAAAGAATCTCCTTTACCTAAAGAATAATATTTACCAGCATGTTTAACATATGGTCCAAATCTGCCTTTACCTGTAGAAATAATTTCGTTTTCAAAAAAACCTAATCCTTCTGCTTCTGCAGCTTTTGCTGCAGCATTTAATACATTAATTGCTTCGTCAATTTCAATTGTAAAAGGATCATAAGTTTCTGGTAAACTAGTAAAAGCACCATTAAATTTAATATAAGGCCCTAATTTACCAGCACCAATTACAAGTGGAGAATCTTGATAAATGCCAATTTCACGAGGTAATCGAGGGCGATTTATTAATTGTAATGCCTCTTCAAATGAAATTGAATTAATTGAATGATTTTTATCTAAATTTACAAAGGTAGGTTTTTCTTCTCCGCCAGCTTCTCCAATTTGAATAAATGGACCAAATTTACCAATTCGAACAGATATCGGCTTTCCTGTTTTAGGATCATTTCCCAATTCTCTTCCTCCACCAACACTACTTCTGGAAACTGATTTACTTTCTACAATGGTTTGATGAAAATCCTTATAAAAATTTTTCATCATTTGAGTCCATGATAATTTTCCTTTTGCAATGTTATCAAATTCATCCTCCATATCTGCTGTGAATTTATAATCCACAACATCATCAAAATTATCAATTAAGAAATCCGTTACCAATGTACCTATATGAGTTGGAAATAGTTTGGCCTTTTCAGTACCATAGGTTTCTGATGAACTTAAAGACTTTATTTCGTTATTTTTAAGAATCAAAGATTTAACAACTCTTTCTTTGCCATTACGATCTTCTTTTACCACATAAGCTCTTTTAATAATGGTAGAAATGGTTGGTGCATAGGTTGAAGGCCTTCCGATTCCCTTTTCTTCCAACGCCTTTACTAAACTTGCTTCGGTGTATCTGGCTGATGGACGTGTAAATCGTTCGTTGGCTTTTAATTCATTCAAATTAAGATTTTGACCTAGGGTTAATGGGGGCAACATATCTTGATTATCATCTTCTTCATCTTCATCCTTACCTTCAAGATAAACCTTTAAAAAACCTTCAAAGGCTATAACTTCTCCAGAAGCAACTAGAATCTCATTAGAAGTAGAAATACCTATTTGAGCAATTGTACGTTCAATTTTTGCCTCTGCCATTTGTGAAGCAATTGCACGCTTCCAAATCAACTCATATAATTTCTTTTCTCTAGCTTCTCCGGATATAGTACTTAACTGAAAATCGGTTGGACGAATTGCCTCATGAGCCTCCTGTGCAGATTCATTTTTCGTTTTAAATTGCCTTGCATGGTGGAATTTGGATCCATATGCTGATTCTATGGCCAATTTAGCTTTATCTCTTGCCTCTTGAGAAAGGCTAGTGGAATCCGTTCTCATGTAAGAAATCCTACCTGACTCATATAATTTTTGGGCTACAGACATGGTTGTTGCTACTGCAAAACCCAGCTTCCTTGAAGCTTCTTGCTGAAGAGTAGAAGTTGTAAAAGGAGGAGCAGGAGATTTCTTTGCAGGCTTGGTCTCTAAAGATTTAATAGTAAACTCAGCATTAATGCATAATTCTAAAAAGGCCATAGCCTCTTTTTCAGTTTCAAAATTCTTGGGAAGCTCTGCTTTTAGCAATTTACCTCCTGGTAAATTAAATACAGCGATAATTTTATAACTTCCTTGAGGAACAAAAGCCTCTATTTCCTTTTCTCTTTCTACAATTAATCGCACAGCAACGGATTGAACCCTTCCTGCAGACAAACCTCTTTGAACCTTAGACCACAAAATAGGTGATAATTCAAAACCAATTAAACGATCCATGATCCTGCGGGCTTGTTGAGCATTTACAAGGTCCATATCGATAGTTCTAGGATGCTGAATTGCATTCTGAATGGCCGATTTTGTAATTTCTCTAAAGACGATTCTCTTTGTATCTCCTTTTAGTCCCAATGCCTCCTTCAAATGCCATGATATGGATTCACCTTCACGGTCGTCGTCAGTGGCTAACCATACTTCTTGGGATGATTTTGCTAGAGATTTCAATTCATTGATAACTTTCGTTTTATCAGGCGAAATGACATAAGTAGGGGTAAAGTCATTTTCAATATCAATAGCTTTATCACCCTTGGTTGGTAAATCCCGAACGTGACCAAATGAAGATTTTACCACAAAATCTGAACCCAAATAACCTTCTATGGTTTTTGCTTTTGCTGGAGACTCAACTATAACTAAATTCTTTGCCATTCCTTAAGTTTTCAATAAAAATCAAACGGGACTTCAAATATAAGTCTAATTAACCAATTCCAAGGAAATTTTTTGGTAAAGAGAAAAAAATATCAATTTGATAATTAATCAATCACATTCCCAATTCTAATTCTCGAATTTATGTTTACACGTAAACCCACATAATTAAATTTTCCATTGGTAAAACTGGCAATTCCCTCTAAACGAAATACTTTAAATACTCCGTCTAGTCCATACCCTATTTCATTATATATTAATTGTTGATTTTTGATGTAAATAAAATTAGCAATTAGTAATTCTTTAACATAAGCCTTTTTGGTACCAAGCAAAGGTTTAAGCCATAAATTGGAAAATTGTGAAATTGTTAATGCTTCTAAGTAAGCACCACCTGTGCTATAGTTATAGTGTCCCAAATTCAATCGTTGATTCGCACCCGAGGTAATGTTTTGATAATATCCTACCAAACGATGTGAAGCCAAACTTTCTCCGGTCATCAATAAATTATAGTTTCCATTGAAATGCTTAAAATCAATAAAATAATCAGGTGAATTTCCAATGAAGGTACCGCTATTGATTTGCAGGCCAGTTTTAATCCATGGTGAAAATTCAACATTGTGAATATATGAAAATTCAATGTGATGAAATTGTGTTACCGAATGGTGAATATTAGGAAATCCAGCCCTATACTTAAACAAAAGCAATGGGGAGGAACCTAATTCAACTCTTCTTTCATTGTTAATAAAAGTATAATTTAGAAAAGGACGGAAGCCAAAGTGAAAAGTGGTTGTAAGAGCATCATGCGTTGAAAATCCTTCTTGTGTAAATTCTCTGTTAGTTGGATTATTCGAGGTAAAATTACGCCCCATGTAATTGATCCAATAATAATCAGAAATATTATCCATTTGACTTCTTGTGGCATATTCAATCCAAGTTTTAAAGAAAAATTTACTACTAAATTTTTTATTTAAAAATAAACTCAAAAATTGCTTACGAAAGATTTTCATGGGATTGTTTTTCAACAATAAACTCGATAACGTGTTCATTTCAGGAGAAATACTTATTTCTGAGTTATATTGTTGTACATAATCGCCACTTGTTAGATTGATATCAAAATTATCCGTTTTGTATCTTATTTTAAGGTAACCACTATTCCTATTTAGCCCGAAGGATCGTCTTCCCATTGCCTCAAACTCTAAAAATCGATAACGTTCCCACCTTTTTCTAAATACCAAACCCGAGGCGGCAACAAAGCCCTCAACTGTGTTAAAGTTGGAATCAAATACGGGAGATTTGTAATAAATCTCAAAAGGGTAAAAATCTTTTTGCCGCTGACCAAAATAAAAGGATTTACTAAAAATAAAATGATGGTATTTTAATTTAGACTTTTTCAAATCATCAAATTCTAGGATTTGATTTGAATTATTCTCAAAATAGGGCTCTCCATCGGATAGAACTTGAATATAATTAGAAGAAAATGATACTGAATCCATGGTAACAATTCCCGTTTCTAATCTTTGTTTCCATTTTTGAATCATAGAATCATGTAGAGTACCCAATAATTGAGATACAAAAATTTCATCAAATACCCTTTCGGCTATATTCAATTTTTCGGTAAAATGTTGTGGTTCATCAACAATTTTTAATGATTTACTTTCTTTTATTTCAGATATAACTTTTTCATTGATTTCATATTGCCCATTATTACCTAAAACACCTCCTTTTACTTGAAATTTAGAAGATTTGGGTAACCATTTATTTAATACATATTGATAGTTTAATTGCATATCATAATCAATAGCATCTGAAGAAACTGTTGCATTGAAAAAAACTAAAAATCCAGACTCTGAAATGATGAAATTTCCTTGAAATAGACGATCTGTATTGAATTTTGGAACAAAATTAAATACAAAGCAAGGCTGATTTTCTATGAGAGTATCTTTTTCATATAGGGTTTCATAATAATATTCTGAATAATAATTGAAAGGAGAAACACATGAAGGTCCCACTAGATCTTGGTAAAAATCGGGCCAAAAAAAGGGTGTAGGTTTCCCATTTTTTTTATTAAATAATTCAAGTTTTTCAACAACTTGTTCCGTTTGATTTAAAGATTTTATGTTTACCGAGTTAGTTGATTTTTGTCCGTACCATTTGTCAACTACTATTCCTTCTGAATTTGCTAATCGTTTTTGGCCTATAGTTACAATTTGATTAAATCGACCTTTTTCAAGAATCTCAGCTTTAAAACTGTAATTTTTTAATTGTGAAGATTTATAAGGCGCATTTTTACAAATAATTTTGAAAACAGAATCTGCTATCGCTTTTTGAGACCAAAGCGTAAAAGTTTGAGAAATGCTCAAACAAAACAAAAAAAGTAGGGATATTTTTTTCAAGCAGTAAATTCTAATAATTCTTTACAGAAATATGCACAAAAAAAGTCAAAATTTGCCAAGAATCTATTATTTTTGCGGACAATTTTACAAAAACAATATTTCTCATGGCCTTTGACATTGAAATGATTAAAGCGGTTTATGAAAGAATGCCCGCACGAGTAGAAGCTGCTAGAAAGCTTGTGGGTAAGCCGCTTACTTTAACTGAAAAGATTCTTTATAGTCACCTTTGGGAGGAGACGCCTTCATCTACCTTTGCAAGAGGTGCATCTTATGTAGACTTTGCACCAGATAGAGTAGCTATGCAAGATGCAACAGCACAAATGGCATTATTGCAATTTATGCAAGCAGGTCGCCCAAAAGTTGCCGTACCATCTACAGTTCATTGTGATCACTTAATTGAGGCTAAAATTAGTTCGAATACAGATTTAGCAGTTGCTGTCGATAAAAATAAAGAAGTTTATGACTTTTTATCATCTGTTTCAGATAAATATGGAATTGGATTCTGGAAACCAGGTGCAGGTATTATTCATCAAGTGGTATTAGAAAACTATGCATTTCCAGGTGGAATGATGATTGGTACCGATTCGCATACGGTAAATGCAGGGGGGTTAGGGATGATTGCTATTGGAGTTGGTGGAGCAGATGCATGTGATGTAATGGCTGGACTTGCCTGGGAGTTAAAGTTTCCTAAGTTGATAGGTGTTAAATTAAAGGGAAAATTAAATGGTTGGACTTCAGCAAAAGATGTTATCTTAAAGGTAGCTGGAATTTTAACGGTGAAAGGTGGTACCGGTTGTGTAGTTGAATATTTTGGGGAAGGTGCAACATCCATGTCATGTACTGGTAAAGGTACTATTTGTAACATGGGTGCAGAAATTGGAGCAACCACCTCTACTTTTGGCTTTGATGACTCAATGGCACGTTATTTAGAATCCACAGGCAGAGCAGATGTTGCCGCTTTAGCAAATGGTGTAAAAGAACATCTAACAGCTGATCCTGAGGTTTATGCACATCCAGAAAAATATTTTGATCAAGTAATTGAAATTGATTTAGATA
>JACCDK011729114.1_pt1 | contig 18776 bp, 17 predicted proteins | sample 7445871 | NCBI WGS metagenome assembly JACCDK01 (sample SAMN15323436, study PRJNA562643) | freshwater metagenome | isolation source: river surface water | place: USA:Blue River Watershed | collected 2017-08-15
ATATTTAATTACTGAATTTTTAGCCGTTAAATCCACAGAAAATTCAGGCGCTAAACCTAATTCAAAATCAAAAGAAAACTGTTCTGCATCCCAATCAATACTTTCGGTTACCACTGGAAGCGGATTACCAAGAATATCTAATTTTTCAGAAGTTAGATAATTATTCAGTGACGTTTGTAATACTTTGTTTACTTCTTCTAATAAAACCGCTTTTCCATATTGTTTTTTGATTAAACTCATGGGAACAGCTCCTTTTCTAAATCCAGAAATAGCCGCATTTTTTTTGTAATCAGCTAATACTTTTTCTACTTTATCGGAATAATCTTCTTTTGAAATTGCTACTGTAACAATTGCATTTAATGCATCAACTTGTGCTTTTGTAATGTTCATTATCTGTTTATTTAAGTACCATAAAAATTGGGTTGCAAAATTATAGAATTTTTACAACCCAAACAAGTTTTTAATTTATTGAAATTCAAATTGGTATAAAATTATTTTTTACTGATAAATATTTTATTCAAAATAGATTGACATACCGATAATAAAACACTAAATAATAAGGCCGTAATAAATCCATTAACTTGAAATTCGGGTATGAAATAATCGCAGATTAGTACGATCATTGCATTGATAACAAGTAAGAATAATCCTAAGGTAAACAAGGTTACTGGAATAGTAAGAAACACCAATACAGGCTTTAAAAATGTATTCAATAGTCCTAATACTATGGCTACCCATAAAGCAGCAGAAATTGTAGTTACGTGAACTCCGGGTAAAAAATAGGAAAGAGCAAACACAATGATTGAACTTATAAACAGTTTAATTATTAAATTCATATGAATGATTTTAGAAATGAATACTACAAAAAAAGGCACCAAAAATGATGCCTTTTAGTATTGTTAAGTGCGAACTTAGTTTGAACTCACGATGTTAATTCCAGGGAAATAAGATGGGTTGTGTAACGGTAAGTTGGCACGATAATGTTGATTAATTACTTTAATCATTTCATTAGCAATTACAGCATATCCACGTGCATTTGGGTGAACCCCGTCTAATGAAAATAATACTAAACCTTCTGTCGCAGAACCACTGAAGTAATTAGCAGTATATACTTGACCCGTTTCTATCTGTAAGCCACTTACTAAACGATTCATAATAGCATTCATATCAGCAACCGCTAAATTTTTAGTAGTTGCAATAGAACGAATTGCAGCATTATAACTTGCTGTAGCATTAGCTACTTTTGTTTTTTCAGTTGCAGTTAACACCCATTTATTAGCCATTGGGAAAGTAACTCCATTGATATTAATTCCTGCAGGTGCAGCTGAATTAACAGAACCAATAACAGAAGAAGCAGGTAAAACTACTAAATCATTTGCAGTTGCTTGACGCGCTCTTCCAAATACCATTCCAAATGCTGTTGCTGTAGGAACTCCTAATGCCCCAGATAAAGCGGCTGTAATTTGTGCCGATCTGTTAGCAGCGTCTGCATCAAAAATTAAAATTGGATTTGCAGCTGTAGCCGATAATGGATTTACTCTATTTGGCTCTCCTAAAGCCGTAAAAATAGCATCTAAAGGTCCGTATAATTGTGCGTTTAATGTTGCAATATTTGTTGCTCCACCTAAAGCTGTTGGCGACAATGGCGCAAAAGGTACTGTTGTAAAATAAGGAATTGAGGTTACACTTGGAATGGTACACACCAACCCTTTAGCACCACTATTCGTCAAAGTATTGATCATGTTTCTGTAAACATTCTCGTATAGACCTGCATTTGTAATATCATTTGGACCATATGTTAATGGATTGATATTCCCTGTTACATTGTGATCGTCAGCCGGAGTTGTACCGTCTGGCTTAGCACCACCATTAGTAGCATATGATAATACATCATTAGCTCCAATCCAGTTAGTAAAGAACGTAGGGTTTTTTGTCATTGCATCAGCAATTACTGTAGCAGTAGGAGACGTAGCGTGTCTTACAAAATAAGGATTTGCTTGACCTAAAGCTACACCAGCTAGATTACCATAACCCGGCGTTAATAAATGAAATGATTTAGCTCCTGGCACTCCCATATTATTGTATGCTGTTGCTTGTAAATTAGCTACATTAATCGTTGAAGTTCCCGCTATATTTTCTGGACGCCCTTGTGAAGCATCTATTACTAATCTTGTATTACCGATTTGTAATCCACCCAAAGCCAATCCACCAAAGTTATTCACATCATCCGCGTAAGAAGGTTGCGTAAAAGCGCCTCCACCTACAAGCGCAAATTGTTGCGCTAATAAATTTGGATAGGAATAGGTTTGGCCCACTCTAGATACAGTACCATCCATGTATCCTGCTGTTAGTGAATTTCCAATAGCAACATAAGACGTGAAATCGGCATCTCCAGAAGTGTAATCGGCATCAACCGCATTTTCAAATTCTGGCTCACATGAAGCAAAACCAGCAGCTATAATAGCTAAATATATAAATTTATTTTTCATTGTATTTTAGTGTTTAAAATTAGAAACCATAAGTAATACCTATACCTGGTGAGAAAACCACTGATTTGTATGTTCCTCCAAATGGCAATGTATTTCCATTTTCTTGGTAGTAATCGTATGAATTGTCCACTTCATCAAAGTGTAAGTATAAGAATGAGAAATCAATTCCTAATTTATCATTTACTTTGTAGGTTAAACCACCTGTGAATCCCATAGAATCATTTCTTGGTGTTTCAGGGGCAAAATAACCATCTTGAACAGGGCTTTCATCAAAATACCAACCCGCTCTGAACGTAAATTTATCATTTGCAATATACTGTGATCCTACACGATAAGTACTTGAGCTCTTGTAATTTCTAGGGTTATTAGAAGTATTTCTAATGGATCCGTCTGGGTTAAGGAAATCAACTGTAAGAGCCTGATATACACTCCACATAGCTCTGTTATAATCAAATGCAAACAACCATTTTTCTGATGGTTTGTATGACATACCAACTGTTAATTCAGCAGGTAATGGTAAGTCTGCATTAAAAGTTGTATTCTGTAAGTTTGGAGAAGTTGAAGCAAATCCTGGAACATCATTAAATGTTGCATCCCCTTTACGTGCTTCCATTATGATTTCAGAACGGTAATTCATACCAAATCTTACTTTTTTAGATGGATTAAACATAAAGCCTGCAGTATATCCCCATGCTGTAATTCCTTGAGCATCTAAAGTTACATCTGTACCACTTCCATTTACTGACAATAAAGGATTGATCGCTACATTTCTATTAAAGTTAACGGATCCCGTAGCAAAAATTGGTCCACCTCCAACACTAAAATGCTCCCCAACACGAATCGAAACGGATGGCTGTACAAAAATAGCTTGTAAATCAATGTTATTCACTAAATGGGCACCTTGCCAATCTTGATCCCATTCAACCGAACTTCCGTATGGTGTGTAAACAGCTAATCCAGCTGTTAACCAATTGGTCACTTTATAAGTAGCATACAAACTGAATGGAGTTCCCATATTTTCTGTTGTAGCCTCCCAATTGTATTGTGAATTTTGGAATTTAGTTTTTGCAAACAAGGCATTAGCTCCAAAAGATAAATTGAATTTTTTATCTAAATACGCCATCCCTGCTGGGTTAAAAAACGCAACTTCTGCGCTATTTACTACGGCAACACCAGTGTGTCCCATAGCTAATTGTTTTTGACCTTGAATACTCACTCGATATCCTCCCGCAAAGGCAGTTGAGCCAGCTAAAGCCAATAATGTTAAAGAAAGTAATTTTCTCATAATGTAAATTAGTGTTAGTTTTTTTCTGAATTTATAAAAATCAATAGTTCAAAATTAAGACAAAATATGAATTTTACAATTTTTTTAACTAAAAAATTGCGTTAAGCCACCCTTTATGTGTCATTATTTTAAAAATTCGAGTACTTTTAAATAAAATTCCTTAGGATTTTCAGCATGTAGCCAGTGCCCTGCATTAGGAATAGTCACTAGCGATGCGCTTGGAAAATGATGCAAAATAAGCTCCAAATCAGGTTCCAAAATATAATTGGATGTGGCGCCTTTTAAAAATAGGGTTGGCTTTGGAAACGTTTTATCAATCGACAAAGCGGTACCAATCACCTCAACAGTTGCTGTCAAAACAACTAAATTGAAACGGAAGGCTAATTTTTCTGGCGTATGCCAATACACATTCTTCATTAAAAACTGTCGGGTTCCCAGATCTGGAATATAATGTACCAAAACTTCTTCCACTTCACTCCTGGATCTTTGCAGGTTAAAATCAATCGCATTTAATCCCTCTATAATCGATTGATGATGTGGAGCATAATATTTGGGACCGATATCGGCAATAATTAATTTTGAAACGATAGTAGGATACATAGTGGCAAATAGCATCGCGACTTTTCCACCCATAGAGTGCCCTAACAAAACACAGTTTTTCAATTGATGAAAATCAATATATTCTTTTACGTCTTCTACCATTACCTCGTAGTTAAAAACGTCCGAATGAAAACTTTTACCATGGTTTCTCAAATCTAAGGAATGTACTTGAAAACCATCATTAGCAAATTGATTCGCAATTGATTTCCAATTATCCAACATCCCTAAAAAACCATGAATAATAAGCAATGGCATGCCTTCACCTTCAATCCTTGAATGCAATATCATCTATTTCAATTTTTGTAAATACATATTCACCACATTTTCAAGACCTAAGAATAAGGATTCAGCTATGAGCGCGTGACCGATGGAGACCTCAAGCAATTGAGGAATATTATCTTTAAAAAATTTAATATTATCCAAACTCAAATCGTGCCCTGCATTAATACCTAATTGCAATTCGTTCGCTTTTTCGGCTGCCTTAATATAAGGTGTAATCCCGGCGAAATTTCCTTTCCCATACTCATGGGCATAACTCTCGGTATACAATTCTATTCGATCAGTTCCAATGGCCTTTGCACCTTCAATCATGCGCACATCGGCATCTACAAAAATGGATGTTCGAATACCCTTTTGCTGAAATTCTTGAATCACTTCTGTTAAATACGACTGATGTTTCACCGTATCCCAACCTGCATTGGATGTAAGAGCACCAATTGCATCAGGTACTAGTGTAACTTGAGTGGGTTTACATTCTAACACCAAATCTATAAAATTATGTTGTGGATTTCCCTCGATATTATATTCGGTGTAAACAACAGTAGTTAAATCGCGAGCGTCTTGATAACGAATGTGTCGTTCATCAGGTCTAGGATGTACTGTAATTCCTTGTGCCCCAAATTGCTGAAGGGCTGTTGCAACCTTCAATAAATCAGGAACATTTCCTCCTCTTGAATTACGCAAAGTGGCAATTTTATTAATATTTACAGATAACTTTGTCATGGTTCTAAATTTATTTTAGCAAAAATACAAAGTATAAATTAGGTATCATATGGTATTTTTTGATTATTTTGCGGTTCATTTCCATAATAGTTCATATGAACAGCTTAAACACGTACATCAATACCGAAATTAAACCTTTACAACACAGCGCTCCTATAAGTGACGCGTTAGATCTTTTTGAAGAGGTTGCATATTCTCATTTTCCCGTTACCGAAGATGGGGTTTTTATTGGGTGTGTTAGTAAGGAAAGTGTGGAGTTTTTAAACGCTTCGGCTCAACTCAACGAAAATCGGTTTCATTTTGAACGTTTTTTTGTGCGATCCACTATGATTTGGCTCGATGTCTTAGAGGTTTTTGCAAAAAATGAAACCAATTTGCTTCCTGTTTTGGATGAAAAAAACAACTACATAGGCTATTATGAACTCGAAGATGTAATTCATTTTTTACACGAAACCCCTTTTATAAAAGAAGATGGTAGTATCCTGGTTGTAGCCAAAGAAATCAATACTTTTTCTATGAGTCAAGTGGCACAAATCGTCGAAAGTAATCAAGCAAAAATTTTGGGATTATTTATTTCAAATGTTGCCGAAAATAAAGTTGAAATTACCATTAAATTGAGCCAATGTAGCCTAAATGACATCATACAAACCTTCAGAAGGTATGCGTATGACATCATTTCTGAACATCTAGAAGATTCCTATTTGAATGGTCTTAGAGAACGTTCAGATTATTTAGATAAATACCTTAATATTTAAGCCCATGAAAATAGCAGTTTTTGGACAATATTATCAAAACAATACCGCCGAAATCGTTCGTAAAGTTGTCGATTTTTTAGAAACCAACAGCATTTTGATTTCTTTTGAACGGACTTTTTTAACCATACTGCATGAAAAAAATATCCTAACCAAAAAGTACGACAGCTTTTCTAATGCTACTGAATTAGATTCCGATTTTGAAGCTTTAATTAGTATTGGTGGCGATGGCACTATATTGAAAGCCGCTACTTTTATTCGCGATAAAAACATTCCAATTATTGGAATCAATGCCGGAAGATTGGGATTTTTAGCAACCGTCCAATATGAAAATATAGAGGCATTACTACAAAAAGTCTTGGTCAAAGATTACATCATCTCTAAACGTAGTTTATTGAGTGTGCGAACAGTTCCCGAATATGAAAATTTTAGAGATCTAGATTTTGCCCTTAATGAAGTTACGGTGGCACGAAAAGACACTACCTCGATGATAACCATAGACACTATGCTGAACAACGAGTATCTTACTTCCTATTGGGCAGATGGATTAATCGTATCAACACCTACAGGATCTACAGGCTATTCCTTAAGTTGTGGTGGCCCTGTATTGACTCCAGAAGTAGCTAGTTTTGTAGTTACGCCAATGGCCCCCCATAATTTAAATGCGCGTCCTCTAGTGATAACAGATGATACCGAAATCACCTTAAAGGTTTCGGGTCGTGAAGAACAATTTTTAATATCCTTAGACTCTCGTATTGCCGCTGTTTCAAAAGATACTACAGTTTTCATTAAAAAAGCACCCTTTACACTATCTGTTATTGAATTTAAAGACGAAACCTTTTTAACCACGATTCGAAAAAAATTACTTTGGGGAGCCGATAAAAGAAATTAGTCTGTATGCATATCATTTTTTGTTTTTTTGCGTTTTTATAACACATAAAAGACAACAAAAAAATCCTTTAAAATAGGGTTAAGTAGTCAATATTGTTATATTTGCAAACTATTTGAAAAAATGAAAAGAATTTTAATTTACATTAGTTTAATTTTCAGCGCCTTAAGTACCTATGGACAGATCCATGAATTGGGTATTTTTGCGGGCGGAATTAATTATGTAGGAGATATTGGCCCCGCTAGCTATATCGCTCCAAACAAACCCGCTATTGGTGTCCTTTATAAATGGAATCGAAGCCCTAGACACGCTTGGCGGTTTAGTTATTTTCAAGGAGATCTTTATGCGAATGACTCGGATAGTAAAGCACCGAATAGAAGAGCTAGAGGATACGCATTTGAAAATAAAGTCAAAGAATTTTCTTTGGGTTTAGAATTTAATTTCTTGGCGTTTGATTTGCATGACACAAAAAATAAGGTAACACCCTATGTTTATAGTGGTATTAATTATTTTATTTATGATGAAATTTTTATTGCAAATAGAAAAAGTTATATCGATTATCAAAGCAGTGCATTTTCATTACCGATGGTTGTGGGAGTAAAAGCGCACATCTTTGAAAATTTTGTAGTGGGTGCTGAAGTAGGGGCTCGTTATGCTTTTACAGATAATCTAGATGGCAGCAACCCAGAGAATGAAAATTTTACAAATTGGCGCTTTGGGAATTTGAACAGTAACGATTGGTATATGTTTTCGGGCATAACCCTTACCTATACCTTTGGCCAAAACCCATGTTTTTGTGCAGAATAATAGAATGGAAAAGAAACAAGAAATAAATATAGCAAACCTGCCGAAACATTTAGCCATCATTATGGATGGCAATGGTCGTTGGGCAAAACAGAAAGGGTTACTCCGTGCTTTAGGCCATGAAAACGGGACTAAATCGGTACGCGTTACTGTAGAAAGTTGTGCTAAACTTGGAATAAAAAATCTTACCCTTTACGCCTTCTCCACAGAAAACTGGAACCGACCTAAGATTGAAGTAGAGACTTTGATGAAGCTATTAATATCTTCCTTGAAGAAAGAAATCAAAACATTACAGTCCAATAACATCAAATTAAACGCCATTGGTAATTTAACAAATTTACCCGCGAGCGTTCAAAAAGAATTGCACGAAGTAATTCAAAAAACAGCCGAAAACACTAGAATGACACTTACTTTAGCATTGAGTTATGGCGCCAGAGAAGAGATCATTCAAGCTGTTAAAAAAATTAGTAACAACGTTAAAAATAATATAATTTCTGAAGAGGCTATTGACGAATCCATTATTAATCAGCATCTTTACACGCACAATTTACCGGATGTAGATTTGGTAATACGAACCAGTGGCGAACATCGAATTAGTAATTTCCTTTTATGGCAAATTGCTTATGCCGAGTTTTATTTTACTGATGTGCTTTGGCCCGACTTTTCAGAAGACCATTTATATGAAGCAATTATTAGTTATCAAAAGCGAGAACGCCGATTTGGAAAAACAAGCGAACAAATTATACCCGAAAAAAATGTTTAAAAAAGGAATACAATTACTTACAATATTTATTTTATTAAATAGCAGCTCCCTTTTTGCTCAAGAAACAAAACTTGAAAATGGAAAAGAATATATTTTAGCTAAAATTGATATTGCTGGAAAAATCAGCTATAATGCACAAACTGTTACTACTTTTACAGGGCTAGAAAAAGGGCAAACAATTATGGTTCCCGGAGAAGACATCAGTACAGCAATCAAAAAATTATGGAAATTAGGTTTGTTTTCGGATGTAAATTTTTATGTCAATAAAATTGAAGGCGATAGTATCTATTTGGAATTAAATATTAACGAACTTCCTAAACTTGGAGATGTTAAATTTCAAGGTGTAAAAAAAGGAAAAGCGGAAGAATTAATTAAAGAAACTGATCTTAAAAAAGGAAAGATTGTAAATGAAAATTTACTTACAACTACAAAAAATTATTTAGAGAATAAATACAAAAAAGAAGGATTTTATAATTCTAAAGTAGTGATTAATACCGTACAAGATTCTGCATTTGCTGATGTAAAAATGGTAGTACTTATAGATAAAGGTGAAAAAGTAAAAATAAAAACTATTTCCTTTAAAGGCAATTCAAAAGTTACTGATGCTTTTCTTAAAAAAACATTTAAGAATACCAAACAACAAAATCCGATACGGATATTTAAAAAATCAAAATACATAAAAGAAAAATACAAAGAAGATCTTGTTGCTGTTATCGATAAATACAAAGAAAAAGGGTTTCGAGATGCACGTATAGTATCCGATTCGGTGACGTATGATAAAGCCAACAACACCATTGCAATTAATGTTAATCTGGAAGAAGGACAAAAATATTATTTCGGTGACATCCGCTATTTAGGAAATACCATTTATACTGATCGTCAATTGAATTTACTCCTAGGGATTAAAAAAGGAGACGTGTATAATGGAACCATTTTACAAAAAAGAATTGCGGATCAGTCAAAACCAGACGGAGAAGATATTACAAACTTATATCAAAACAACGGTTACTTATTTTCCAACATTAATCCCGTTGAAGTTAGAACCGTAAACGACACTATTGATTTTGAAATCAGAATTACTGAAGGTCCGATTGCTTACTTTAATAAAATAACAGTGGTTGGAAATGACCGAACAAACGACCATGTTATTTATAGAGAACTAAGAACTAAGCCAGGACAAAAATACAGCAAAGAAGACCTCATCCGCTCAATTCGAGAAATTGGACAATTGGGATTTTTTGATCCAGAAGCGATTAAACCCGACTTCAAAAATGTGGATCCTCAATCGGGAACTGTAGACATTGAATATAATGTCGTAGAAAAAGGAGCCAGTCAAATCGAATTACAAGGTGGTTATGGTGGTGGTGGATTTATTGGAACCTTAGGGTTGTCCTTTAATAATTTCTCTGCTCGAAATATGTTTAAAAAATCGGCTTACAAACCGTTACCTATGGGAGATGGACAAAAAATGGCCTTGCGATTACAAGGAAGTACATTTTTCCAAACGTATAGTCTATCGTTTTCAGAACCATGGTTTGGAGGCAAAAAACCTGTCAGCTTTTCAACATCTTTATCCCATAGTAAACAATATTTAATGGATTTTAGAAATAGAGATGTGAACCGCAATCAAAGTTTTAACATTACATCTTTATCTATTGGAATTGCAAAACGTTTAACGGTGCCTGATGATTATTTTGTATTATCACAAGCAATTTCTTTTCAATATTATGATTTGAACAATTACAATACTGGTTTATTTACTTTTGGAAACGGTGCTTCAAGAAATTTAGCATACACGATTGGATTGTCACGAAATAGTAAGGCTGTAAACCCTATTTATCCGACACAAGGTTCCGAATTTAGCATCTCTGGAAAATTCACTTTGCCTTATTCTTCATTCAATGGAATTGACTATAAAAATTTAGGAAATCTAGCAGCATATAAGAAACGTGCAACTGCAGATGGTTTTGCACCGGATGGTAGTAATTATCCAGCCGGTTCTTACCTAAATGCTGAAGGATACCCGGTAAGCGACCCTTCACAAGCAGTAGCAGATCCAGCTAAAGTAGATCAAAAAAAATACAATTGGTTAGAATATTATAAAATTAAATTCAAAGCCGACTGGTATACACGAGTTTGGGATAAATTAGTATTGCGTTCATTGGGTGAATTTGGATTCATGGGAGCCTACAATAACGACAGGGGTCTTGTCCCATTTGAACGATTTTTCCTTGGTGGTGATGGACTAGCAAATTTTGCTTTAGACGGCAGAGAAGTTATACAGTTGAGAGGATATCCTAATAATTCATTGACCTCTAATGATGGAGGAACTGTATACAACAAATTCTCCTGCGAATTGCGATACCCAATTACACTTAATCAATCGGCCTCTATTTATGCTTTGAGCTTTTTAGAAGCTGGTGCAGCATTCGATAAGTTTAAAGACTATAATCCATTTAAAATGCAACGTTCAGCTGGATTTGGAATCCGAGTATTTATGCCTGCATTTGGATTATTAGGTATTGATTTTGCACATGGTTTTGATGCAATCCCAGGAGATATAAATAAAAGTGGCTGGCAAACCCACTTTATTATTGGGCAACAATTTTAAAGATAGTTCATAGTTTTTTATTATTTTCGTGAAAATATTTTAATATTTGTTACGTTAGTGAAGTAGCAAAAGTCGTTTGACTTACTTTATTAATAAAAAACAAAACAACAATTATGAAAAAAATAGTAGTATTCCTTTTCTTCCTTTCAATTAGTGCTTCTGCTCAAACAGCAAAAGGAGTAAAAATTGGCTACATAGACATGGAATATATATTGGAAAAGGTTCCTGATTATGCTGATGCACTCAATCAACTAGAGTTGAAAGCGCAGAATTGGAAACAGGAAATTGAGACCAAAAGAAATGAACTTACTACTTTAAAAGAAAACTTAAAAACAGAACGTATTCTTCTAACAAAGGAATTAATTGAAGAACGCGAAGAAGAAATTGCTTTTTTCGAAAAAGAATTATTAGATTATCAAGAAAAAAAATTCGGCCCTAAAGGCGACTTAATGATTCAGAAATCGATTTTGGTTAAACCAATTCAAGATCAAGTATTCACCATTGTTCAAGATATTGCTGAACAAAGAAAATATGATTTTGTTTTTGACAGAGCTTCCGATTTAACCATGTTATTTGCGGATAAAAAGTTTGACATTAGTGATTTGGTTGTAAAAAAATTGACCACTACTCAAAAAAGAGAGGAAATGAGCAAAAAGCAACTTAAGGCTCTTGAAGCTAAAGAGGCATTAGAAATCGCTAAAGAGGCACAAGAAGAAAATCCGGCTATTGCCCAACGCCAAAAGTTACTAGATGATAAAAAAGCAGCCCGTTTGAAATTAATGGAAGATCGACAAAAAGCAATCGATGACAAGAAAGCGTTAGCTGCCGAAAAAAGAAAACAACTACTGGAAGATAGAGCCGCTAAAAAAAATGGCACAGTAATTGAAAAAGAAGTTCCTAAAGAAGAAGTTAAAACCGAAAAAGTAATTGCTGTAGCAGCTGATGAAACTATTCCAGCTGAAAAGAAATTAACTCCGGAAGAAATAAAACAAAAAGCGATAGACCAACGCAATAAAAAAATAGAAGAGCGCAAGAAAGCGTTGGATGAAAAAAAGAAAAAAATGGCAGAAGAAAGAGCTGCTGCCATGAAAGCAAAAGAACAAAAAACAGAGAAAAAAGAGTAAATAACCTAAATTAAATTAAAAACAATGAAACAATTAAAATCGTTAGCAATCGTAGTTATACTTTTTATTGGAACTCAAGTATCGGCTCAAACAAAAGTAGCTCACATTGATGTTCAAGCTTTAATGACTTCTATGCCAGAAATGAAAACAGCACAAGATCAATTAAAGAAAATTCAGGATACCTATGATAAAGACTACAAAAATATGGTAACTGAATACCAAACCAAATTGCAAAAATATGAGCAAGAATCAGCTACAGCTGGTGACGCATTAAATGAAACACGTTCAAAAGAAATGCAAGATATGGGCGCTCGTATCCAACAATTTCAACAAACGGCTCAAAAAGAATTGGGACAAAAAGAAGTTGACTTGTTAAAACCTATCATGGAAAAAGCTCAAGCAGCTATTAAAAAAGTAGCCAAAGCAAAACAAATAACCTATGTGCTAGATGCTACAAACGGTAGTGGTGTATTGGTTGCTGATGGTGAAGATTTATTAGTATCCGTTAAAAAAGAATTAGGTTTCTAATACCGCATGAAACTATAAAAAACGGCTCAATCGTATTGGATTGAGCCGTTTTTTTTTATTTTTGTTCCTATGAATAGTTTAGATCCTATTGGTTTATTTGATTCGGGTATTGGTGGTACTTCTATTTGGAAAGAAGTTCGCACTTTATTACCGAATGAAAATACCATTTACCTCGCAGATAGTAAAAATGCGCCCTATGGTTTAAAATCTAAAGAGGAAATCATCTTTCTATGTGAAAAAAACACGGAGTTGTTACTCGAACAAAATTGCAAGTTAATTGTAGTGGCATGTAATACCGCTACTACAAATGCCATAAAAGAATTAAGAGCCAAATACAAGGTTCCCTTTATTGGGATTGAACCTGCTATTAAACCTGCGGCCTTACAATCGAAAACACAAACCATAGGAATATTAGCCACAAAAGGAACACTTAATAGTGCTTTATTTCATGAAAACGTAGCCAAACATCCTGAGGTGCAAATAATAGAACAAATAGGCCATGGACTCGTGCAATTGATAGAAAATGATGCTATAGAGTCAGCAGAAATGAATGATTTACTAAAATCGTATTTACTCCCAATGGTAGCAAAAAATATCGATTATTTAGTACTGGGTTGCAGTCATTACCCCTATTTGATTCCGCAAATCAAAAAAATTATTCCATCCACTATTAAAATCATTGATTCTGGGGAAGCTGTTGCCAAACAAACAAAGAAAATACTAGAAGATCTACAATTGCTAAATGAGTCAAACGCTTCACCTAGCTCGTTATTTTATACGAACAGTACTATGGATGTATTGAAAAAGATATTATTTCCAATAGAAACGATATGCTATAAAAATTTCTAAAATTATTTGGGGTCTTTAAACCAACCCGAATACATAACGTAGTTATTTGAGATGCGTTCTATTTCTCCCGCAAAATCACTTTGATCAATATCTTTTACCTTTTTTGCTGGAACACCCGCATAAATACAACCCGATTCAACTACTGTGTTTTGCGTAATTACAGATCCAGCTGCAACAATGGAATTGCTTTCAATGATGCAATTATCCATTACAATGGCTCCCATACCAATTAACACATTGTCCTTTACAGTACAACCATGGACTATAGCATTGTGTCCAATAGATACATTATTACCAATGACAGTGGGATGTTTTTGATAGGTGCAGTGAATTACGGCACCATCTTGTATATTCACCTTATCCCCGATTATAATTGAATTTACATCCCCACGAATAACGGCATTAAACCAAACGCTGCAGTTTGATCCTAACACAACATCACCAACAATGGTCGCATTTTCTGCAACATAACAATCGTTCGGAATTTGAGGATATTTTCCGTTTACTTCTTTAATAAGCATTTCATACTATTTAAAAAAATGTCCCGATAAATCGGGACACATATATTATTATAAAATTAGTTTACTGCAGGACAGTTACAATCCCATTCTTTATCCTTACAGAAAATATTGATTCCAAGTGTTAGTTGATGAAAACCCGCATTATCAAACTTAACATCGCCCATGATATGAGAATAGGTATACGAGAACATAAATTTATCGTAATTAAGTCCAATAATTGGTGTTATCCACTGCAATTTTTGTTCTTCAATACTGTTGCTATTGCTTACATATTGTGCTCCATCAAAACTTCTTCTGTAAGATAAGCCACCCCATAATTTACCAAATTCAAGCTCCTTGTAAACTTTTAAATTTAAATCAATAGCTTTTTCTTTCGTTTCTGTAGTATATTGAAACATGAATGAAGGTTCAAATAATAAATCATTTTCGTTCCCAAAAACAGCACCTGCACTCCAAAGATATTTACTTAAATTATCTGACTCTACATCAGTATACAACTCTCTTTTATTTGCTAAAAAGTTCTTAATTGTAAAATGAGTAAAGAAATCCATATAGTGATATGAAACCCCTAAATCTACATTAAAATAGGCATCTTTTGTAATTACACCAGGAACAACAGCTGGATCAAACCCGGTAAATTCAGTTCCATCTAAAGTACTTTGAACAAAAGCTGCACTCACTCCAAAAGACAATTGATTTAAATCAATGGTACTTCTAGAAAATCGCAAATGATGAGCATATGTTAACTTTCCACCTCGTTGCGAGTGATATCCATTCTTGTCGTTGAATAAAATCATTCCGATACCTGAAGTACCGTCTTCGTCTAAAGCGGTATTGAAACTCATGGTTTGCAATGCAGGCGCGTCTTCTTGACCAAACCATTGTTGGCGTCCAGTAAGCCTAATTTTACCACAATTCGCTGCACCTGCCATAGAAGGATGGATAAGATAATAGTTATCCGATAAATAATCAGAATAGACAGCTACCCCTTCTTGCGAGAAGGTAAATTGTGCAACTAAAAATGTTACAACAAAAAAACTCTTTTTAAAATTCATCCTTGGTACCTAATTATATGATAATGAGACTTAATTTTTTATATTTATTCATTACTAAAAACAGTTAAAATTCTAACTCCCTGTTTTCTTTTTAGCGTAATGGTCAAAGATATAAATTTTGTGTTTTAATTACATCTTTATTTTAAAATATTCTTGTGATTGATGGAAAAAATTGTACTATTAAAATATCGTATGTAAAAAAATTTATTAATTAATGAAAATCAAATAGTTACAAAACAATATAAAGCTGTAACAACAAAAATAAATTTCATTTATTTGAGCGAAAGGTAAAAAATAACCCCCAAATTTATATAAATCTCATTTTTCTAATTTAAGCAATAGTTAATTTTATTGTAAAAAAATAAATATTTTCGAATGCCGTCTAATTGTTATTATCTTTGCGTAAAATAAGAACAAAATGCAAATAACAGCTATAAAACCAACCAATAATCCCTCCATCTTAAAATTTGAATTTGACGAGTTCATTGTTCGAACAGACAATTATGAATTCAAAAATATTGATGAAACACAAGCTTCTCCCTTAGCAAAACAATTGTTTTTTTTACCCTTTGTAAAAACGGTATACATCTCGGGTAATTTTATTGCTATTGAAAAATTTTCTATTGTGGAATGGGAAGAGGTTCAAAGCGACGTAGCGGAACAAATTGAAGATTTCATTAAAAATGGTGGTGAAATTTTAAAAACAGACGAAAACAAGACTAAAAAAATACCCATAACGGTCTATGCTGAGACGACTCCAAATCCGGCCGTTTTAAAATTTGCTTGTAATAAATTAATGACCAAAACTCCGGTAGAGTTTAAAAATATTGACGAGACTGCCGCTTCACCTTTGGCAAAAGAACTTTTTACTTTTCCATTTGTAAAGGAGGTTTTTATTGATGAAAATTATGTTTCCATTACCAAATTTGCCGTTACCGAATGGGACGAAATAACCTTAGAATTGAGAACATTCATTAAAGGTTTTATTGAAAATGGAGGAACTATCATTGATGAAACGGCAATTGTAAAAACAGACAATCATCAAAAACAACAAGAAAGTTATTTTGAAAATTTGGACGTCACCTCACAACAAATTATCAATATTATTGAAGAATATGTTAAACCGGCTGTACAAAGTGACGGCGGAAATATTGTTTTTGAATCATTTGATCCAACAGACAAAAGAGTAAAAGTAGTATTACAAGGTGCTTGTAGCGGGTGCCCCTCATCTACCTTTACTTTAAAAAATGGTATTGAAAATATGCTAAAAGACATGTTGAAAGATCAAGACATTAAAGTAGAAGCCATTAATGGTTAATTACTATTTAAAAATATTTTATCTTTAAGCGTTCAATAAGTGAGCGCTTTTTTTATGAATGAATTAAACCTAGAAACCAGCCCATATTTGTTACAACATGCTAATAATCCTATTTATTGGAAAGCATGGAATGAAGACACCTTAGCTATAGCTCAACAAGAAGATAAACTTATATTGATAAGTATTGGCTATGCTGCCTGCCATTGGTGCCATGTGATGGAACACGAGTGTTTTGAAGATCATGAAGTAGCCGATTTGATGAATGCCCATTTTATAGCTATTAAAGTTGATAAAGAAGAACGTCCAGATGTAGACGCCATTTACATGAAAGCTTTACAAATGATGACTGGTCAAGGAGGATGGCCTTTAAATATTGTTTGTTTACCCGATGGACGACCTGTTTGGGGAGCTACCTATGTCAATAAAACAAATTGGATGGAAACTTTAATGCAACTCACTCAATTATTCCAAAACAATCCAGAAAAAGTAATTGAATACGCTGAGAAAATGAAAGAAGGGTTGCATGCCCTTGGAATTGTTCCACACAATACTCATCCAGACGAATTCCCGTTTGACAATATTCATCTCCATATAGAAAAATGGAAAAAAAGTTTTGATTTAGAATTTGGAGGGTATACCAGAGCTCCAAAATTCATGATGCCTACTAATTTAGATGTCCTTCAATATTATGGCCATTTGTTTCAAGATTCCTCAATAATTAACCATGTCGACTTGACCCTAACCAAAATGGCTTATGGTGGTATATTTGATACCCTAGGTGGTGGATTTTCTCGCTATTCCGTAGATCTTAAATGGCATGTACCCCATTTTGAAAAAATGTTGTACGATAATGCTCAGTTAATTTCGGTATACGCTGATGCCTACAAAAGATCAAACAATCCTCTTTATAAAACAATTATAGAAAAAACTATAACCTTTGTTTCCCGAGAACTAACTGATGCAAAGGGTGGATTTTATGCTTCCATAGATGCCGATAGCATAGATGTCAATCAAGACTTAACAGAAGGTGCTTTTTACGTATGGAAAAAAAAGGAATTGGAAACCATTCTTTCTGATGATTTTTTACTGTTTTCTGACGTATTCAACATTAATCCCTTTGGCTATTGGGAACACGATAATTATGTATTGATTCAAAAGGAAAGTTTGGAAGCTATTGCCCAAAGAAATAACCTTTCAACAGACCTCCTGTCTTCAAAAAAAGCAGCTTGGGAGCAGCAATTATTTCAAATTAGAGAGGCACGAGCAAAACCAAGATTGGACGACAAATGCCTCACCTCTTGGAATGCCTTAATGCTCAAAGCCTATGCGGATGCCTATGCAGCAATTGGCACTGTCTCTTATTTAGAGGCAGCTGAAAAAAATGCGCGTTTTTTAATGGAAAAATTGTGGGCAACAGAAGGTCATTTATGGCATTCCTATAAAAATGAAACCGCTAAGATTGAAGGTTTTTTGGAAGATTATGCCTTTACAATTGAAGCGTTTATTTGTTTGTACCAAGTAACGTTTAATGACGAATATTTGCACAATGCCAAACAACTCACCGATTATTGCTTTGAACAATTTTACGATGAAAAGCAACAATTTTTCGCTTTTACTTCCCGAAATGCCGCTCCTTTAATTGCACCCCATTTTGAAGTCGAAGACAATGTCATTCCAGCGGCAAATTCAGTAATGGCAACTAATCTACACATTCTTGGGGTCTTGTTTCATAATTCTTACTATGAAAAAATTGCGCACCAAATGTTACACCATATTGTTGCAAAAATTGATTATGTTTCGGCCTATTCCAATTGGTTAAAATTATGGATAACGGTAAATAGAGGAAAAGAACTTGCCATATGCGGAGATAAAGCCGTTGGGGAATTATTTAAAATAAACCAAGAATACCACCCAAATATTATTATTGCTGGAAGTACAAAAGACAGCTCTCTACCCTTTTTAAGCCATCGATTTGTAGCTTCCAAAACCTTGTTTTACCTTTGTGAAAACAAGAGCTGTTTAGCTCCAGAAAGCACCTATGAAGCAATTCATTCAAAATTAATATCATGACAAAAATTGAAATTCAAAACTATATTGACAACTTAAAAACAGTTGTACTAGAATATTCGCCAAAATTTGTTGTAGCCATACTACTATTACTTGTAGGCTTATGGGGCAGTAGTATG
>JACCDK010132153.1_pt1 | contig 18771 bp, 1 predicted proteins | sample 7445871 | NCBI WGS metagenome assembly JACCDK01 (sample SAMN15323436, study PRJNA562643) | freshwater metagenome | isolation source: river surface water | place: USA:Blue River Watershed | collected 2017-08-15
AAGAAATTGCGACGAATCTTGGATTAAAAATGAACACCGTTTCTACCATTAAATCCAATATATTTGAAAAAGTAAAGGCAGAATCATTCACTCATTTGTTACAATTAGCGCATGTGCATCAAATTAGTTACTAAAATTAAAAATTGTATTATTGGACAAGTTAAGTATATCATTTTTACTTTACTATTTGTTATTTTTCTTTTTAATTTTCTTTACGCTCAATCAAATTACAAGTTTGAATACATAAATACTGAGAATGGTCTGCCAACTAATGCAATTAAAGGCCTACAGTTTGATGAAAAAAATAGGTTTCTTTGGGTAGCAACAGAGTCTGGAATTTTAAGGTATAATGGACATGGGTTTCAAAATTTTTCGGATAACAATATTTCTGCTGCATTGAATGGGAGGATTGTAATTTTTGGAAAAACTATCTCAGGGGAACTTTTTGGTAAATTAATGGATGAACGTGTTTTTTCAATTAATGAAAATAATGCAATTATAGAAAATCCGGTCTATTTAATGGATGATGAGAATGCATATTTAAATTATAAATATAATTTAGGAAAATCAAAAAAAGCGCATAAGGTATATCCTATTCAATTAAGAGACATAAAAGTTGGTGAAAATATTTATGTAAAATATGAATATGCTTTATATCAATATAAAAACAATCAATTTATAACAATTAAAGATACAATTGAATTTGATAATGAGTTTGTAATAAACAATAATTTATTTATCGTAAAAAAGAATGGTATATTATTTAAAGCTATAATTGAAAAAAATAATTTAACATTAAGTCAGCCTTTAAACATTCATAATATTTCAAAAACAGATCCGAATAATGTATTTGGTAAAGTTAAAATATTCCAAAGTAATCCCAATGATCCGGTTTATTTAGTCACAGGAGAAAAATTATTTTTGTTAACATATATCAATAATACAATTGACTTAAAACTTATTACAGATCAACTTCCAAATAAAGAATTTATAAAATATGTTCAAATTGATCATTTAACAAACACTATTTTTATAGGGACAGATAACAGGGGAATTATTGTAGGCAGGCCGCAATATTTTAAAAGAGTTTTGCCAAATAATGCAATTGATGGAATAAGTTCATCTGCTTATGCACAATTTCAACTTAGTAATGGAAATATTCAAATAAATTCAGGTCAGATTTTTGGAGAATCGAAAATTAAAAATGAAAATGTATTTTATAGACCTTCTGAAACAAGTACTTATATTTCCAATGATAGTATCCTATTTATGTCTAACTCTGATGGATTAGTTGAATACAATTTGAGAAAAAATAAAATTGACTATATTTCTAAAGAATTTAATGTAAACAGAAATTCTATAATACAAGTTGGTAACGATATTTATTGCTTTAATGAATTAGGAGTAGCTTTAAAAAAGGATAAATGGGTATACATTTTAAATCATAAAAAAATGCCATTTAATTTCATTGTATATAATTTAATGCAAATTAATAATAATGAAATTCTAGTTGCAACCACTCATGGTTTATATAAATATAATTTAGTAAAGAATGCTTTTCAACTTTTTTATAATGACAAAGACAACTCAAATTTTAGGGCAATTTATAATTTAAATGGATATTATTTGATCGGTACATATGGAGGTGGAGTTTATATGTTTTATAAAGACGCAATTAAAAAATTGCCTTTAGATCAGAATAAATACTTGAATTATACCCATTGTTTCATTGAAGATTCTAAAGGAAATGTATGGGCAAGCACTAATAAAGGGCTTTTTATGTCTCCTAAAAAGTCATTAATTGATTTTTGGAATAATGGACCTGGCAACATTAAGTTCAAGTATTTTGGAAAAAATGAAGGGATCGATCAGTTAGAGATGAATGGTGGTTGTAATCCTTGTGCTATTAAGTTACGAAATGGTAATTTATCATTTCCAGGTATTGATGGTTTAATACAATTTAATCCAGATAATTTACCAGAAGTTAATATACAACCAAGAGTTTACATCGATAAAATATTTATTGATAATCAATTAATTTTATTCGATAAGTTTAAAAATGAACTTCCTTCTAGTACAAAAAATATAGAAATTCAATTAGGAATTTCAGGAATGTTGTCACAAGAAAACATTATGTTAGAATATAAATTTGATGATGATCCTTGGGTAAGATTAAATGTAAAAAATTCTATTGTTAATTTTAGTAATCCATCATATGGGAAACATAATTTTTCATTAAGATTGAGAAATACAATTAATGACAATTGGCAAGAGGTTGAATACCCATTTAGTATTAAATATCCATGGACATTAAATCCATTTATGTATTTGATATATTTATTGATAATATTTGGTTTAGTATACTTATATATTCGATTTAAAACTATTTTTTATAAAAGAAGGCAAAATATTTTAGAAAATGAAGTTTTTGCTAAAACTGTTTCTTTAAATAAACTAAATGAAAACCTTTTAAAGAGAAATCAAGCTAAAGATCATGTTATTGCAATTATGAATCATGATATTCTTACACCACTTAAATATCTACATATTACTGCAAAGAATATTGCAGACACAACTAAAGAAGAAAATATTAAAAAATCAATTTCTCAAATTGCTAAAACTTCGAAAGAATTGGAGTATTTGACATCTAATATGCTTAATTGGGTTAAGTTTGATAATATTGAAACACTTCCTAATAAACAATCAATTAATTTATATTTATTAGTGAATGATTTAGTTGATTTTGTAAAACCATTTATACAAAATGATAATGTTTTAATATTAAATCATGTGCCGGATGATTTAATAATTCAAAATTGGCCAGATTCTTTAAGGGTTTTATTATATAATTTAATCATCAATGGTGTAAATAATACTGTTCATGGTAAAATTGAGATATCTTATTATTTAAGTAATAATGGATATAAAATCATTATATCAGATACAGGCGTTGGAATGAATGATTCAATGGTAGAATATTTACTTAAAGGAAAAAATAAAAATGAAGTAGATGATATTCCTAAATTAAAGACAGGTAACGGTGTAGGTTTTCAAATAATTAGAAATATTGTACAATTAATGGGTGCTAAATTTGAAATTGAAAGCATTCAAAATATAGGAACAAAAGTTACGCTCATATTCAATGATCAATAGTGTCGTTTTCTCTTTAAACATTATTAATTCAATAACGCAATAAAATAATAGAATAAAATCTATTATTATTCTAATTTAGATAGAAAATTGTAACAATTATAGAACTTATTCTAGTTTTTATGTAGGCAATAAAATGGATTTTTGTACGTTAACAAAAGTTCAAATTGTGAAGTCAATTCATAGATATTCAAGGTTTTATACTTTTATTGTTTTCTTATTTATTTCTTTTTCTTTAAATGCTAATTCTAAAACATTTAATAACGAATTTTCTAATTCCTTTATACATAAAGTAGGCTTAAATTTTTCTTTTACTGGTGTAAATGCTACTGAAATTCTACCACCATCCTGTACTTCCATCACAATTGTTAGACAACCTACAAGTTTTGATGCATGGACAGGATATAGTGGTACAGCAAATAATTTTAGTGTATATGCAACAAGTACAAGTGGGGCTTTAACTTATCAATGGGAACGAAGTAATGATAATGGACTTACATGGGTTGATGTTACTGCTTCATTAGATGCTGGGACAACTTATTCTAGCTTTAATGCTGCTACTTTGTATTATACCAATACAAGTGGTTCCATTACTGCTTTGGATGGATTTAAATATCGAGTTAAGATCTCCAACAATTCATGTTATACATATAGTAATGAAGTAACACTAAGGGTTTTTGGACCTTCTTTTTTTCCTAATTTAAGTTTACCATCAACCACAAATTATTGTTCTTCCTCACCAGTATTATCTGTAGAATTTAACGCATCACAAAATTCTAGTTTAACTGCTTTTGCTTGGGAAAGAAGAATCGGACCATCTGGAACTTGGGTTGTTATTACTGCATCTAATGCCAACACTTTAGATGCTGGCATGACTTATGCTAATTTTAATAAAGCAGATTTACAAATTACTGGAGTTAATGTTTCGTCTCAATCACTCCAATACAGATGTAAAGTTACCATTTCAGTAGTTTCAAGAAATGTAATACAAACAAGTAGTGGATCAACTACTAATAGTAATACCAACAATTTATCAGGTATTTATACTGGAATTACAAGTTTGGCTCCGGGTACTTCTTTGAATATTACACAAATGCCGACGCCTCTTGTCTCATTTTGTGGTACAACAGGTTCTCAAACAATAACTACAAACGCAACCACAACTAGTGGAAATATCATTTATCAATGGCAAAGAAGTACGAATGGTAACGCTTGGATTAATTTAGAAGATGATGCTGTTTTTTCTGGTGCAAAATCTGCTAGTTTAACTATATCAAATCCACTTAGCACATACAAAGACAATCAACTTCGATGTAAGATTACTTCAACTGTTTCAAACTGTAACAATTACACATCAATTTCAACTATAAAAATTGGGACTTTACCATCATTTTCAACACAACCTCCATATCCTTCCTCAAATACGGGTACTTTTTGTCAGTATCGTGAAGGTGGAGGAAGTATATTTTTACCTATTGTTTCTGGTCTGACTGGCTCAAACTCTTCTGCATATTCTTTTCAGTGGTTCAGAAATACTTCAAATTCTTACAATGGTGCAACCCTAATAGAGGGGGAAACAAATATAGGTGGATATGTTCCAACAGATGTTGCTGGCACTTTTTATTTGTTTTTAAGAGTAACCAATCCGGATGGTTGTGCTACTAATAGTTCAATTGTTGGGCCTTACACTATAACTCCTGCTCCTGTGATAACTCAGCAACCAACACTTGCAAATCCTTCAATTTGTGTTGGTGAATCTTTTACAATGAGTGTAACTGCAACTGCACCTTCAGGAGGAAATTTAACCTATCAATGGTCTAAAAATGGTGTTGGTATTGTAGGAGCAACTAGCTCAACCTATTCTGTAAATTCAGCAACTACAGCTTCTGCTGGTTTATATACTGTACTTGTTATTTCATCTGTTACAAACTGTAAAATTGAAAGTAATCCAGTACAATTAACAGTTACTCCATTACCGGCTATACCAACAAGTGTAACTGCAACGCCTAGTAATATTTGTGCCGATCCAAGTGCTACATCTAATTTAACAGCTGTAACTACTGGTACAAACGTGATTTTTTGGTATGATGTTGCAACGGGAGGTACACCTTTGGGGTACAGTAGTTCAGGTCAACCTTTTAATGTAAAACCAAGTTCAACAAAAACCTATTATGCTGAAACTAGATCCATAAAACAGTTGGCATTTAGTTTTAGTAAAGACATACAAACATGGGTAGTCCCTGCAGGTGTAAATTCAATAGATGTAGATATTAAAGGTGCTGGAGGAGGAGATGGCGGAACAGATTCTGGGCAACCAGGCGGAGGCGCTGGTGGTGCAAGAGCAAAAGGTAAATTAACTGTTAGACCTGGTATGAAATTCAGATTTGCAATTGGTTCTGAAGGAAAAAGAGGAGGGGGCTGTAGAAATGCAATTGGTGTTTTTGGAGGTAATGGTGGTTTCAATGCATTGGGCTATCATGGAGGAAAAGGTGGTGATGCAGGATTTAACGGATGTTCAGGAGCAGGTGGAGGTGGGGGTGCAGCTACTGTGGTACAATTATTAGATTCTGCGGACAATATTTTAAATACATGGATTTTAGCTGGTGGAGGTGGAGGTGGTGGCGCTGGTCAATTTGGTAATGGATCCTACGGTGTAGCTTATAATGCAACACAAACAATAGCTGGCAATATTGGAGCTAGGGGAGGAACAATGGTAGGAGATGGAGCAGGTGGTGGTGCTGGTGGCGGAGGTGTTCGTGGTGGTTTGGGTTCTGGACCTGGAGGTGAGAGTGGTGCTGGTGGTGGATTTGAAGGTCAAAGTCAAATCGGAGCATTAACATCTCAGCCCGTTTCTGGAGGTGATGGTTGGTTTAGACTTTCTATTGTTGGATCAGCAGATTTATCTTGTCCTTCAACATCAAGAGTACCAGTCACTTTAAATGTTTCACAAAATTTAGGTGTTGTTATCACCAATCAACCTCAAACAGTACTTCAATGTGAAACTAGGTCTTCTACTTTTTCTGTTACTGCAACAGATGCTACCATTTATCAATGGCAAGTAAGTATTGATAATGGTGTTACATGGACAAATATCACTGCATCTAATTCACCTAATCATACAGGTAAAACCTATAGTGGATTTACTACTGCAAACTTATCAGTAAATGCATTAGAAACTTCTGCTTCTGGATATCTGTACAGATGTATTGTTTCAAATAGTTGTTCTTCAACCACCTCTAATAGTGCGGCTTTAAATATTCAAAATGTTGCAATCACAGCAATTTCCACAAATACAAATGTATGTACTGGAACTGCCATAAATTTGACGGCAACATCTGCAGGAAATTCTATAAGATGGTATAACAATAATATTTTAGAAAAAACGGTAGCCAGTGGCGTAACATATACTATTAATCCAGTTGTAGGAACTTATACTTATACAGCAGAGGCATTTGTTCCTGCTGGCGGTTGCGTAACTCCTGTAAGACGAACTGTAATAGTTCAAGTTACACAAGGAAATATAGCAGGTACTATATCTGGTACTAATGTAATTTGTACAACTAACACTGCAACATATACCACAACGGGCTCTTTATTAACAAGCGGAGCAACAGGAGCTTGGACAACCTCAAATGCAGCCGTGGCCACTGTGAATTCAAGTGGAGTTGTAACTGGTGTTACTGCAGGAACTGCAACAATTTCCTATACTATTTCTGGTGGTTGTGGTGGAACAAGGGTAACTACTAAACAGATTACAGTGGTAGCTATTCCAGTAATTACAGTGCAGCCATCATTAGTAAATCAAGGCTATTGTTTAAATGCGAGTACAGGAACATTAAGTGCTTCAGCAACAAACGCAACATCCTTACAATGGTATTATACTACTAGTAATGTCTCGAATACAGGTGGAACAGCTGTGTCTCCGAACGGCACTTCAAATATTGTTTCTCCTATTACTTCAACAACTGGAGATTTTTATTATTACTTGTCTGCAATGAATGCGGGCTGTGCAGTAAATAGTAATTTATCTGGGAAAATAACCGTATTAGCAAATTGTAACAATTTAGATGTCGATGCGGATGGTGTGCCAGATAGTTTTGATATTGATGATGATAATGATGGAATTTTAGATACTAACGAACAAACGTGTAATACGGTTGCATCGTCTACTTATTTATTTGGAGCAACCTTTTGGCAATCTATTACTTGGACTGGAGGAGTTATCACACGCCCCGAATTTGGTACAAATATTCCGAACGGACTTATAGATGGAGATTTAACAGCTGGACAAGCCGTTTTTGCACCTATAGGTATTACTAATGATGTATTTACGAATAACCCAATCACTTTTACATTAACAACTAAAAATCCGTTGAATGCTTCAGGATTTGGAATTGTAAATGATTTTGGAACTTTAGGAGATGGAATTAAAGTAGCAGATGTTGTTTTATACAACGGAAATACTATACTAGGAACAGAACGATTTAATAATTTAATTTCAAATGCAACATCATCTTTTTATGCTTTTAGTAAAAAGTATTCTCAGATAACTAAAATGAACGTTATTGTTTATGAAAGTACTCCACTGGGAGGAACTCAAAATAATGAAATGCAAGTATCTGAAATTGGATTGTATTCTGAAGCTGGTTCTTATTGTGCTGACTTAGATACCGATAACGACGGAATTTCAAATAGATTGGATTTGGATTCTGACGGAGACGGTTGTCCAGATGCAAAGGAAACGAATGTTGCTTTAAGTTTAAATGCGGGAAATCTTGTCAACGGTACTCCTAATAATCTATCTACAACGTCTAATGTGGCAGGCTCTTTTGTAGGAGGGCCATACGGATCTAATGGATTTGCAAATAGTGTAGAAACAGCCACTGATAATGGCGTTGTCAATTATACCGTTTCGAATTATGCAAAATTTGCTTTAGATAATTCACAGAATGCATGTTTGGATACTGATGGCGATGGAGTGCCAGATTCTTTTGATATTGATGATGACAATGATGGGGTGTTGGATGAGGTGGAGATGATACAATGTCCTGCACAAATAATTACACCAGTTTCAGCAATATCGAGCCCTAATTATGGTTCTTCAACTGCAGCTAAAACAATTGATGGGTCAGGATTTACAGGTACTGGATTAACAGCAGTTGCAAATGCACCAAGTTTAATTTCTGATGCATGGTATATGGCAGAACCCAATACCACGGGTTTTATTGAATATACAATGCCTCCAAATACGAATGCAACTGGGGTTGTTTTATGGGCTCCAGATGCCAATAATTATGGAGGTGGTGATGGACCTTTAAAAGATTTCACTGTAGTTGTTACTTATGCTGATGGGCTTACTTATACAACTACTTCTTATTCAACTTTACAACCAAATGCGAGTGGTGCTTTGACGGGTGCGCAAATTTTTAATTTCCCTAATGGTGTAAAGAACATTTCAAAAATCAGATTAAATATTACTGCAGGTTGGTATGATATTAATAACAACAGTATAGGACAAGTAACTACTATAGGACAAACGGTGAATGCCGCATATAATATGACATTGAGTGAGTTTAGGGTTTTATGTAATCCACAGGACTTAGATACTGACTCAGATGGAATCCCTAATAGGTTAGATTTAGATGCTGATGGAGACGGTTGTCCAGATGCTAAAGAATCAGGAGTTCCAGGAACTTTATTATCTGGTAATTTAAAAAATGGGACTCCTTCCAGTTTAACTACTTCATATAATGTTGCAGGAGCAAGAGTAGGTGGGCCTTATGGGACAAATGGGTTATCCAATGGATTAGAAACGGCATCAGATAATGGTATAATTAATTATGCAAATTATTATTCCAAGTTTGCAGTTTCAAATGCATTAAATGCTTGCTTAGATTCTGATAATGATGGCGTTTCAGATGTTTATGATATGGATGACGATAATGATGGTATTCCTGATGATACAGAAATGAATTGCACGAATGTTAATAATATTTTTAAAAATGGAATTAATATATCCTCATCAGTTACATGGACATTTAGTGGAGCAAATACATTTGCTAATTTATTGGATGGAGTTGATGGGTCTGTAAATATAGCTTATCCTCCAACTGCAGCAGGTGCTCTTAACAATCAAACTATTTTACAATTTGATTTGCCTATTCCAAAAGTTTTAACACTCATTGAATTAGGTAACTATCCAAGCCAGAGTCCATTTACGGCTGGAGGAACTTATAAATTACAAGGTTTTGATGGTGTAAACTGGATTGATATTGTTAGTACTCAAACTTTTGTAAGTACAGCTGCTAAATATGCGAGTAATAATTCCTACAGATTAGATATGTCTGATAATATTACTCCCTATGGTAAATATAGAATTTTTGGCATTTCAGTTACAGGGGTAGCAAATTGGATGAACGAAATATATTTTGAAGAAAGAATTTGTAATGATAGAGATACAGATAATGATGGAATAAGCAACAGATTAGATTTAGATAGTGATGGTGATGCATGTTCTGATGCGAAAGAAGGCTCCAGCTTTAGTTTAAATTCCCCAGGTATTACATTTAATACTGTAAGTGGAATAGCCAACGCACAAATTTCAGGAGTATTTGGACTTAATGGTTTAGCTAATTTATTAGAGACAAATACGGATAATGGAAAAATAAACTACCAGTCGTATTATACAACGTATGCAACAGATGCCTCTAGAATTAGCTGTAATCTGGTGGATAATGATGGAGATGGAATTGTAGATGCGATTGATTTAGATGATGATAATGATGGGGTGTTAGATAGTGACGAAATTATTTGTTCCACATCGCCTTTAACTGCCGATGGTACGTTTGAAACCTCAGCAGGCGTCGCCTCATTAGATGTATATAATAGTAATGTAACTGCATCTGGTTGGATCAATGGGACGGGTACAGCAGACTCTTGGATATCGCCAATGCCTACAACAAATACCGGAGTTTGGGGTGGTATGTCTGATGGAACGCCGTCTTCACCTAATGGGGGAGTATTTGCATCAGGTTGGTCACAAGGAGTTGCAGCAAATACTACAGGTGAAAGTTTTTATAGTACAATTACTGGATTAGTAGTTGGTCAAAAATATACACTATCCTTTTTTCAAACAGCTTCAGGTATTGATGGGAATACGCCATTAGGAGCAAAGGCCAATTGGAAAGTTGTATTTGGAACTGAAACTAAATTTTCAACAGAAAGAACCTACCAAGGTGAGGGTAATCAAACTTGGAATAAGGAAGAAATGGAATTCACCGCTACTTCCACCTCACAACGACTAGAGTTATTTGTAAATAATGCTAGTGATGGTCTGCCCAATCTTACTACTTATGATGTAATGGCCATTGATGGTATTCAATTTAGAAGAGGAAGTTTAACTGAAGAATGTTTTACAGATACAGATGGTGATGGTATCCCTAATAAATTAGATTTAGATTCTGACGGCGATGGTTGTCCTGATGCGAAAGAAGCAAGCGTTACGGCTACCTTAACATCTGGAACCGTAGTGAACTTAGTAAAAAATAACGCTGGTGCCGGAACAGCCACTTCGACAACACTAAATTTTGCAAATTCAATCACTTCAGGCCCATTGGGTACAAATGGTTTTGCGAATAGTCTAGAATCCACATTAGAATCAGGGATTGATAATTTTATCTCAACATATACAACTTATGCTTTAGATAAGACTAGGGAATTATGTACAGATAGTGATGGAGATAATATTCCAGACGCATTGGATATAGATGATGACAATGATGGAGTATTAGATATAAGTGAGTGCCCTGTTGTCGTTGAAAAGAAAACATGTGACAGTTGGATTGCTCCTACTAATAATAGCGTAGGCATTATTCAAGTAGGTAATGGTGATGTTGTAAATTATTCAATAGTTGCCAATTCGGGAGTTTCTTATCGAAGTGCTGTTGGTGCTGATGCATGGACAACAAATATGCAATGTAATGAACCATTACCCGGTTCGGGAAGTTTAGGTCAATTTTCTGGAACATCAGAATTCACCATTACATTTAGTAAACCTGTAACTAATGTTCAGGTATTGACTTCAGCCACCGAGACAGGTAGTAATGAAGATATTATATTTACTACAAATGCAACTACTCAACAAAATGTTATTACAAATTGTAGTGGTGCTAACTTAAGTCTTTCGAATACCGCTGTAAATACTACGCGTATTGTGATGCAAGGTAATAATGCAGTTATACGTGGGATAAAAGATGCCTATTATTCTACATTAAATATTAAAACAACAAATAATGCAGGTGGGTATATTATTGCTGTTGGTTTTTGTAGTATTAATACCCAATTAAGTTGTGACGTTGACAATGATGGAATCCCCAATAGCCTGGATTTAGATTCAGATGGAGATGGTTGTCCGGATGCAAAGGAATCGGGTGTTAATGGTGTATTAACGCCAGGCACCATCATCAACACCACACTTAATGCAAATAGTGGCGTATTTTCTACTACAGGAGTGGCAAATGTTATAGCTGCAGGACCTTATGGAACTAATGGATTAGCAAATGCAGTAGAAACAAGTGTTGATGCAGGAACAATTACCTATACCAATAATTTTTTAAGATATGCAACAAATCGGGCAATCAATTTTTGCACAGATAGTGATAATGATGGAGTACCAGATGCGATAGATATCGATGATGATAATGATGGCATCCGCGATTTTATTGAACAAGGTTCTTGTCCATTATTTAATTCAACAGGATTATCATTTACCGGAAGTACCAACACAGTTAGGCTTGGGACAAATTCTATTTCAGCGGCTTCTTCAACTAATGGTGCTTGGCAAACGGCCTATTCAAATCAGTCCTTAGCCTTACCAATTCATTTAGAGTTTAGAGATAATGGAAATGCAGGTTATACCATGTTTGGTTTATTACCGGTTAGTGGAGCGAAAACATTAGCAAATTATACTGATGATGCTTATAAAATATACTTGAATCCTGGTAACGTGCTAGGCTATATGCCAAATACTGGAACACAACCTAGTTATGGTTATCCTGCTAATTCAGCTTCTGTAGCAGGTGAATTATGGCAAATGGATATTGATCAATTTGGTTTTGTAACCGTTACAAGAAATGGGGCTGCCTATAAGTCTTTCCAAGGGGTAAATTCAAATTATAATTTGGCCATTTCCTCTTATAATGATATTACTAATAGTCCAAGAGTATTAACAGATGTAATCATCAATGCGAAAAGTGTAACCTTTAGTGGCACAACAACTACATGTAGTGAGTTAGATGCAGATAGCGACGGAGTACCTAATCGATTAGATATAGATAGTGATGGAGATGGCTGTTCAGACGCACTTGAATCCGGTGTTAGTGTTACACTCAACACTGCAAAAACGATTGCAAGTGGCCCATATGGTAATAATGGTTTGGCAAATTCAACAGAAACCACCACAGACAATGGAATTACTTTGTATAATCCAACCTATACCTACGCACTTAATTCTGCTCTAAGAGGATGTACAGATACTGATGGTGATGGCGTCTTTAACACCTTTGATTTAGATGACGACAATGATGGGGTGCTTGACGTAATGGAAGCGGGAAGCTGTGTAGATTTAGGCAGCTCGAATATTACATTTACTGGTGGCTTAAGCTCGGTATTAAAAACTAGCTCAACAATAACTGGTATTTCATCTAGTGGTTGGAAAACAAGTTATTCTGATCAATCATTTGTTTTACCAATTCACTTAGAATTTAGATCACCAGAGTTAGTGAATCAAAGTATGTTTGGATTAGTTCCATCCATTGCTGGAAGAACCAACAACACGTATACAGATGATGCATATAAAATTCATTATAGCTCAACAGCAGTTTATGGTTATTTACCAAGTTCAGGAGTTAAACCTACCTCTTGGAGTCCAAGCACTAACACAGGTGTGACTTCTCAAACACAAACCTTTGGAGAATTATGGGAGATGGATATAGACCTAAATGGATATGTGACTATAAAAAGAAATGGAGCATTTTATTTAAGATTCCAAGGCGAAAAAACTGACTATAATTTAGCCTTTACCACCTCATCTACCTCAGCAGCAACCTACAGAACCTTCTCTGACATTAAATTGTCGGCACAGGCTTATCGCAATGCAAGTGGTGTTCTACAATCTTGTACATTATTAGATACAGATAATGATGGTATTCCAAATACCCTTGATTTGGATTCAGATGGAGATGGTTGTCCGGATTCCAGGGAATCAGGAGTAACGGGAACTTTGCTTGTTGGAAATTTAGTGAATGGACCTGCTAATAATACAACTAGTACTTCAAATACAAGTGCGATTGCAGCTGGACCTTATGGAGCTAATGGTTTCGCCAATGCTTTAGAAACAGCTACTGAATCTGGGTTATATACCTATACTTCAACCTATGGTTTTGCTACAGATAATTTTATGAATTCATGTAGTGATTTGGATAGTGATGGGGTTGCTGATATTATTGACATTGACGATGATAATGATGGCATTCTTGATTACGATGAACAAGAATCATGCCCAGCATTAGGTGTATTAACATTTACAAGCCCTAACAATAAAGGGACCTTTAATGGGAATAATTTAATCACCAATAATGCCAATACATGGATTAATAATTATTCTAATCAATCATTAAGTTTACCAATTCATTTAGAGTATGTTGTGCCTAAAAATACAAATTCAAGTTTGATTGGATTAATCCCAATATGGGCTAATAAAATTTTAACAACTGGAAATTATTCTGATGAAGCCTACAAAGTTCTATTACAGGGAACAAATTATTTTGGGCAAATGCCTAATACATGGGTTCCAAATACAGCTCCTTTAAATTCAGGAGACTTTTTCCAAATGGATATAAGTGTAAGTGGATTTGTGACACTTAAAGTAAATGGCACACAACAAGCTGCTTTCCAGGGTTCTGTTTCTGATTACAATTTCACATTCTCGTCTCTTAATTTAAAAGCTATTTCTGAAATTAAACTAACTGCTAGCGCAGTTAACGGTGTAGCATGTAGTCAATTAGATTCTGATGGTGATGGGGTGCCTAACTTTAGAGATTTAGACTCAGACGGTGATGGTTGTAATGATGCAGTGGAAGCTGGATCAGCAGCAATTGGTACTACTGTTCCATTAGTAGGATCAGTGGGTACAAATGGCTTAGTCAATACTAGAGAGACAACGACTGATAATGGATTTATTAATTATCCATTAAATTATCAAAATGCAATCTCCTCCTCTTTAAATGGATGTTTAGATACAGATAAGGATGGAGTAGCAGATTTAAATGATATTGATGATGATAACGATGGGGTAGTTGATTTTACAGAATCTAAATCTTGTCCAAATTTATCTGGAACTTTTCCGTTCACTTCTATTGCTACTGGTGTAGTGGTTCCAACATTCACAAGTAATCTTTCTAATAATACTCATGATTTATCATTAACAAGCAACAATGCCAACTGGAATAGTAGCTATAGTAATTTCACTTTTAGTTTGCCTATTCATTTTGAATTTAAGACTAATACATCTGGTGCTGAAGCAATGATTGGTTTTATCCCAAGTTTTGGAGCGAGGTCAGTGCTCAATTCCTACGACGATGATTCTTATAAATTATATTTTAGTGGAGCTACATTCTATGGTTATTTGCCTACAACTTGGAACCCAAATGCAGTTAGCTATACTTCAAATGATATTTTTGAATACGATATTACTTCTGCTGGCGTATTGACGGTGAAAAGAAATGGCGTTTTAGCTAGAACTGTGAATGTGCCTATAGCTGATTATAATTTTGTTGTATCCTGTGCAGGTTCAACAACTAGAACATTTACTGATTTAAAAATTATTTCAGGAGGTGTAAAAAATGGAAATGCGCCAATTGCTTGTGGCACTGATATTGATTCAGATAGGGATGGGATACCCAACAGATTGGATTTAGATTCAGATGGAGACGGATGTAATGACGCATTAGAGGCGGGGGCAGCAACTGTTGGAACGACCGTTCCACTAACTGGTACCGTAGGTGATAATGGTTTAATAAATACATTAGAAACTACTACTGATGTTGGGACCATTAGCTATACTAGTACCTATTTTAATAGTATTAATAATGGCAACTGTTTTGCTTGTGAAGCAAGCTTTGGAGTGGCTATTCGAAATGATGGATTTAGTGGGGTATTCTGTCTTGGCACAAACTATACCATGCGCGCTCCTTCACAAAATCCTCTTTCTGATTACAGCTATCAATGGCAAAAAAATGGGGTAGATATCGTAGGAGCAAATACGGCAATATATACTACCAATGCTGCAACTGCTGGTGATAATTATAAAGTAACAATTACCCAAATTTCAACGGGAGTAAAATCTATTTTAATTCCTTACATTGACTGGCCATTGAACGTGAAGCGAATGGCAGATGGTTCTTCAAATACGATGGGTTATATTTATGGGAAGAATGTATATGTATGGGGATTAAACGACAATGGTCAAATTCCCGGATCGTCAAATTCTAATAATTTCGCACCAACATTATTAGCTAGAAGAGGTAGTTTATTATATGCCGATTCAATTACTCAAATTGGTTTTACTTCCTATTCAGGCTATGCTTTAACAACGAGTGGAAAACTGCATGTTTGGGGTAATGGTAGTTCAACTAATATTATTAACGGAACAGGAGTTGTACAACCAAATCCAATTGAATTAACAGCTCAATCACTTGTAGGAGCTTCCACAAATACTGCAAATCCTCTGTTCAATAAAAGAGTCGTTAAAGTTGTACCAAGTAGTATTAATATTTTCGCTTTAACTAGTGATGGTCAATTATATGCCTGGGGAACTAATACCAGTGGTTTGTTTGGAATGAATAATACTACTAGTTATGTAATTCCAACATTAGTCCCTCAGACTAATTTCGCAGGCAAAACAATTGTAGACTTGTATACATTAGGTGGTAACTTAATGGTATTATGTTCTGATGGAACTATTTATGGAGCTGGTGGAAGTTATACTAGCACTTTATCTGCTGTAAATAATGGTTCTTTAAAATACACACGTATCGCAAAATTATTTAAAGCAGTACAAGCTGGAGGCGCTTTTGTAGTTCAATCAAAAGATGGTGAAATTCATGCAACTGCTCCAGCTGGAGCACATGCTTTAGGAATTAATAGTACCAGAACATTTACAGATTTTTATAATTTAAGTCAAGACACTTCCTTTAAAAGAACATCAGGTGGAAAACAAATAGTAGAAGTAACAGGAAGTGCTACTGCATCTGGTGTGACACAATCATTTACTTATTTTCTAGCATCAGATGGAAGTCTATTCAGTACTGGATATAATGCAAATGGTGAATTGAATGATTCTTCTTTAACAACTTCTAGAGTCTTAAAACAAGTTAATAATTTTGGAACAATAAGAGGAGAGACGGTCATTGATGTCAATACTACTCCTCAAAATGCCTATTTTGTTACTTGTTCAAATAAAATGGCCGTAGCAGGTGACAATACCAATGGTCAACAAGGTACATGTAATACAACTACAACAGCTAATGCTACTATATCCACTATCATTGCTCCTGCACCAATTATTAGTCCTTTGTTAGATCAATCCATTTGCTTAGGTGGAAATATTGCCATACCTGCTAGTGTAACTGCAGCAGATCCATTTTCAGGAACCTTAACTTATCAATGGTCATTAAGTGGAACACCGGTAACTGTTCCTGTTAATCCAAATGGGAATTATTCAACTGGCATTTCACAAACATTTACCAATATTACTGGAGCAACTGGAGCAAATTATACCTTATCAAATGCAAAATCAGGTGCACCTACTACTGCTGGAGATGCAACCACAGGAGCATCTACCTTTTATCGTTTAACTGCAGGGCAAACTGCAAATGCTTGTGCTAATTCAGATGATGCTGCTGTTTATGTAACTCCAAATTCACAATACACTTTACCATCTAATACCATTTGTGCAGGAACCGCTACAACAACTATTGTTGCAACATTGGTGACTGGAACTAGTGGCGCTGCAAGGATGTATTGGCAGAGAAGTGCTGATGGGGGAAGTTCTTGGGCAAATATTACTTCGAATCTAGATGCAGCAGCATACTCCATTACTTATTCTACATTTACGACTCCAACTTTGACTTTATCAGCAAGTCCGGCATCAATTAATGGGTTTAAATATCGATTGGTTACTACCAATAACTATGGCGAAACCTTAACTTCTACTAGTTCTGTTATATCATCGGTAATATCTAATACCACAAATAAACCTCAGGGTATCTGGTCTGTTAGAAAATTGAATGCTGCATATAATGGCAATGCAATGTTAATTCGCAGAAGTTCTGATAATTCCACTTTGAATATTGGTTTTACAAATAATGGAGACTTAGATACTGCGGCTATAAAAACCTTTGTCGGAAATAACAGTGCATATGTTGTAACATGGTTTGATCAATCAGGAGCCGGAAGAAATCTATCTCAAGCAAATGCAAACACGACCGATTATGGAAGACAACCAAGAATCGTAAACAATGGGGTTATAGATAGAGAAAATGGTAGACCCTTTATTAGATTTTTTGGAGTTCAAAATTCCACATATAATTCTTTAAATCTTGCAGCTAATAATACAACACAAGCTGGACCAATTTTTGTGGTGAATGAATTTGCAGGCACAACTGGTTTTATTCTTGGAAGTACATCAGTATTTAATTATCATTCTACAGCACCTTCAAATTTATTTAATGCAAATGCTAATGCTGTGATTCGAAATGGTAGTTTATGGCAAAATAGTGTTTTAGTTCCAACGCCTACAAATGGTGTTTGGAATACTTCTTTAATGGTAAATACAATAAGACCTACAAGTGCAACAGGTGCAGACTGGGATAATATAGGATCTGATAGAAATTTATATCATAACACTAACAATGGTGGTGGTTGGTCTGAAATAATTTCTTTCTCAAATGCAAATGCATTAGATTCTATCCAGAGAAAATCCATTGAAGCTGATCAAGGTGCTTACTATAATATTTTCAGTAACTCAAATTGCATTGATTATTCAAACATTTCAACTTTAACTGTTAATACAGCACCTATTATTACACAACAACCTGTGAATGCTGTAAATTGTAATACATCAAGTTCAACTACAACTAATTTTGGAAATGCTTTAGCTTTTGATGGGACAAATGATTTTATTTCAACAACATCAAGCTTAGGAATAGGCGATTATACAAAAGAAGCATGGATAAATGTGACGGATATAGTTGGCAATATGAATGTAATTTCTGCTGCTGTATCCGGACAAAATAATGTTTGGTACTTCCCAGCAGGAACTGGTAAAATTTCATCAGGTCATTCTTCTACCTGGACTTCTGTTCAAGATCCAGTTGCGGTTACACCTAACACATGGAACCACTTTGCATTAACATATAATGCTACCAGTAAAGTGATGACTTTATATAAGAATGGAATTCAGGTATCACAAGCCACAAATGTGCCAAATCTTACTAATCAAGAAAGTTTGCAAATTGGTCAATATACCGCAACAAGTGGAAATAACTCTAAAGGACGTTTAGA
>JACCDK011467809.1_pt1 | contig 18758 bp, 14 predicted proteins | sample 7445871 | NCBI WGS metagenome assembly JACCDK01 (sample SAMN15323436, study PRJNA562643) | freshwater metagenome | isolation source: river surface water | place: USA:Blue River Watershed | collected 2017-08-15
ATATCCCGTCGTTCTTGTGGAGTCATTGATTGAACAATTGCTTTCGTACGAACAATTTCGCTTTCATCGAAATTTTCAATCTGTTTTTTCATCGAAGCAGCACCTGGCAGCATCGAAAGTAATTTGCCCATTGAACCCATGTTGGCCATTGCTTCCAATTGTTCAAGAAAATCTTCTAACGTGAAATCATCTCCACGTGCGAATTTCTCTTCAAGCTTGGCACTTGTTTCCGGATTAAGCGCCTTCTTTGCTTGCTCAGCTAAGGTTGCAACATCGCCGAGTCCAAGGATTCGAGAGGCCATTCGATCTGGGTAGAAAAGGTCAAAATCACCAATTTTCTCACCAGTAGAGACAAACATAATTGGACGTTTAATAATTTCAGTAATCGAAAGTGCCGCGCCGCCTCGTGCGTCACCATCTAACTTAGTCAGAACCAATCCATCAAAACCAACACCTTGCTCGAATGCTCGTGCAGTTGCGATGGCACTCTGTCCGATCATTGCATCAATGACGAAGAGGATCTCATGTGGCTTAATTTCATCTCGAATTGCAATTGCTTCATCCATGAGTTCATTGTCAACACCCAGGCGACCTGCTGTATCGACGATAACCATGTTGTGAACTTTGGAGTGCGCGAATGCAATCGCGTCTCGAGCCACTTGTACCGCTTCACCATCTCCATTACCTAGTTCAGGAGCAAATACTGGCACCCCAATCTGTTGACCTAAAACTTGTAATTGAGTGACAGCATTTGGTCTTTGTAAATCTGCAGCAACTAAGAGTGGAGTGTTGCCCTGATCTTTGTAATATTTTGCGAGCTTTGCAGCAAGGGTTGTTTTTCCGGCACCTTGTAATCCTGCCAACATAATTACAGTTGGTGGATTTTTCGCAAACCTGATTCGTCTTGCTTCAGTACCAAGAATTGTAATTAATTCTGAGTTAACGACATCAAATATTGATTGTGCTTGATTACTTCCCGCCTGAAGTGTTGGCAAGATTGCCATCGCTTGAGTTTGAATGCGATTGGTGAAGAGATCTACAACTTCTTTTGCAACGTCTGCTTCTAAAAGAGCGCTAGAAATTTCCTCGATGACCGAATCAATGTCAGCAGTAGATAACTTTCCCTTTGACCGCAAGTTGCCAAAAGTTTTGGAAAAGCGAGTCGAGAGCGCATCAAACATAGACAGAGCCTACTTTAGCTCCGCACAATTTTTAGATTGCTTCCGATCCCTGCTCGCCTGTTCGTACCCGAACTACTTGTTCAATTGGAATCGCCCACACTTTTCCATCTCCGATGCTTCCGGTTGAGGCACTTTTCACAATGACATCAATGATTGCCTTTACATCTTCGGAGTCAGCTAACACTTCGAGTCTGATTTTTGGAACCAGATCTACTGTGTATTCGGCACCGCGATAAACCTCCGTGTGACCTTTTTGGCGACCAAAACCACTTGCTTCAGAAACGGTCATACCTTTAACACCATGTGCTTGAAGAGCACTTTTTACGTCTTCTAATTTATGAGGCTTAATAATTGCTGTTATAAGTTTCATAGAATTAATCCTCCACGTGATGAACTCGTCATTTCATACGCTGATTCAGCGTGTTCATTGAGATCGATACCTGCAACTTCAGCTTCGCGGTTAACTCTAAAGCCAATTGTCTTTTCAATCGCATATCCAATAATAAGTGTTGCAATGAAGGAATACACAGCTACAACAGCAACGCCGATTGCTTGTTTTCCAAGCAATGCTGTTCCGCCACCGTAGAACAATCCATCAATACCAACGCTATTGACAGAGCTAGCACCGAAGAAGCCAATAGCTAGTGAGCCCCAGATTCCTGCGACCAGGTGAACTCCAACTACATCTAAGGAGTCATCTAAGTTAAAGCGATACTTCAACCCAGTTGCCAGAGAGCAAAAGATTCCTGCAAACAATCCGATAACAACTGCGGCCCATGGTGCGACGAAGGCGCACGCAGGAGTAATTGCAACTAAACCTGCAACGGCACCTGATGCCGCACCGAGTGAAGTTGGATGACCCTGACGAACTTTCTCAACGAGTAGCCAGCCAGCTAGTGCTGCAGCAGTTGCGACTTGAGTGTTTATTAGAGCAAGAGCTGCAATTGCATTGGCAGCTAATGCTGAGCCTGCATTAAAACCAAACCAACCAAACCAGAGTAAGCCTGAACCGAGCATCACTAACGGAAGTGAGTGCGGGCGCATTGATTCTTTACGCCAACCAACGCGCTTACCTAAAACAATTGCAAGTGCCAATCCAGCAGCGCCGGCATTGATGTGCACTGCTGTTCCGCCCGCGAAATCTTCAAGTCCTTTACTTGCCAAGAATCCTGCTCCGGTAACTGTGTCGCCAACCTTATTTCCAAAAGCGAATACCCAGTGTGCAACAGGGAAATAAACAAGTGTCGACCAAATTGCAACAAAGACCGCCCACGATGTGAACTTGGCACGATCTGCAATTGCACCTGAAATTAGCGCGGGAGTAATAATTGCAAACATCAATTGGAAAGCGGCAAAGACTAATACCGGAATCGGATATAGCCCGCCGTTATTTGTGAAGTCATTAACTACCCCACCTAAACCTGAAAAAGAAAATGATCCGTACCAAGGTGAATCTGCTTTGTAACCAAAAGCTAATTCGAATCCATAAATAACCCAGAGAACGCTTACGACGCCAATAGAAATCATCGACATCATCATCATGTTTAGAACACTCTTAGTTCGAACCATTCCTCCGTAAAAGAAGGCGAGACCTGGAGTCATGAGAAGAACGAGGGCAGTACTCGCCAGCATCCATGCCGTATCTCCCGAATTAATAACCATTTGATCCATAGATAACTACTTTCGATATTGTGGTTGCTAACAAAGATTGGGATTCTCGCCTTTGAGATAGGTGAAAAATGCCCTACGCGAGTTACATGCAAGGGCGTACAAAGTTTCAGACACATCACATTTTTTAGCCCTGAAGGCGCTTGTGTTACATCCAGGTTAAGAGATTAGGCCTTTGACGTATTCATCCGGGTTAAAAGGTGCCAGAGCATCGATTGACTCCCCTGTTCCGATGAACTTAATTGGAATGTCTAGGTAATCTTCGATGGCAAGTGCAATACCGCCTCGAGCACTTCCATCTAACTTTGTTAAAACTATGCCTGTAACTTGAACTGCTTCGGCAAATATCTTGGCCTGCTGCAATCCATTTTGTCCCGTTGTCGCGTCAATTACTAACAGAACTTCTCGCACTGGAGTAACTTTTTCGATTACTCGTTTAATCTTTTCAAGTTCACTCATTAAATCACTTTTGTTGTGAAGTCGTCCTGCTGTATCTACAAACAAAAATTTAGCAGAGATTTCTTTAGCTCTTTGTACTGAATCAAAAGCCACCGAAGCGGGATCGGAGTTCTCTTTACCACTAACAACTTCTACGCCAATTCTCTGACCCCATGTTTGCAACTGCTCTACCGCAGCGGCACGAAAAGTATCAGCGGCTGCCAATACAACAGCTCCTTCATTCTGAAAATATCGTGCCAATTTCGCGGCACTTGTTGTTTTTCCGGTGCCATTAACTCCAACTACCATCACTGCAGTAAGTTCAGAATTAGTAGTGATAGCCCGCGATTTCTTTGATAGATGAGATAACAAGACTGAATTAAGTGACTCTTCAGGAGTTGCAGATTTTAGTTTACGTGTTTGGTCAATAATTGAATGAGCGAGATCAGCTCCTAAATCAGCGGCGATGAGTTCTTTGGCAAGTTCATCTAGATCTGGCTTATTTAGTAAATTATTTACTTTGATTTTTGATAAAAAATTAGAAAAAATACCCATGAAAAGCTAAATTCAGTTTTAAGCGGTTTCGGATTCACGAAGACGTTGAGAAATAACTTCCGTCACGCCATCTCCGCGCATCGTCACGCCATATAGAGCATCTGCAATTTCCATGGTGCGTTTCTGGTGAGTGATAATAATGAGTTGTGAACTCGCACGTAACTCTTCAAGCACGCCAAGCAAGCGACCAAGGTTTACATCATCGAGCGCGGCTTCTACTTCATCTAGAACATAGAACGGACTTGGGCGAGCTTTGAAAATAGCAACGAGCATAGCTACTGCAGTTAAAGATTTTTCTCCTCCAGATAGCAATGAGAGTCTCTTCACGCGTTTTCCTGGAGGACGCGCTTCAACATCTACACCTGTTGACAGTAAATCATCAGGATTTGTAAGAATTAAACGACCATCTCCCCCTGGGAAAAGTCGGGCGAATATCTCTTCGAAGTGCTTCGCTGTCTCTTCATAAGCTTCCATAAAGATTTGTTGAACTCGATCATCAACTTCCTTAACAATATCTAGCAGGTCTTTCTTGGTGTTTTTCAAATCTTCTAGCTGTTCGGCAAGAAACTTCAAACGCTCTTCGAGTGCGTCATATTCTTCAAGTGCAAGAGGATTTATTTTTCCAAGTAGCGTTAGTGATCGTTCGGTTGCAGCTAAACGTTTTTCTTGTTGATCGCGGCGATATGGAATTAACTCGGTTGTAACAATTTCGCCTGCTTCGTTTTCAAGAAATGTTGGAACATCATTGTGTGGGCCATATTCATTTACCAAAGTTGTTGTATCAACGCCAAGTTCTTCAACAGCTTTGAGTTCGAGAGCTTCAATGCGCATGCGCTGCTCAGCTCTTGCGATTTCATCGCGGTGAACGCTATTAGTTAGCTGTTCTAACTCTGTTGAAAGTTCGCGACCACGGGCACGGATAGTGAGGGTTTCTCCTTCACGTTGCGCGCGGGCATCTTCGAGTCGAGCACGTTCTGTTGCTGCTTTTGCTATAGATCGCTCAATGTGAATTAAAACTTCGTATGCTGCTTCTGCAACAGATTGTGAAATAACTGCACCACGGGCACGGGCTCCACGTCGAGATATCGCACGATCTGATGCATCTCGCTCAGCTTGCGCTGCATCTTCAAGTGCTTTTGCACGAGCAGCCAATGAATCAACTCGCTCTTCGCTTGTACGAACTGCCAAGCGCGCTTCTACTTCAGTACTACGAGCCGTTGAAACTTGTGCACGTATTACTTCAACTTGTGCGTGGTCAGGCTCTGGGGTTTCACCCTGCATGGAAAGTTGGTTAGATGCAATGTTTAATTCATTTTCATCACGCGCTTTAGCAGCACTTGCTTCTGCAATCGACACATTTAAGCGTTCAACTTCTGCTGCGGCAGATTTTGCATTTTGTCCAGCAACGGCTAATTGCTCTGTCAGTGCCGCTATTCGAGCATCTGATTCATTGAGTTTTCCGAGAGCTTGGTCGTATTCACTTTGACAGGAGGCAAGTTCATTTGTTGCAGTTGAAATTTCAAATCGAATTCGGTCAGCCTTGTGAGTTACTTCTTCTAGTTTGCTTGAAAGTTCAGAAATCAGTGCATTGATCTCAATGAGTGAAGATGTCGACTTTGAGCCACCTCGCGCACGGGTAGATGTGACGATGTCGCCATCTCGCGTTACAACACGTATATGTGGATGATTACGAAGAACTTCTGCCGCATCACGTGCTGAATCTACAACTGCTGTAGCGCTCAGTAGGGATGAAACCAAGGATGCAATCGAAGTTGATTGCACATAATTTGTCAGTGAAGTTAACCCAGATGGTATTGAATCAGCAGATTTAAGGTTTTCATCAAAAACTAAAATATCTGCTTGACCAAGGTTTTCTGAACGCATAGTTGTCAGTGCGCTAACTGCTGAATTGAGATCTTGGACAACAATTGCATCAGCGAGTGAACCTAGTGCTGCCGCAACTGCACTCTCGAATCCTTTCTCGATTGAGATCAGAGAGCTCACACTTCCCAAAATCTTTAATCCGCGTGAATTGGCTAGCAATGCCGAAGCACCGTCATTGCTCTTTGACGCAATGCGAAGCGCTTCAAGCTTTGCTTCTACGGCGTTCTTTTCTCTTTCAGTGCTCCGTTCATTATCCACGAGGTCTGAAAGCGTTTTCTTCGCTGTGTCCAATTTGGATTTTGCAGATTCAAATTGCGAATCCAGGCCGAGCTCACTCGAATCTGCACTTGCAATTTCTAATTCAAATGTTGAGTATGCGCGTGTGGCCTCGTCAGCACGCTGTTGGGCTTCATTACGGGATTTTTCTAAACGTGCAATCTCTTCAGAGATCGCTTCAAGGCGCGCACGTAAAGATTTGATGTGACCTTCTTGTCGCGCTGTTCCTTCTCGTGAATCTGCAATTGCTCGCATTGCCGCGGCAACTTTATCTTCTTCACTTTTAAGGGAAATTTCGGCTTGCGCCAATGCACTGGTTGCATCGGATAACAAGAGTTGCGCATTTTCTACGGCGGCACGAAGTTGAGATTCTTCCAATCGAAGTGCCTGTGCTTCACGCTCAAGTGCTTCAGGATCACGACCTAAAGTGCGAGCTTCTTCAGCTTCTTCGGCCAAGAAACGTGAGCGCTCTTGAGCAAGAGAAGCAGTTCCTCTAAATCGTTCGCGCAAAGAATTTAATTGGTAATACGTTTCTTGTGCTTTTACGAGTAACGGTCCGTCAACGGCTGCTTGCGCGTCGAGTGTTTCTTCACGGGCGCGCACTTTGTCTAATTCGGCGTCCACGATTGCACGTCGCTCGCGTAGCGCCGTTTCATCTGCGACTTCGGCATCCAAAGTTTTAGTCATGGCAATGTAATCATCTGCAAGCAAACGCAATTTGGCATCACGCAAATCTGCCTGGATGGTGGCGGCTTTCTTTGCTACTTCTGCTTGCTTTCCGAGTGGGCGAAGCTGTCGTCTCAATTCAACCGTGAGGTCTTGCACACGTGCCAAATTTGCCTGCATGGAATCGAGTTTGCGAAGTGCTTTTTCTTTTCTCTTGCGGTGTTTAAGTACACCCGCTGCTTCTTCAATGAATCCACGTCGTTCGTCAGGATTGGCCATTAAAATTGCATCTAGCTGACCTTGGCCAACGATGACGTGCATTTCACGTCCAATACCTGAATCACTTAATAATTCTTGGATATCTAACAAACGTGAGGCTTCACCATTTATTTGGTACTCACTTTGGCCATTCCTAAAGAGAATTCGAGAAATCGTTACTTCTGAATAATCAATATTGAGAGCACCGTCGGCATTATCGATAGTTACAGAAACTTCAGCGCGACCAAGTGGCGCTCTTCCACTGGTGCCTGCGAAGATGACGTCTTCCATCTTTCCACCGCGAAGTGATTTGGCACCTTGCTCGCCCATAACCCAGGTAAGTGCATCAACTACGTTTGATTTTCCAGAACCATTTGGGCCAACAACGCAGGTAATACCCGGCTCGAGGCGCAGAGTGGTTGCTGACGCAAAGGACTTAAAGCCCTTGAGCGTGATGCTCTTTAGATACACGCGGTAAACCTACCTTGCGAGCGCGTTAATTAGCGAAGTAACACGGCGGCTCTGAAACCATCTAAAGCTAGTTACCTTCATCCACAACTTGAGGTTTTAATATCTCATAGGCGCTTCTTGCAGCGGCTTGCTCGGCTTCTCTCTTGCTCTTGCCGGTGCCACTTGCAATGCAGACCCCTGCGACCATTGCGTCGGCGCTAAAACTCTTATCGTGATCTGGTCCTGTTTCGGTGACGATGTATTCAGGAGCGCCTTTACCAATGTGAGCTGTTAACTCTTGCAGCGCAGTTTTACCATCTATACCTGAACCTCGAGCCATGGCTTGTGCCAGAGTCGAATCAATAAGTTTTCGAACAACCAGTGCACTCGTTGCAAAGCCTGCATGAAGATAAATGGCGCCAATGAGCGCTTCTAAAGCATCTGCCAATAGTGAATTTTTGTCGCGACCGCCAGTAACTTCTTCACCTTTTCCGAGGCGAATATACTTTCCGAGATTCAGTTCGCGAGCGATGTCAGCGAGGGCTCTCATATTTACAACACCCGAGCGCAGCGGAGAGAGTCTGCTTTCATCAAGATCGGGAAAACGCAGGTATAACTCTTCTGTAACAACCAAGCCTAGGACTGAGTCACCAAGAAATTCGAGTCGTTCATTTGTTTCTTTTGCACCAGATTCATAGGCAAATGAACGATGAGTAAATGCTAAGGCTAAAAGATTTGGATCAACGTCAACACCTAAGTGCTGTGTTAATTCAGAGTACAGATCAGACCTCAATAACCTGACGGCGGTTATAAGTTCCGCACGTTGGACATGCAGTGTGTTGCAATTTTGGTTGCTGACATTGTGGGCACGCCGCTAGTGCAGCCGCAGTTGTTTTCCACTGACTACGACGAGAACGAGTCTTTGAGCGAGACATCTTTCGCTTTGGTACTGGCACGGTGGCGTCCTTAATCTCTTCTTAAATCTCATCTGAGATACCGCGGCCCACAAGGAGTGCGGATATGGGTGAAAGTATCCCCTAAAAGTTCGAATTCTTAAAATCGGCTTGAAGAGAACGAGCTACTCGCTCTTATCCGCCTCAAGTGAGCCAAGGGCAGCCCATCGGGGATCGATGTGTTCGTGAGCATGTCCTTCAGGAAGGTTTGACCACTTTTCCCCGCATTGCTGGCACAGCCCCAGACATTCCTCGGAACAGAGTGGATTTACCGGAAGCGCCAGAACAATTGCATCTCGCAGCGGAGTTTCTAAATCGATGTAGTCACCCTGCATAAATAACTCGTCATCTACATCTAAATCATCAATCACATCTTCGCTCGGACGTCGCTTCTTTGAACCCTTCGAACCTTTTTCATGATGCACTTCATAGCGATAAAGCTCCTGAAAACTTCTATCTATGTCTATTGCAATCGGATCAAGGCAGCGAATGCACTCACCCATTGCAGTTGCAAATACATCGGCCGTTGCTAGCACGCCCTCTGTAACTGATTCCAGCCGTAGATCAACTTCGATTACTTCTCCCGGTGGAACACTAATTAATTCGACACCGAAAGCTTCTGTGAGATCGAAGTCGATTGAATACTCTTTCATCTCTCCTGCGCGTCGAGGCAGTTCGTGCGTGTTAACACGAAATGGTGAGTTATCGCGAGTCATGCGCTGATTACTTTACTTATCGTTTGCAAGTTGCGATAAAACATCTTTATCACCGGCGCCAGCAAGTCTTTCTCGACCCCGCGCAACGGCATCAGAAGTCTTATTAAGAATCACCTCAAGAGTTGCAAGTCTTGAGTCAATGTATTTTTCAACTTCTTCACGTTCGGCATCAGCTTCAAGATGAGCATCATCTAAAATGTGTTGAGCCTCTTCACGTGCAGCAGAAACAATTGCTGTCTGCTCAATCATTCGAGAAACCTCTTCACGAGCACTTGCAATTAAAGCTTCAGCGCTTGCACGTCCTTCTTCAATAAGTGAATCACGGGAGGCAAGAATTTTGCGTGCAGCTTCTAAATCATTTGGAAGTGCAGCACGTGCACCATCAAGAATTTCTAGCATTTCACCACGGTGCAAAACACATGAAGCCGAGAGAGGAACTCCTCGAGCTTCTTCGACCATTGCGATGGCTGTTGTTAACTTCTCAATCGAATCCATGGATCACTTCCCTGCTACTCGACGTTTAAGTGCCTCGTTAATGCTCGGTGGAACCATAGAGGAAACATCTCCACCGTAATGTGCTAATTCTTTCACAAGTGAGGATGATAAAAAGGAGTGAGTTGGTGAAGTCGCCATAAACATGGTCTCAACCCCTGATCCTTGGAGGTTTACTTGTGCCATCTGTAATTCATATTCGAAATCTGATACCGCCCGCAACCCTTTAACAATTGATTGAATCGACTTTGATTTGCAGTACTCAACTAGTAAGCCACTCCATGAATCAACACGGACATTAGTAAATTTCTTTGTAACTTCAGAAATCATTGAAATACGTTCTTCGACTGTAAACAAACTTGATTTGGTTCGATTTTCAAGTACAGCAACTGTTACTTCATCAAAGTGGTGACTGGCACGTTCGATGATGTCTAAGTGTCCATACGTGATTGGATCAAAAGATCCAGGACAAACAGCGCGTCTCATAGGTCAAACGCTAGCAACGATTTCTTTGCTTATCCATTCTTCGCGTAATTCGCGTAATAAATACTCGCTTGTCCGTATACCTTGGTGCGAGAAGGCTCGTACCCTTGGGGCCAAACGGGTTGCTTGGTCTTTGACGCTCGCTCAATTGCAATTACTGCGCCATCTTTAAAGAAATTATTTGTATGAAGCTTTTCTAAAATTGTCGAAATTTCTGAATCTGAAAAATCATATGGTGGGTCAATGTAAATAAAGTGATATTGATTCTGCGGTGTCCCTTCTACAAACTTTTGAGCCGACATATGAAATAAGTGAAATACTCCAACTGGTTGAGCCTTTTGAACGAGTGAAGCATTAGTTGAAATCGTCTTTGCTGCAGCGTCATCTTTTTCTACGCAGTGAACAAGTGATGCACCACGAGATAGTGCTTCGAGTCCCATGGCACCTGATCCGGCAAACAAATCCAAAATCTGCAAACCAAGAAAGTCCCCAAATTCAGATGTCAGTGTTGAGAAAATAGCTTCGCGAGCACGATCAGAAGTTGGTCTAGTCGCGCCTGCAACGCTAGATAAGGAGCGCCCTTTTGCAACACCGGCAATAATTCTCATGCAATCAACCCTTATCTATAAAGTCTGTTGCTGAATCTGTTTCCAGGAACTTTAATTCATTATTGAGTAATGCAAAACCTTTGAGTTGAGAATCCTGTTCGATGAGTTTTTCTGCATTCTTTCGAGCGCTTTCAATAAGACCTTCATCTCTCAATACACGCAACAAACGTAAATGAGACCGTGTTCCAGATTGACTTGCTCCGAGAACATCACCTTCGCGACGTTGTTCAAGATCGATTTTTGATAGTTCAAAACCATCCAATGTTGCAGCGACAGCATCTAGGCGCTGACGTGCAGGCGTCTCTGGCATCGCGTTAGTAACGAGTAAACATAATCCGGGAGAACTACCACGACCAATTCGACCGCGGAGTTGATGCAATTGGGACACACCAAATCGATCAGCGTCCATGATCACCATGACCGTGGCATTTGCAACGTCAACACCTACTTCAATTACTGTTGTCGAAATAAGTACATCAATTTCACCTGCAGAAAATGCTGACATTGTTGAATCTTTCACATCTGTAGAAAGGCGACCATGCAGCGGAGCAACTCGCAAACCTGAAAAAGGTCCACTGTGAAGCATTGGGCCAAGCTCTTCCACGCTTGCGATGCTTTGAGATTCAGTACCAAAAAGAAAGTCCATATCCGCATCTTCATTGTTTGTGGCGCTTATTCGCGGTGCGACAACGTATGCCTGATGACCTTTGGCAACCTCTTCAGCGATTCTCTGCCATGCACGTTCTAGGTGCGCGGGTTTTTCTTGTGCAGCAATCACGTGCGTTGTAATTGGCTGTCTTCCAAGTGGCAACTCTCGCAATGTTGAAACATCCAAATCACCAAAAACAGTCATAGCCACAGTTCGTGGAATTGGTGTAGCCGTCATGACCAATAAGTGGGCAGGAGTATGAGCTTTATTTTTTAACGCATCCCTTTGTTCAACGCCAAATCTGTGTTGTTCATCAACGACAATTAATCCAAGATCATTGAAGAGAACAGATTCGCCCAATAAAGCGTGTGTTCCGATAACAATACCTGCCGCTCCACTTGCAGCCAAAGCCAGAGCATCTTTTCGTGCAGACGCACTCTGCGAACCAGTAATTAAAGTTACTTGTGTTGCTTTTTCATCACCGCCCAACATTCCACCATGCGCTAAGTCACCCAATAATTTTGTAATTGTTCGCAAGTGTTGCGCTGCTAAAACTTCGGTTGGCGCAAGAAGCGCGGCTTGACCACCATTATCGATAACGGTGAGCATTGCGCGCAACGCAACAATTGTCTTTCCAGATCCCACTTCACCTTGAAGTAATCGATGCATTGGATGAGATTGTGCTAAATCAGATTCAATTTCTGCGCTGACTTCTTTCTGGCCGGCAGTTAATTCAAATGGCAGCAACTTATCGAATGCATCAAGCAATCCCCCGGTCACCCGAGCCCGTGCAATCGCATCGAGGGATCTAAGGGCGGCTTTTCTTTTTGCTAAAAGTAATTGCAGCAAAAATGCCTCGTCAAAAGTTAAGCGCTCACGTGCGATTTCTGCGTGATCTAAATCTGCAGGCTTGTGCAATTGAACTAGCGCTTGGTGCAGAGTTGGATAACCATGTTCTTTCCGAATTTCATCAGGTAAAAAATCGGGTACTTCGTCTAGACCTTCGATTGCCAGGTCGATGCACTGAGCAATTTTCCATGATGGCATCTTTGAAGCTGCGGGATATACGGGCAGAAACTTGCCAGCAAATTCATCGACCGCACTTTCAACATCATTTCCTTCTGGAATTAATTCATAGTCAGGATGTGCTAGCTGTCTCTTACCTTTAAATACTCCAACTTTTCCAGCGAATAAACCTTGACGGCCCACTCGTAAATCTTTTTCGCGCCATGCTTGATTAAAAAATGTTAGTGAAAGTTTGGCTTTGCCATCCGTGACAATAACTTCGAAGATGCTTCCTTTGCGTCCATGAAGCGGGCGATTCGAGGCACTAAATACTTCAGCAAGAATTGTTACTTCATCGCCTTCTTGTAAGGTCGAAATATCAGTCAGTTCTCCCCGAACTGCATACCTTCTTGGGTAATGACGCAATAAATCGCCTATAGATTTAATTCCAAAAGTGCTCTCCAAAACTTTTGACGTGCGATCCCCAAGAACGCTACTGACTTTACTTTCAAGGGATGCCATGGCGTCATTCTCCACTGAATTAGCCAAATGAGCGTGGATTGGAACGTGGAGATTCAACGAGAAAGTTCTAGGGTCCTGCCAATTTCATGCCAACCAGAGTGCGTAATCACAACTACGGTTTTGGATGACGTGAAATCCAATATGCGTTTTTCAATGCGCAGAGCTAATTCGAGTTCGAGGTGCTCGGTTGGTTCGTCAAGGATCAAGATTGGAGCCTTAGATAAAAGGATGCGAGCCAAACTTAAACGTTTTGCCTCTCCTCCAGAAATATGTCTACCGAACTCTCCGATGACAGTATTTAACCCTTCCGCATTTTCTGCGACTAAAGAATCTAGTTCAACCAACTTTAAAACCATGTAGATCTCAGCATCAGTCGCGTTCTGATTGGCGATTCTCATATTTTCTCGTATTGAAGTGTTGAAAATATGACTTCTCTGTAAGTCCGCAACGATGTAATGTTCTAATCCATCAATTTCAGTCAATTCAACGCCATCTAAAGTCATTGAACCTGAATAATTCAAAGCTCCCACTAACCCCATTGCTAACGTTGATTTTCCGCTACCGCTTCGTCCCTTTATACGAATCTTTTCTCCGGGTTCTAAATCAAAAGTTACAGGTGACATGAATTCAGAACCCCAAGAAACACGTGCGCTTTGCAATGTTAGCCGTGGTGAAGAACTAATAAAAGTAGTTGTGGTGGGCTTTGATTCGACGTCTGGCGAATGCAGAATTGAATTAATAGATGCTTGAGCTCGCAGCATCTTGCCTGCGGTGAATAGGTTTGGGTACCACAAGGTAATTGCCTCAAAAATAACCAATGGTAGAAATATCAACATTGTAACTGACACATCTGGAGCGTTTTTATCTATTTTAAGGTGATACGCAAGATTTGCTAAGAAATACAAAACTGCTGCAACGGTCATTGTCGCTGCCAGTTGTAAGTTTTTAACACGCGCGTTAAGACGCTTTTCCTCAGTAAGAATCTCTTGTTCAATCTTATGTGTTTGCATCAGCAATTCATCTTCATATCCATAGACTCTGGCTTCGGCGTAACCAAAAGTCAGCTCTGAAATCTGGCTTGAATAGAGTGATTCCTTGACTTCAATTGTGCGAGCATTAGATTCACACAATGTACGAGATATGAATGGAATTACACCAAGTAAAATTGCTGCCGCAGGGATAGTAATAATCAAGCTGCGAACATTGATCCACCAGCCAAGTAATACGCCGACAGACAAAGCAATCAAAGCCGATGCATATGGAAGAGTTATTCGTAGTTTGTATTCTTGAGCGCGTTCAACATCATCGACTAAACCTTTCACCATAGCTCCAGAATTTAAATCTCGCGCAAGTGAAATTGGTTGCTGAGTAATTTTCTCGAAGAGGTTAACTCTTAATTTAGTAAGGGATGCAAAAACTGCTTCATGACTAATTACTCTTTCGAAATAGCGGGCAACTGATCGAGAAATACCAAAGAATCGGACCATCACTATTGCAACAGTTAACGTAAGTACAGGTGGATGAGCGGATGCCATCGTGATTAACCAACCACTCGAAATCATTAAGCCTGTACCCCCAATAAAGGCTGAGGCCCCTAATACCGCCGCTGAAGGCATCGCGATTGCTGCTACGAATTTTTTCATACATGGATTCGTTTCATCTGAAGAGTCAGATCATGGTCATCTACTTGGGAGAGATCATGGGTGATGAACAGGGCAACTGCACCTTTGTTGCAACGATCACGAAGAGCATTCATTACCAAACGAGAGCTTTCGGTATCTAAATCTGCTGTTGGTTCATCCGCAATAACAAAATTCGGAACTTTAAACAAAGCTCGAGCGACTGCAATTTTTCTTATTTGCCCTCCGGATAATTCGCTCGAATTCTCGCCTGCTCCGCCTATCAACGTTTCTAGCCCATCCGATAGATCGGTCATACGCAAACCAACTTCGCGTAAAGCAGAAATAATTGTTCCGTCTTCAGCGCTTCTATCTAACAGGCGAAATTGTTCACGAATATTTCCTGGGGCTAAATGCGGAAATTGTGGAACGTAGCCTATGGATAAATTATTGTGAGATTCGAGCAGGGAATTTACAATTTTTAACGCAAATGTACTTTTGCCAGATCCAGACTCGCCAACAATAAAAAGCGGCTGACCAGAACGTAACTCTGCGGGGCTTAATCGTGCGTGGACGTTCTCTGAGATATTGCAATTCCATTCTTGCCAACGAATGAAGTGTGCGCCTATTTCAATCTCAGCTGAATTATCGAAAATTTCGATCTTTTTGAGTGCAGCGATTTCTTTAACTGCCGCTGCCCCGTCAGCAGATGCATGGAATAAGGCAGCTGCATTTCTCAACGGAAAATAGATTTCAGGTGCCAAAATCAAAACAGTCAATGCACTCTTAAATGCAATAGTGTCATCAACTAAACGTAACCCGACGGCAACGGCGATGAGTGCCACAGAAATAGTCGCACATAGCTCTAATGCAAAAGCAGACAAAAATGAGATTCGTAGAACTTTCATTGTCTCGCCGGTGTAGTCATCCCCCATTTTTTTAATTCGCTTGGATTGATTCTTAGATCTACCAAATATTTTCAATGTTACGAATCCACGGAGTGAATCTTCGAAATAGTTAGAAAGCGTTCCGAGCGATTGCCATTTTTTATCTACAGAATCTGCTGTATACCTCCCAATCAAAGCTCCGAAAAATGGGATGAGCGGAAGAGTAACTACTGCAATTACTGCAGATAAGGGATCCAACACTGCAACAGTTGTGATCACGAGAAGTGGTAGAACCATGGAAAAGAAAGTTTGAGGAATAAATCGACCAAGGTAAATGTCTAAGGAATTTAAACCCTTGATTAGTAGGGTGCTTAGTATGGTTGGAGATGTCTGGGTAAACGCAGCAATATCGCCAGTTATCTCACTGCGCATGTCTGTCTTGATCTCCGAAGCTTTAATGCTGCACCAGTATTCAAATCGCGATTGAAAAATACTTCGAAAAATCCAAAGGCAGGCTAAAGCAAATATCTTTGTAGGTATTCCTTGTTGGTCGTTGATAATTCCAACAATGATTGATGCAAGTAACAACGCATTGGCAATCACGATTGCTGCCCATACAAAGGCTGCGAAAAAACTTACGTACACAAGAGTGCGGCTACTGCGACGTGAGAGCAGTAGCCGCAAATCTAGTGATTTCACAGATGCAATGTATGGCTTACTTCATCGAGAATGCCACGCTCTGGATTAACAATTTGTGATGCACTCACTCGCTTGCGGAAGACCCAGTAGGTCCATCCTTGATACAAGAGCACGAGTGGAGTCATGACCACGGCTACAACAGTCATCACCTTAAGCGTGTAATCGGTGCTTGAAGCATTTGTAATTGTGAGATCAAATTGTGAACCCAGAGAACTTGGCATTACTCGTGGATACAAGGCGAAGAAGAGCGTTGAAACAAATGTGGCGATTGTTGCTGCAGAGAACACAAATGCCCAACCTTCGCGACCTTTGAAGTTCATAGCAAGCCCAGCAACCCACAACAGCGCAACTACTACTGAAAGTAGCAAGACAGTTGAATCAATCTCAGGCAACATCATGTTTGTCCAGACTAAGAACACGACAGCTGCAACTGCTGCTACTAGTCCAGCTTTGAGAGCAATCGAGTTGGCGCGTTCACGAATGGATCCAGCAGTTTTTAGTGCAAGGAAAACAGCACCATGTGTGTAGAAAACAGAGAGCGTCACTACTCCGCCAAGAAGCGCATATGGGTTAAGTAAGTTAAAGAATCCTCCAACGTACTCAATAGAACCAGATGAAGCTTTCTCTAGTGGAACTCCTCGCACGATGTTTGCGAAGGCAACACCCCATAGCAACGCTGGAAGCGCACTGCTGATAACAATTGCTACATCCCAACGCTGACGCCACTGAGCTTTTCCGTACTTGCTGCGGTATTCAAATGCGACACCGCGAATAATCAGAGCAACGAGGATTAAGAAAAGCGGCAAGTAGAAACCGCTAAACAAAGTTGCATACCACTCAGGGAACGCAGCAAAAGTTGCACCACCAGCAACAAGTAACCACACCTCATTGCCATCCCACACTGGTCCTAGTGTTGTAAGAACCGCGCGTCGATCTGCTTCATTCTTAGAGACAGTAGGAAGAAGCATTCCGACTCCAAAATCGAAGCCTTCTAAAACGAAATATCCGATCCATAGGACGGCGATAAGTAGAAACCATACGGTTTGAAATGTCATTTTCTTATCTCCTCTCTTAGTAAGAAGCTACGAGTTGTTTAGTGTCAGATCCACCGAGTTGAGGATCTACATAATCGACTTCATCAAGTGGTCCTAAATGAATCACTTTTCGGATGAGTCCGAATTCAATAACTGCTAATGCACCGTACAAAATTGTGAATGCAATCATTGTGAATAAAACAGCACCGGCAGAAACGACTTGGCTAACGCCATCTGAAGTTCGAATCAATCCAAATACCGCCCAAGGTTGTCGCGCAGTTTCTGTAAAGATCCAACCAAAAGAGTTTGCGAGCAATGGCAAGAAGGGCAATGACAACATCGCTGGCTTAAACCATTTTCCTGATGGCAATCCGCCTTTACGCATCTGCCACAACGCCAAAAGCGCAAAGAACAATCCAATTGCACCGAATCCGATCATTAATCTAAAGGACCAATACGCCAATGGAATGTTGGGAGTGTAATCTCCAGGACCATATTGAGTTTCATACTGTGCTTGCAAATCGTTGACGCCCTCAACGACGCCATTGAAATCTCCTGTTGACATGAAGGAGAGCATGGAAGGCAATCCGATTTGAAATACAGATCGTGAGCCATCAAGAGTGCCGACAGTAAATAAGGAAAACGGAGCGGAATCTGTTGTGCTGTAGAGAGCTTCTGCCGCTGCCATCTTCATTGGTTGTTGCTCGGTCATAATTCGTGCATTGATGTCACCTGTAACGCTTACGCCTATGAATGAAATTATTGTGACTATCAGACCTAATTTCAGAGTCGTGCGTGACATTTCAATATCTTTCTTTCGCACTATGAGAAGTGCGGAAATACCCGCCATGAATGCCGCTGATGTGAATGCAGCAAAAGCGATCGTGTGACTAAATGTTGCAAGAGCTGTATTTTGAGTCAGCACTTTGACGATGTCTGTCAGCTCCGCACGACCCTTGATTTCATTCAATATATAGCCAACTGGGTGTTGCATCCAAGCATTCGCTGCCAAAATAAAATAGGCGGAGAGCAAAGTTCCGAAAGATGCCAGCCAGATTGAAGCAAGGTGAATCTTCTTTGGCAATCTATCCCAGCCAAATATCCACAAACCTAGGAAAGTGCTCTCAAGGAAGAATGCGAGCAAACCTTCCATGGCTAAAGGTGCACCAAAAATATCTCCGACGAACCGAGAGTAAGAAGACCAGTTCATTCCAAATTGGAACTCCTGAACGATGCCTGTTACTACTCCGATTGCAAAGTTTATAAGAAACAATTTTCCAAAAAATTTAGTTGCGCGCAGGTACTTTAAATTTCCATTTCTGTACCATGCCGTTTGCAAACCTGCCACCAAAAATCCAAGTCCAATTGTGATTGGTACAAAGATGAAGTGATAAACAGTTGTAATGGCGAATTGCCATCTCGCGAGATCCAATGAATTCATGTGATCACGTTCTCCGTTTCTGAGTTGCTCTACCAACTCGTTTCTAATTCTGCGCTGATGTTCATTGCTACATGTCAAAAAATCGTGTGGCAGCCCTCACCCTCACTTTTTTACGCTCAAATATCTGAGGGCTACCACTACTACCTAAGCCAATTGGCGTCTGGGTATGGGCTCGCGCTAATCTTGCGCCCTGTAAATACGTATGAAGGAGTTCAGCAATGGCTGCAACATGTGACGTCTGTAAAAAGGGTCCAAGCTTTGGTAACAACGTTTC
>JACCDK010437339.1_pt1 | contig 18698 bp, 17 predicted proteins | sample 7445871 | NCBI WGS metagenome assembly JACCDK01 (sample SAMN15323436, study PRJNA562643) | freshwater metagenome | isolation source: river surface water | place: USA:Blue River Watershed | collected 2017-08-15
GCAGTGCAAGGTCGGACCAAAGCGATACGCCGTCGACACCAGCTCGCTGTCTGCATAGGGCAGCTGGGGCAGGTCAAACAAGGGCTCTTCGCCGTTGAACACCCAGACGATGCCAAAGCGCTCCTGCACCGGGAACATGAACAGGCAGGCCGACTTGGGCGGCGGATCGCCGATGCCGGTCTTGACGCAATAGCCGTCGGCGTCGTATTCCCAGTGATGAAAAGCGCACTGCACGCGCCCATCGACGATCTTGCCCACCGACAGGTCGGCGCCGACATGCGGGCAATAGGCGCTCATGGCCCGCACCGTTCCGTCGGGCGCGCGGAACACCACGATCTTGCCGTCCAGGAAGTTCAGGCCCAGGATTTGTCCGGGCAAGACCTCGCTGCCCAGTGCCACCGGGAACCACGACTGCGTGAAGACCCCGTCGTCGCCCTCGGCGGGCATGCGCAGAAAGTGCGGTGCGGTCCGGGGCGCGCGCGCGGCTGACGAATTGGCGGGCATGCGGATGGTGTGTTCGTCCATGGTCGGTCTCGAAGGTCTAGCGGGGGATGTCCAAGGCCAGTCCGGCGATGTCCGGGGTGACCCGAATCTGGCAGGACAGGCGTGAGGCCGGTGTGGCACCCGGCAGACTGGCCAGCATGTCGCGTTCGTCCTCGTCGGGCGGGGGCAGGCGCGAGGGCCAGTCATCGCGCAGCCAGACATGGCAGGTGCCGCAGGCGAGTGATCCCTCGCACGAGGCCTCGATGGCAAAGCCGGTGGCCTTCAGGGCCACCATCAGCGAGGCGCCGACTTCAGCGTCAAAGGAAAAGCCGTCGGCCTCACAGGTCACGGTGGCGGGGGAGGATGTCATGGCCTGAACCTCAACCCGCTTCCGACAAGGTGGAGCCGGCCGCCTCGCGCCGTTCCCAGAACACCACCCGCGCCTGCAGCCAGCGCATGAAGCTGCTGGCGGTGATGCCGATGATGGACAAGGACACCACCGAGGCGAACATGGTGGCCACATCAAAGGCGAGGGTCGAGGACTGAATCAGATAGCCCAGACCCTCCTTGGAGGACACGAATTCGCCCACGACCGCACCGATCAGCGCCAGCACCACGCCAATTTGCAGGCCCGCAAAGATCGAGCCGGCTGCCGAGGGCAGCTTGACCTGTCGAAATACATGCAGGCGCGACGAGCCGAAGGCCTTGTACAGACGCAGCAGGTCGGGGTTGGCCGAGCGAAAGCCATAGAAGCTGTTGATGAAGACCGGGAAGAAGCAGATCAGCGCCACCAGCACCATCTTGGAGCTCACCCCGAAGCCGAACCAGACAATCAGCAGCGGCGCCAGTGCCACCTTCGGGATCGATTGAATCGCGACGACGATGGGCATGAGCGTGCGCTCGATCCAGCGTGATTCAGCCACGATCGCGCCTGCGATCAAGGCGACGGTGCAGCCGATCCCGTAACCGACGATCACTTCGTACATGGTGGTGACCAGGTGCTTCCAGTAGGTGCGCTCGGTGACGTAGCCGCCCCACAGGGCCGTGCCCACATCCGCGGGCCGCGGCAGCAGATAGGTCGGGACTTCCAGCCAGACGACGGCGCGGTCCCAGGCCAGGAGCAGGACGGCCACCGCCGTCAGGGGCAGCACGATGGCGAGCAGGCGGTCTTTCATGATCGCGTCTCCGGTTGGCTCGCCGGCGCGCGAAAGTGCGCGCGCAGGCGGTTGCAGATGGCATTGAATTCGGGCGAGCCCAGGGTATCGAGCCGGCGCGGGCGAGGAATCGGCACCTCGACCACCTCGATCACTGTGCCGGGGCGCGGCGACAGCACGACCACCCGATCGGCCAGGTACACGGCTTCTGGAATCGAGTGCGTGATGAACAACACCGACTTGCCGCTTTGCATCCACATGGCCTGCAATTCGTCGGTCATGTGCTCGCGCGTCATCGCGTCGAGGGCGGCAAAGGGCTCGTCCATCAGCAGCAGCTGCGGGTCATGCATGAAGCCACGGGCGATGCCCACACGCTGCTGCATGCCGCCAGAGAGCTCATGGGGGTAGTGGTTCTCAAACCCCTCGAGTCGAACCATTCGAATCAGGTCGCGCGCGCGCGCTCGGTGCGCGTCCACCGACAGGCCCATGGCGTGTATCGGCACCAGCACGTTTTCGAGCACGGTCTTCCAAGGAAGCAGCGTGGGCTGCTGGAACACAATGCCCACATCCCGGCGCGGTGTGCTGACAGGCTCGCCGCAGATCGCCACCTGGCCGCTGGACGGGGCCAGCAGTCCGGAGGCGATATTGAGCAGCGTCGACTTGCCACAGCCCGAGGGCCCGAGCACCGCGACAAACTCGCCATCCGCCACCTGCAGACTCAGATCGCGCAGGGCCGTCAACGGCCCCCGCGCCGAAGCGTAGGTGACGGTCAGCTTCTCGATCAAAAGGCGTGGTGCCGTCATGGCTTCCAGGCCCGAGCCTGGCGGATGACTGCTTGGGGGTCGAACTTGTTGTACTCGGCGACCAACTCGTTCGTGTACAGCGAGGACATGGGGATGTTCTCGTTCGTCACTTCACCGCCTTCCTTCAGTGCGGCAATCAACAGCTTCCAGTCGCGGTCGGCATAGGCGCCCCACTGGCGCGGTTCGCCCGGGCGGAAGTAGGTGACGTTGTCAATACGCGGCTTCATGATGGCCAGCTCCTTGCGCAGGATCTCGGCCTCGGTGCCGACCTTCGGCTTTTGCTCGGGATAGTGCTTCCAGAACGCCTGCAGGCAGCCGGTCATATTGGCCTCGCAGGCCACCGAGCCTTTGGACACTGCACGCCCGAAGCGGGCAATCAGTTGCGGGTTGTCTTTGAGCAGCTTGTCGGTAACTTCAAAGCCGTGGCTGGACATGCCTTGGAATTCCTTGGGCATCTCCAAGCGGCGGATCGGCGTTCCACTGACCTCCAGGGCCGCGTGGGCGCTGTCCCAGAGATTCAGGGCCTGAATCTGATTGGTCTTGAGCGCCTGGAAGGCCTGCCCGCCAAAGCCCACGGGCTGCAGGTTCACCCCTTTCCAGTCGACGCCGGAGGCAGCCAGGATGGCACGGGTGGTGTAGACGTTACCCGAGCCCAACGAGACGACGCCGATGCTTTTGCCCTTGAGGTCTGCAAGCGTACGCACCGGACTGTCGGCGGGGACGGCGAACTCCCACACCGAGTTGCGCAGGTAGTTGTAGACGAACTTGAGCGGGAAGTTCTGCTTGCCAGGTTGGCGCGCGACGACCAGGGGCTCCATGCTGGCGCCGGCCGCATGGATCTGGCCCGAGAGCAGCTGCGGAATGATCACGCTGGAGCCTGAGAGTGGCACCAGTTCAACCTGGATATTTTCCTGGTCGAAGTAGCCCAGTTCTTTGGCGAATACGAAGTTCGCGATCGCGGAGCTGATAGCGGAAGGCACGCCATACACAAACTTGTCCTGGGCCGCTGCGGGTACGGCGATCGAGGCGAGCAGCGTGGCCGCTGCCAGGTGGGCAATGGAACGTCGAAGCATGGCAAGACTCCTTGGGTGAGTTGAGGCAGGGAAAGGTTTCACGTGTGATGGGTGTCGCGGGCTCGGCGCAGTGCGCGCGCCGTGACGGCAATGATCATGTCGACTTTGGCGGCGTTATCGCGCAGGGGCAGGGCGCCATAGACCACCTTGCGGGCGGCCGCGTCGATGCGTGCGTCGGTCAGGTCGGTGCCGGCGGCGAGCAGGGCGCGCTCGGCATGGGTGGCCCGCATAGGCAGCGGGGATACGCCCCCGAGTGAAATGCGAGCGGCGGTCAGAGTGTCGCCCGTCCAGGTCAAGCGCACGCCGGCCGAGGCCTCTGGGAAATCGCCACGCCATTGGGCGTACTTCTCGTAGGTCTGGGTGACGCCGGCCACGCGCGGGATCTCGATGGCCACGATGATTTCCTGGGGCGACACCGTGGTCTCGCCGGACCAGCGATAAAAATCCGCCATCGCGATCCGGCGTGCGCCGCCCGGACCCTGTACCCGCACCTGGGCGTCCAGCGCGGTGAGCGCGGGCGCGAGATCGGCCACGCACGGCGCCGCGCAGCGGCCTGCGCCCAGGATGCTGTGGTGACGGCTGTCGCCCGTCACCGCGTAGCAGGGGCAGGAGACGCCGCCGTTCTTGTAGCAAGGCAAGGCGCTGCGAAAGAACCAACAACGCTTTTCCTGCGACAGGTCGCCTGCCACGGTGGCCACGTTGCGGATCTGGCGGGTGGCGATCAGGTCGGCGGCCTCGCACAGTCCGGGCAGGGCTGCGCGCAGGGCGGCGTGGTCGGTTAGATCGGTCAGGGTCACCGCCGCACCGATGCGGACTTGGTGTTCGTCGATCGTGATGCCCCCCAGACCTGCGGTGCGTGAAATGTCCACGACGAGATCTGCCGCATAGACGCCTTGTCGGATACCGGGCAGAACGTCGGTTCCGCCTGCAATCAGCTTGACGCGGCGGTCGGGCGTCTGCAGAAGCTGCAGGGCGTGGTCGATGTGGTCTGCGCGCGCGTAGTCCCAGGTGGACACGCGGGGCTTGGGCGTGGAGAAGGTCTCCCCCAGCTTTTTCATCGCCGGGAACAGGCCGCGCGGGTAGAGATGGCGGGCGGTCGCCACTTCCAGGTTGTAGGGCCGCATCCAGGGCCGCAGGTCGGTCTTGCGCGCCTGCTGGCGACGCAGCGCTGCGAGCATCTTGTGCGGGGTGATTGGCAGCGTACGAAAGCGGATGCCGGTGGCATGGGCCACCGCATTGGCAATGGCCGCCACGGTGGGATTGATGGAAACCTCGCCGCTGGACTTGGCGCCCAGCGGGCCGCGCGGGTCGTGGGTCTCGATGTAGCCGGTCTCGATGTCGGTGGTCTCGAAGATCCGGGGTACGCGGTAGTTGATCAGGGAAGTGTTCACCGGGCGGCCATGGTCGAACACCAGGTCTTCGGACAAGGCCATGCCGATGCCTTGCACGATGCCGCCGTGCATCTGCCCGTCCAGCGAGGCCTCGTTGATGACGCGCCCGACGTCTTGCACCGCGACCACCTTGATCACCTTCACATGGCCGGTTTCGGGATCAACTTCCACTTCAGCGGCTTGTGCGCCGAAGGCGTAGGTGGCCGAGTAGTTGCCATAGCCGGTCTTGGGATCGGGCGCCGGCTGATCGAGCTTGTGGTGGCCATTGACCTTGAGCGGGCCGGTCAGGGCCGCGACCTGGGCCCAGGTCAGATGCTCGTCTGCATGCAGCCGCACGCCGTCGTCGGCAAAGCGGATGTCATCGGCCGTGATGCCACGCTGGGCGGCGAGTTGCTCGCGCACCTGCGCCATCAGATGATTGGATGCATCGATGGCCGCTGCGCCGGCCATGAAGGTCACGCGCGAGGCGGCACTGCCCAGGTCGTCGGGCGCATCGTCGGTGTCCATGTGCAGAACGTCGATGGCCGAGACATCCAGGTCCAGGGTCTGGGCGACGAACTGGGCCAGCGTGGTGTTCTGCCAGGTGCCGCAGTCGGCGTTCTGGGTGGCCAGCAGAAAGCGACCGTCGGGCCGCAGTTCCAGGCTCACATTCGCGAAGTTGCCTTCGGCGTAGAGGATGCCGACACTGGGGTTGATCATGGCGGCCACCCCGACACCGCGCCACGGTTTGGGATTCTTGCGCTTGTCCTGCCAGTCGATGCGTCGCTCGACCTCCTGGAGGCAATCGACCAGGCCGCAGGTGGAGATTTCGAAGCCCTGCGGCGTCACATCGCCCGGCTGGTTGGCAATCTCGATGCGGTAGGCGATCGGATCCTTGCCCAGTTGCTGCGCCAGTTCATCGATCTGTGTCTCCAGCGCCCAGATGATGTGCGGCGCCCCCATGCCGCGGTAGGAGCCGCCCGAGACCTTGTTGGTGTAGACCAGCTTGCCGTCGAATTCGACCGCGCCCACCTGGTAAAGATTGGCAGTGCGCTGTCGCACGGCCGATACATAGGCAGGCCCCATGTGGGTGAAGGCGCCGTTGTCCACCAGGTAGTGATTGCGACGCGCCAAGATCTTGCCGTCGGCATCAACTGCGGTCTTGAGCGTCATGGTCTTGCCATGATCGGTCTTGCCGCTGATGAATTCTTCCTTGCGTGACAAGACGATTTTGACGGGCACGCCCGCCGCCCGCGAGAGCAGCGCCGCGATGCCGATTGGCTCGGGCGCCTGCGACTTGCCACCAAAGCCGCCACCGATCTCGATGGCATGCACACGCACCTGCTTGCGATCCACTCCCAGGATGTGGGCAAGCTCCTTGCGTACGAAAAAGGGCGACTGCGTGCCCGCCCAGATGTCCAGGTGCTGGGCCGCCGCGTCCCAGGTCGCTACTACTGCATTCGTCTCCATACACACCGGCGCCACGATGCCGTGCGTGTAGGTGCCTTCGACGGTGTAGGCCGCCCGCGCGAAAGCCGCTTGGGTGTCGCCCCATTCAGCCAGGGTGTGCTGCGCCACGTTGGGGGGCAGTCCATCCTTTTGATGCAGCACCGGCGCACTCGCCGTCAGCGCCTCATGCACGTCGAACACGGGTTTGAGGATCTCATAGGTCACCTCGATGGCAGCCGCGGCGGCTTGTGCATGTTCCAGCGTGTCGGCGGCCACGGCGGCCACTTCTTCGCCCACGAAGCGCGCGATCTCGCGCGCAAACGGATAGCGATCGGCGTAGCGCGGGCCGGCGTGCAGGTAACGCACATCGGCATCCGCGCCGGTCAATACCGCGGCTACCCCCGGCATGGTGGTGGCGTGCGCGGTGTCGATGGCGACGATGCGCGCGTGGGGATGTGGGCTGCGCAAGATGGCACCCCACAGCATGCCGGGCAGGGTGAGGTCGTGTGTGTAGAGGGCCCGACCCGTGACCTTGGCCAGGGCTTCTTTCTGTGGCGCGGGGGCCTTGCCGATGTGGCGCATCGTTATCCCGCCGCGCGCTGCGCCAGTGCATTGGCGGCCTCGATGATCCTGATGTAGCCGCTGCAGCGGCACACATTGCCTTGCAGCGCCAGGCGTATGTCGTGTTCGGATGGTGAGGGGCACTGCGCGAACAGCGCCGACAGCGACATCACCACGCCCGGCGTGCAAAAGCCGCACTGAAATGCACCGTGGTCCATCAGGGCCTGCTGGATGGCCGACAGCGCGCCGCCGTCTTGGGCCTGCGATTCGATGGTGCGGATCTGTGCACCCTCGGCCCGCATCGCGGGCACGAGGCAGGCGCACACTGCGCGCTCGTCTAGCAGCACGGTGCAGGCGCCGCACTCGCCGGCGTTGCATCCCACCTTGGTCCCGGTGAGGTTCAACTGCTCGCGTAGGATCTGGGCGAGGCTGTCCGAGCCGCGGGCTTGTACAGGGTAAGTATTACCGTTGACCGTTAATCGGATCTCGCGCGGCACCAGGTTCACCAAAAGTTCCTTATTCGCGGGTCCGCCGGGGCGCCCCCAGGCGGGAAGCGGCATGGCCGTCCCTCACTGCATCTTAGGATACGGGTACCGATGGAGTGAAGGAAGCCCTCGCGGCTTGACAAAAAATGGGTCTGGACAAGCAAAAAACTTGGGCTGCTGCCAAGGAAGCATCGAAAGAGGGATCGACCCTCGCCAAGGCCCATGCGCGCGTCTCGCATCGCAAGCGACTGCCGCCCTTGAAGGCGCTCAAGGCCTTCGAGGCCGCGGCGCGTCTGGGCAGCTTCGCGCGCGCGGCCCAGGAGTTGTACGTGACGCAGACGGCGATCAGCCATCAGATCAAGTTGCTGGAGGAACATCTTGGGTGTCTGCTGTTTGAGCGGCGTGCCAACGGCCTGGCGCTCACACCGCAAGGCCACGCCATTTACCCGTCGATCTCCGCCGGGTTCGAGCATTTCGAAGCGGCGATGACCTTGCTGCCCCGGCCCGCACCCGCCGCGGCGCAGGTGTTGGTGGTGAGTGCCTTGCCTTCCTTCACGCAGGAATGGTTGATGCCGCGCCTGGTGGACTTTCGTGCGCGCTGGCCCGAGGTCGATGTGTTGATTCAGACGGACTACCACATGGCCGACCTCTCGGGCGAGGGCGCCGACGTGGCCATTCGCTTCGGGCGCGGTGGCTTCGGTGACGACTTGCGCGCCGATCTGCTGTCGACGGAGACCGTCACCCCGGTGTGCAGTCCGTCCTTGCTCAAACGCCAGGTAGGGGACTACGCGCCGCAGGAACTGGCCTCTTTCACGCTGCTCAATTCAACGGTGCGTATGGTGCACGAGCCCTGGATGTCCTGGGACCTGTGGCTGGAAGAAGTGGGCATGGACGCTGGCGATGTTGCGACCGGTCCGCGCTTTTCAGATCCGCTGTTGATTTTGCGCGCCGCGATGGCCGGCGGGGGCATGGTGCTGGGTCGCAGCATGCTGGTGCACGACCACTTGCAGGCCGGACGCCTGGTGGCGCCCTTCCCTGACTGGGTCAAGCCGATCTTGTCGTCTTATTTCGTCGTGAGCACCCGCGAAAAGGCCAAGCTGGAGCGCGTGACCGTATTTCGCGAGTGGCTTCTGGAGACCGCGCTCAGACAGGCGCCGAGCGCCGTCCCCGCGCGTTAGCCGTCGACGTTCACTCCGGCTTCACCCCAGCGGACTTGACCACCTTGGCCCATTTGTCCCCCTCGGCGATCAGGTAAGCGCGCGCCTCGGCTGGCGAGGAGGTCCAGGCTTCGGCGCCTTGCTCCTGCATCTGCTGCTTGACGTCGGCACTGTTCAAGGCGCGATTGAGTTCGGCGTTGAGCCGGGCGATCACCGCGGGCGGTGTGCCGCGGGCGGCGTACAGGGCATGCCAGTTGTCGGCTTCGAAGCCGGCCAGACCGGCTTCGCTCACCGTTGGAATCTCCGGCGCGGCTGACGAACGCTTGGTGGACGTCACCGCCAATGCCTTGACCTTACCCGCACGAATCTGCGGCATGGCCGGCGGCATGCCGGCAAAGAACAGATCGGTCTCGCCCGCCAGCACCGACTGGGTGGCGGGGCCGCCGCCCTTGTAGGGGATGTGGGCCAGCTTGACCGCACCCATCAACTGGAACAACTCGCCTGACAGATGCTGCGGGCTGCCATTACCGACCGACGCGTAATTCAACTTGCCCGGATTTTTCTTGGCCAGCGCGAGCAGATCGGCCAGGCTGTTGACGCCCAGACTGGGCTTGGCAATCAGCACCAGCGGCACGGAGGCCACCATCCCCACCGGCTCGAAATCAGTGGGCGCAAACCCCAGCCCCGGTTGCATGCTGGGCGCGATCGCCACTGAGACCGTCGCCATGAGCAGCGTGTAGCCATCGGGCTCGCCCTTGGCCACTGCCTGCGCCGCGATGTTGCCCGATGCGCCGGCTCGGTTTTCAACGATCACGGGCTGGCCGGTGTTCTCGGTGAGCTTCTTGGCGAGGATGCGGGCCAGGATGTCGGGCGCGCCTCCGGGGGCAAAGCCCACCAGGATACGCAAGGGTTTGTTCGTCGGCGTTTGCGCCAAGCCAGGCAGGGGCAAGAGGGCGCTGGCGGCAAACAGGGCAAGCAATACAGACCTTTTCACAGCATGTCTCCTTAGGACTTGGATCGATCAGAGGCGAGATGGAGGGCAGACAAAATTCGCTGCGGCGTCGCAGGCAACCCGGACAGCGAGGCGCCTAGCGGCCGCAGGGCGTCGTTGATGGCGTTCAGGACCGCCGCCGATGCGCCTGCAACGCCGGCCTCGCCCGCGCCCTTGGCCCCGAGCTCGGAGGTGGCGGTGGGCGAGCAGGTGTGACCCACCACGATGTCCGGCATCTCGCGCGCCAGCGGCACGTGGTAGTCAGCCAGGGTGCAATTGAGCAACTGCCCCTCGGGGCTGTAGAGGCATTGTTCGTAGAGCGCGGCGCCGATGCCTTGCACGACACCACCACGCACCTGTTCGTCGACCAGCAGCGGGTTGATCACCGTGCCGCAGTCTTCCACCACCCAGTGCCCCAGCAGGCGCACATCGCCGGTTTCGGGGTCGACCTCAACGTGGCTGCCCTGGATGCCGTTGGTGCAGATGCCGTCATAGGTGCGCTGGGCGTAGCTGGCGTGTACCGCCAGCTCGGGGTTGAAGCCCGCGGGAATCTTTTCGGTGTTGAAGTGCGCGATGCGCGCCAGGTCCTGCAGCGATATGCGGGCCTGCGCCGAGCCTGCATCCACGACCTGCCCCTCTTGGATGGCCAGTGCACTGACCTCGCAACCGAGTAAAGCGGCGGCGAATGCGAGGAGGTTGCGGCGCAGGGTCTTGGCCGCCTGCAAGACCGCCTCGCCGCCGATGCCGGTGCCGCGTGACCCCCAGTTGCCGCCGCCGTAGGGCGCGACATCGGTGTCGCCCAGGCTGACCCGGATGGCGTCCATCGACACACCCACCGTGGTGGCCACAATCTGGGCGCAGACCGTGTTCGCGCCCTGACCGAACTCGTTGATGCTGGCGGTACAGAAAATCGCGCCCGAGGGCAGCAGGCGCAGGGCGCAGGTGTCCTGTGCGGCGATGGCGACGCCACCACGGCCGTAAGTCGCCGACGAGGGGTTGGACATTTCCAGAAAGCTGGCCAGCCCGATGCCACGCAAAACGCCCTTCGCGCGCCCTGCGGCTTGCTCTTGGCGCAAGCCTGAATAGTTCATCAGCGCGAGCAGCTTGTCGTGCGCCTCATGCTGCGACAGGCGCTCCAGCACCGGACCGGTGACCAACTTCTTCGGGAATGCCTCGGGCGCGATGTAGTTGCGCCGGCGAAACTCGGCGCTGTCCATGCCGATGGCGGCTGCGGCCTGTTCGACCAGGCCCTCGGTGACCATGCAGGCCACCGGGTGCCCCACCGATCGGTATTGCCCGTACATGGCCTTGTTCTGAAACACCACGCGGGTGCTGCCGCGGTAGACGTCCACTCCGTACGCGGCTCCCACCAGGTTGATCACCTGCCGACCTTCGTTCACGCCGCCCCGCGGGTAGCTGCCAAACGGCCCCAGGCTTTGTAGGTCGTCCATCTCGATGGCCTGGATCTGACCGGCCTTCGACACCGCCATGCGCGCGCGCACCCGATGACCCCGCGCATGGAAATCGGACATGAAGGATTCCATCCGATCGGCCACGAACTTGACGGGCCGACCGAGCATCTTAGACAGAGCCACGGCGGCCATCTCGTCGCCATAGACATGGATCTTCAGGCCGAAGCTGCCGCCGACATCGGGCGCGATCACCCGCACCTGGCTCTCGGGCACATCGAGGTGGTGCGACAGCATCCAGTGCATCATGTGCGGCACCTGTGTCGAATGCCACACCGTGAGTTGGCCATCACCCGGGTTGAAGCTGGCCAGGATGGACCGTGGCTCCAGGGTCACATGGGTGTGGCGGCTGGTGGTGAAGGTGGCTTCGACGACCGCGTCGGCCTGTGCGAACGTCGCATCGACATCGCCGCTTTCTACCTGGCGCTGCCAGCATAGGTTGGTCCCGAGCTCGGGATGAATGAGCGGGGTGTCCGGCAGCAAGGCGGTCTCTTCATCGACCACAGCGGGCAGTTCTTCAAAGTCGATTTCGACAAGCGCGGCAGCGTCCTCGGCCTGGGCGCGCGTCGCCGCCACGATGGCCACCACCGGTTCGCCGTTCCAGCGCACACGCTCCATGGCCAGCGGCCACTGGGGCACAGACTGCATGCCCTCGAGGTGAGAAATCACGCCCACCCAGGGGCGGCACAGCGACGCCAACTCGGGCCCGGTGACGGCGCACACCACACCGGGTGCCTGGCGCGCCTGCTGGGTGTCGATCCTTTGGATCTTGGCGTGCGCATAGGGACTGCGGACGAACACCGCATGCACCATGCGTGGCAGCACCATATCGTCTACGTAGCAGCCCTTGCCCTCCAGCAGCCGACGCAGATCCTTGCGAGGTAGGGCCTGGCCGACGTAGCCGGAGGCGGGGGCGGTGGGTGTGCGTGCGTCCACCTTCAAGCTCCCCCGTTTTTTCGGCGCAAGGCGGCGGTGTTGATCACCGCATCGACGATGGCCTCGTAGCCTGTGCAGCGGCAGTAATTGCCAGACAGATGCTCACGGACTTCGGCGCGCGAAGGATCCGCATGGTGTTCGAGCAGGTGCGCCGCGGTCAGGATCATCGCGGGCGAGCAAAAGCCGCACTGAGCGGCATTGCGTTCGACAAAGGCATCGACCAGATCGGCGACCCGGTGGCTCTGAACAGCGCCTTCGATCGTCTCGATGATGGCGCCGTCGGCCTGTGCCGCCAGCACCAGGCAGCCCCGCACCGGCTGTTGATCGAGGATGACCGTGCACGAGCCGCACACGCCGTGCTCGCAGCCCAGGTGCGTGCCTTTGAGCTCCAGGTGGTCGCGAAGGAAGTCGGCCAGATGTTGGCGCGCCGGCACCTGCGCGTGAACGGGCTGTCCGTTGACGGTGCAGGTGAGGGTGACGGTGTCCTCGGGATCACGCATGTTGTTCGCCTAATTCCTGAAGCGCGCGCCGCAGCAAGACGCGCAGCAAATGCATTTTGGTGTTGCTGTCATGGTAGGTGTCGGCAAAGGGCTCGACGTCCTGGGCGACGGCATGGACCGCATCGTCGATCGTGCTGTGGGTCAAGGCGGCACGACACAGGGCGGTGGCCGCATGGGTCGCCAGCGTGGCCCGGTCTGCCACGCCAAACAGCGCGATCCGCGCTGACTGCACCCGGGCGTTGTCCATCACCGCCTCAATGGCGACGCCGGCGGTGGCGAAGTCGCCGCTGCGCCGGGCGAACTCGCGAAAGACAAAGCGCGCGTTCGGCCCGGGGCGCTTGAAATGCGCGCCCACCAGAATCTCGCCGGGCGCCAGGGCCGTCTGGTACAGGCCCAGAAAGAAATCGTCGGCGGCAATGTGCCTCTCGCCGCGCGCCGAGCGCACGACCAGGGTGGCGGCATGGGCTAGGGTGGCGGCCGGCGCTTCGGCCGCGGGGTCGGACAGTGACACGCTGCCGCCATAAGTGCCGCGCGCGCGTATGGGCGGATGCGCCACCCAGGGCATGGCCTGAAACAGCAGGGGCGCGCAGGTCTGGACTTGCGTGGCGTGTTCGACCTGCGCATGGCGCACCGTGGCGCCGATGTGGATGCCGTCAGCGGTCTCTTGGATGCCTTGCAATTCGCTCAGTCGTCCGATGTCCACCAGCACCGCTGGCGCGGACAGGCGCAGGGCCAGCGAGGGCAGCAAGCTTTGCCCGCCCGCGAGCAGGCGCGCATCGTCGCCATAGCGCGCGAGCACCTCAAGCGCCTCATCGAGCGTCTGCGGTCGGATGTAGCGAAAGCTGGGCGCTTTCATGCAAGCAGGTCTCCGGAAAAATTGACATGACGTTATATAACGTTATACTTTGTGTCAAGCCCCTTTTTCAGGAGAGAAACTTGCAACTCACCGATACCGAACGCGCGATGCTGGCTGGCGAACACGGCGAGGCGGTGCGCAAGGCGATCGCCCAGCAAATCGAGGTCGGAAAGTTCTTTGGTGCGCCCCGGTTCGTCGAGGTCACGAACGTCCACATGATGGGCGACGTCGAAGTGATGGGGGACAACGGCATCCGTTTCCTGCGTCAGGCCACCGCCGACGGCGCACGCGCGGTGCGCCCGCTGACCACCAACGCCCGCTGCGTGGACTTTGCATGGGCCCACGGCTTTGGCCAGTCCGAACAGGTCACCCAAAGCGAGCGCGAGATCATCTCCCACCTCGAAGGCGTGGGGGCCACTGCGGTGGATACCTGCATCAATTACCAGACGCTTTATCAGCCGCACCTGGGCGAGCATGTGGCCTGGGGTGATACCGGCACCGTGATCTACGCGAACTCGGTCTTTGGCGCGCGCACCAATTTCGAGTCCGGGCCCGCCGCCTTCGCCGCGTCGCTCACGGGCCGCACGCCGGCCTACGGCTTTCACCTCGATGTGCATCGCCAGGGCACCTTCGTCGTTGAATTGGCCTTCGAGCCCTCCGATCTGGCCGACTGGGGCGCCATCGGAAAAATCGTGGGCGAGTTCGATCTGGATTACTTTGCCGTGCCGGTGTTCACCGGCGTGCAGCGCTCGCCCAGTTCGGACGACCTCAAGCACCTGGGGGCCTCGCTGGCCAGTTACGGCTCGATGGCCATGTTCCATATGGTGGGCGTCACCCCCGAGGCGCCCACAGTCGAAGCCGCCTTGGGCGCCAACGGCAAGCAGCCCGTGCGCACCCTGCGAATCACGCGGGAAGATGTCGACGCTGTCTATGCGGCCTATCCGATTGGCGATGGGGTGGCCAGCGTGGTCGTGTTCTCCGGGCCCCAGTTGTCGCTGTTCGAGCTGTCCGATCTGGCCGCATTGTTTGCAGGCCGGCATCGCGCCGAAGGCACGGCAGTGTTTGCCACCACCAGCCCGGCCATCCTCGCCGAGGCCCGTCGCCTGGGCATCGCGCAGCGCCTGGAGGCCTGCGGTGTTGGCCTCTTGCAGGGCGTGTGCTTTTATCTTCTCGAGCGTCTGTCCGACATCCGCCGCGAGCGAGGCTGGGTGAACTTCGTCTCCAACTCGGCCAAGATCGTCAACACCATCACCGCGCATCGTTTCAAGACGATCTTGCGGCGAACCGATGAATGTGTGGAAATCGCGCTGCGAGGTCGCCTGTGAATACCGTTCCCCAAATTCATGTACGTCGCGCCTATGGGCAGGTGGTGCGGGGCGAGGCCCTGGTTTCGCGTGAGGGCTTTAGCCCGCGCTATGACCTGGATCGCACCACGGGCGTGATCTCCAAGATTGGCCACAGCCTCGAGGGCCACTCGGTTCACGACAAGATCATGATCATCCCCGCCGCCAAGGGGGGTGTCGCAGCGGGGTGGGCGTTTGCTGACATCGCGAACAAGGGCTTCGCGCTCAAGGCGCTGGTCTTTGGCAGGCTCAATCCGGTCATGGTGCAAGGCGCCGTGTTCGCTGGCATGACCATCACCGAGGGCTGGTCCGTCAATGCCCTGGACATGATTCGCACCGGCGATTTGCTGGAGATTGACCCTCAGGCCTGCGTGATCCGCATCCTGTCCTCGCAGGGAAGCGCCTGATCATGGCCCGGTCGGGTGCGGCTCGCACAGCCCCGGCAGCGCCAGGCTTCACGCCCCTGCTGCGTGACAGCGGCGTCGCCATGCATCGCCAGATCGCGCAACAACTCAAAGACCTGATCGCCCGCGGCCAGTGGCAGCCCGGCACGCGCATCCCCACCGAGCCCGAGCTGTCCGCGCAATTTGGCGTCAGCCGAATCACCGCGCGTCAGGCGGTCGAACATCTGGTGCGCGAAGGCCTGGTGTTTCGGCGCCAAGGCAAGGGCACCTTTGTTGAAGGCCCGCGGGTGCGTCACGACCTGCTCGAATTGCGCGGCATCTTTGATGAACTGGTGGACCAGGGTCTCAATCCCAAGACCGAGCTGATGGCGTTCGGCAAGGCGCGCGCGCCTGCCCGCGTGGCGGCACGCCTGTCCTGCGAAGGTGAACGGGTCATCCACTGGCAGCGTCTGTACCGCCTGCATGGTCGCCCCTTCGGTGTGTCCTGCGTGCATCTGTATTCGCCGGACCGCGAGGTCGATCGCGAGACCGCCGAGCGTCTGCCCACCTATGAAATCCTGAGGTCGGTCCTGAAGGTCTCGATCGATCGCGCCGACGTCGCCATCCGCTACGAGGCGGGCAAGGCGGGCATCTGTCGGGCGATGGATCTGCCGGCGGGCACGCCCTTGATGGTGCTCGAGCGCGTCTCGTATGACACGGCGGGGCGCGCGCGAGAGCACACCCTGTATTACGCCGAAGCCACCAGCTACGAGTTCGCGATCCGAGTGCGCGGGCCGCTGCGGCTGGTCTCCAACCTCAATCAATCGAGCTGATCGCCCACAAGGAGACTCGCATGCAGCACCACGATTCAAGCGCTCATGACATCCATCAGGCCTGCGAGCAGGTCTTTCTGCAGGTGGCCCACCTGACCGATCACGGGCCGCAGCAGGACATCGCCGATCTGTTCGAGGAGGAAGGACAGCTCGATCGCGAGGGCACTTTGATCACCGGCCGTGCCGATCTGAGAGCCTCTTACGCCAAGCGCCCGCCGGAGTTGATGACGCGGCATCTGGTGTCCAACTTTGTCGCCCGCCCCCTGTCTGCCACCGAGGCGATGTGTACGGCCTACGCCACGGTCTATCGATTCCGTAGCGCGCCGGGAACCCGGCCCGAGCCGCCGGTGACGTGCGCGGGCCCCGAGAGCATCGTGGAGTATGTCGACCACTTGGTGCTGGGCACGCAGGGCTGGCGGATTCGCCGCCGCACCATGCGCACGGTGATCACGGTTAAGGCCGCCGCCTAGTTCGTCGAGTGCGCGAGACGCACCCCGAAGCGGGCCTCACACAATGCGGCAGGCCGTCTCGAACGCGTGTCGCGGGTTGCGCGGATTCAGGCGCGCCGGGTCGCCGTGGCCCAGGCAGCACAGGAAGTTGCTGCGCACCGAAGTGCCCGCCCAAAACTGGGCATCGACTGCAGCTGGATTGAAGCCCGAAATCGGCCCGCAATCGAGGCCCACCAATCGGGCCGCAAGAATCAGATAGCCGCCCTGCAGGCTGCTGTTTCGCAGCGCAGTGGACGCAATCACATCGGGCTTGCCGTCGAAATAGCTGCGCGCATTCGGGTTATGCGGGAACACGGTGGGCAGATGGTCCGCGAACGCCATGTCTTGGCCCACGATCGCCACCACCGGGGCCTTCTGGACTTTCTCCACGTTGCCCGGGCTCACGCACTCAGAGAGTCGCCGACGCTCGCTCTCTGACTTCACGAAGATCAGGCGCATGGGTTGTGTGTTCATCGAGGTCGGACCCCACTTCACCCAGTCATACAACTGATGTAGCTGCGCGTCCTCCACCGGGGTGTCGAGCCAGTACTGGGGGGTTCTGGCGTGGGTGAACAGACGCTCCACCACGGACGCGGGGGTCGAACCGGTTTCGTTCATCAGGGAATCTCCTACGCTTGAATAATCGACAAATTATTATGCTGGACGAAATTGTCGATTATTTTTCCTGAGGCGATTTTTTACGGAGACTGTGATGACGCGATTCATTTGGGCTGCGCTGGCGGCGGTGTTCATGTCCTCTTCGGCTTGGGCCGCTTATCCGGACAAGACAATTCGACTCGTGGTGGCGTTTGCCCCTGGAAGCGCGACGGATACCGTCGCGCGCCTAGTCGGCGAGCAAATGAGCAAGTCCCTGGGCCAGCCGGTCGTCGTTGAAAACAGGCCTGGTGCCGGCGGCAACATCGCCACCGTGGGTGTGATGAATGCGCCGGCCGATGGCTACACATTGCTGTTTCACAGCGTGGCCTACGCCGTCAATCCCACCCTGTTCAAAAACGCGGGCTACGACGGCCTGACCGATCTGCAGCCCGTCGCCCTGGCGGCCTACACGCCCAATCTTTTGTATGTGCACCCCGACGTCAAGGCCACCAACTTGAGCGAGCTGCTGGCGCTGGCGCGCACCAGCAAGCTGGCTTATGCGTCCTCGGGCAATGGCACGACCACCCACTTGGGAGCCGAGATGTTGTTCCGCGGCCTGGCCAAGGTGGATATCACCCACGCACCCTTTCAGCCTGCGGCGGCTACCAATGCGGTGGTGAGCGGTCAGGTGCCGATCGCGTCGACCTCGATGCCCCCGGCTGTCCAATTCGTGAAGACCGGCAAGGTGCGCGCGATTGCGGTGACATCGCTCAAGCGAAGCAATGCTTTGCCGCAGGTGCCGACGGTGGCCGAATTGGGTTACCGGGGTTTTGAGGCCAACACCTGGTTCGCCATCTTTGCGCCCAAGCAAACGCCCGCGGCCATCCTGGACTTGCTCAATACCAGCATCAACGCCGCCTTGGCCGCCAAGCCGGTGCAAGAGCGCTTTGAAACCTTGTCGCTAGAGGCCTATCAGCTCGATCGTGCAGCGGCGGGCCGCTACATCGAGAGCGAAGTGGCCAAGTGGGGCAAGGTGGTCAAGGACCTGGACATCAAAGTCGACTGAGCGATCTGTATCTATTTTTCAAGAAGGCCTGAACATGCGCTTGGTGAGTTATCGGTTCAAAGGGGAAGACAGCTGGGGCCTGGTGCATGCGCAAGGGGTGGTGGACCATCGCTCGCTGCCCGTGGCGCTGCCCCCGTCCCTGCAGGGGTTCATTGCGCAGTGCGAGCTGGAGCCCGCCCTGCTCGCGCGTGTGAAGGCGGCGATCGATCCGGCTCGCGCGCTTCACAGGTCTGAGCTCACGTGGCTGCCCACGATTGCGAGACCCGAAAAAATCATTTGCCTGGGCGTGAACTACGTCGACCACGCCAAGGAGGGCGGCAACAAGATCGCCGACTACCCGGCCATCTTCATGCGCTGCGCAAGCTCCCTGCTCGCACACGCTGCGCCGCTTCGCGTGCCGCGGGTTTCCGACAAGCTCGATTTCGAAGCGGAGCTGGCGGTGGTGATCGGTAAGACCACCCGCTTCGTCTCCCCCGAGGACGCGCTGGCCTCGGTGTTCGGCTACACGTGTTTTAACGACGGATCCGTGCGTGACTACCAGCGCAAGACCACACAATGGACGATCGGCAAGAACTTCGAAGGCACGGGCGCCTTCGGCCCCGAGCTGGTCACGGCCGATGAATTACCGCCGGGGTGCAAGGGGCTGCGTATCCAGTCGCGCCTGAATGGCCATGTCATGCAGGACGCCAACACGGACGACA
>JACCDK012170399.1_pt1 | contig 18696 bp, 19 predicted proteins | sample 7445871 | NCBI WGS metagenome assembly JACCDK01 (sample SAMN15323436, study PRJNA562643) | freshwater metagenome | isolation source: river surface water | place: USA:Blue River Watershed | collected 2017-08-15
GATGAGGTCTTGCACCCAGCGCGGGAGCCAAGAAGCGTGCTTGATGCCATGCGCCGCTCACTGGGCAGTACGACATTCTCCGCGCAGTACCAGCAGTGCCCCGTTCCGGCCGATGGCGAGATCGTCAAGTGGAAGTGGTTTCAGCGCTACAATGCTCCGCCGCCTCGTTCTCAGCTCACCGTTGTCCAATCTTGGGACACCGCGTCAAAACCCGATCAGCACCATGACTTCAGTGTCTGCACAACCTGGGGGATCTGCGGTGACAATCTTTTCCTGCTCGATGTTGAGCGAGCGCGACTAGACTTTCCTTCGCTGAAGCGTCGGGTCATTGATCTGGCGAAGCAGTGGCTGCCACGGACCATCCTTATCGAGGACAAGGGCTCTGGTACGGCTTTGATCCAGCAGCTGCGCCGTGAGAGCCACGGCATCCCGTTTCCAACGGCATATGTGCCAAGAGATGACAAGCTGACCCGGCTCCACGCGCAGTCTGCCCAAATCGAGGCAGGCCATGTCCATTTACCTGAGCGTGCATCCTGGCTTGATGATCTGCGCTCCGAGATCGCTGCCTTCCCGCAAGGACGGCACGATGATCAGGTCGATAGTATTAGCCAGTTCCTCGCGTGGCATTTCGGTAGGCAATCGCAATTGGCACGGACGGTTCCACTGTCGGGAATTTGATCGCGAAGCTAACATTTTAGGGGGCAATGCAATTAAGCACCAACAAGCAACACGGACCACTCGGTGGTGGCGGTCAAAGCCCGCTCAATTACCTCAACATGCGAACCAGGCGAGGCACGCACTTTTGGCGCAGATGGTTTTCCTGAAAGGCATACCTCAACTAAGGCCGAAGGACACGCTCTGACTGGCCATGAAAATGGCTGGGGATGGATCTGTTTCCTGGCAAGCGTAGCAAAGACGCGAGATCGCATCACGCCTTTTGTAAGCGAATATGAGCCGCGCTGCCAGCCAACTTGATGACTATAAAGCTGGTTACGCCTCCGGCATGCGCCACATGGCCAGGATCGACGCTTGGCCCCCAATAAAGCTCCGCAAGGACGTCGAGCTGCAATTTATCGTCAGTTTTCCGGGGCGGGGTGCTCCTCGATGGGGGTGCAGGCCCTCCTGCGGCTGACGGGGCGGGAGGAAATGGCCGGGAGTGCCTGCATGACGGAACATGCGATCGCTGCACCGCACGCGACATTGGGAATTATCCGGATGGGAGATCGCCGGATGCCGAAATGTCGGCCTGGCGGGCCGCGAAGGTCATACTGTGACACTCGCGCCAGCGTCGATCAGATCCCAACCCTGCGTTAAAGGCAATGCGCAACGCATCGGCTAAATTGCTGACTTCTAGCTTGATCATGACATTGGCTCGATAGACTTCCACCGTCCGCGAGCTGATGCCGAGATCATAGGCTATCGTCTTGTTGGGATAGCCGCAGGCTAAGCCATCAAGGACCTCGCGCTCACGCTCGGTCAACTTGCTAAGTTGCATTCGCGTCCAACTGCTCTGCCTGCGCAGTGCCTCGCGGTCATTAAGGTGGCAGAACGTCTGCTCTATAGCATGCAAAAGTTTTGAGCGATCAAATGGTTTGATGAGGAAATCGACGGCGCCGGCCTTCATCGCCATCACTGCCCGATCAATATCGCCATGCCCGGTAAGCATCACAATAGGGAAATCGAAACCCTTATCTGACATGCGCCGCTGCAGTTCGAGGCCATCCATCTTGGGCATGCAGATGTCGAGCAAGGCGCAGGCCCGGATATTCTTGTCCGCCCCCATTAGAAAGGTCTCGCCGTCGGGCCAGCGCTGAACTCGATACCCCTCTCCCGTCAGGAGAAAATCTATCGACCGTCTGACCGAGTCTTCATCGTCGACCACATGGACAACGCCGGGGAGAGTCTTAGCGCTATTCATCTTTGACTTCCGCGCGAGGCACTGTGAAATGAATCGAGGCGCCGGTCTTGTTGCCGGCTTCGCACCAAATGCAGCCGCCATGTGCCTCGACAATGGTCCGACAAATTGCCAGACCCATGCCCATGCCGTTGGCTTTACTGCTGGTGAAGGTTCTGAACACGGCTTCCTCCCTGCCATGTTCAATCCCTGGGCCGTCGTCCTTTACTGTGAACTGCAGCATTTCCCCATCCTCTTTTGCCGTAATCGTGATGTTTCCCTGGTGCTCCAGCGCCTCGCAGGCGTTGTAGATAAGGTTTAATAGAACCTGCTGGATCTGCACCCGGTCCACGAGCACAAAGGCAAGGTCCTCAGAGATTTCGATTGCGAAGGATATGCCTAGGGGCCGGCTGACGATGCTGCCCAGACCGTGGGCATCTTTCACCAGATCCTTCGGACGGATGATTGAGAGTTCAAGGTCTCCTCTTGATAAAAAATCGCGAATTCGCTGGATGATCGTCCCGGCGCGCAGGGCCTCTTCCCCGGCTTGCTTGAGGGCATGGCGCACCAGATCATTTGCCGCTGCATTTCCTGATCCAATGATTTCGGCAGAGGTTTGCACATAGTTGGCGATGGCGGTCAGAGGTTGGTTCAGCTCATGTGCCAGCGCGGTCACCATCGTTCCGACCATCAAGCCCCTCGCTTTTTGGGTCAATTCGGCCTGGAGCTCTTTCAGCTTCGATTTTGCTTCTTCATGGTCAGTAAGGTCGCGTGCAAAACACATCAAAAGCTGCTCTTTGCCTACCACCGCCTCGCCGATATGAAGCAAGCAGTGAAAGGTCGAGCCGTCTTTGCGCCGGGCTAACATGCGTAAGCCATGCTTGCCTGTGGGTCGTATGTTGGTCGCCTCGTAAAATGTTTGATAGCGATCATCGCGGCTCGCATTGGGTTCCAGTATGATCGAAAAGCTCCGCCCGAGCACTTCTGCCTGCTTGTAGCCGAACACTATCTCAGCCGGCGAGTTGAATGACTGGATAATGCCATCCTCGCCGATCGTCATCATGGCATCTGGAACAATTTCTAAAATTGAACGGAAGTATTTTGCATGAAGGGCTCCAATAGTAGAGTAATCATCTTCCATGTTCAGATGTCCTAATGATATCACCAATTTTCTTTTCTGAATTTGCTAATTTGATTGCGCTACTGAGAAATGGCCAGTCGCACATAATGCTGCGAACCACCTGATCTTTTAAGGAGCTCTGCATTACAAGTGGGGAAATCACCAGCGATTGCGCGCTGGAACTTAGCTCTCAGAGTGACTGATACTCTAGGACGGATCTCGCAGTTTGAATGGTCAATTGGCTCACGATCGCCCAGAAGATCGGCGCCGCGCCAGCGGCGACTGCAAGCAAGACAGTGGAGTTCCGTGTCGAACACCGCAAGTGCGTCCGGAATATGGTCTAATTGGAGCAATTTCACACTTGCTTCGCCTGCAAAGGCACGCATAGACCGCCTCCTCCCGCCATGAACTTTCCAAGTATTTGCTTCATGCATGTCATGCTGTGTCGTCAGATGAAAAACTGCCTAAGCTTCATATGCATAAACTTTGGATGGGCTGCAGAGTGTGTGAGCCTGTTGAAAGCAAAGCTATCCGTAATTTATCCAAGTTGACCGGGCCACTGAGTGGGCCGTGTTGCTTGTCAGCACATACTGCCCATGCGCTTTGACTGGCGCTGCGTGGCGCGTAGAAGAATCGGGTGGCAGCCATCGCGATGGCCCTGTTTCTTTAGTCGCTGGCTGAAACGCAGCCGCCGTGCATTTGGCAACTGGGCAGGGGCGTCGCTCTAGGGCGAGATCTCAATTGTGACATCATCGCGGTATGTGCCAGCCAGTGCGTTGGCGAAGTCGCCGATCGTAACCTCGATTTGCAGCGATTGCCCTTGCTGGTTGGTGGGGATGTTCACTGGTTGGCGCCATTCACCGCGCAGGTCGATCGGGTTGCCATCAAGCGAAAGGCTATATGGAACTGATGCGCCCGGCACTCCGACAAGGCTAAGATAACCGCGGTTCGCTGAGACCATGGCGATGATAGGGCGGGTATTGGCGCGCACTTGCAGCACGGCGCGGCCACGCTTGCCTGGCTGCAAGATGCCAAGGTCGATGGTCTGGTCGGGGCTGCCACCGGCAAAGTTGGCCTGCGCCCGCGCTGGGCTGGCAAAGGCCAATTGCGATGTCATGAAAGTATCGCCGCTCCGGGCGGTCACTTCCATGGCATAGTCACCGGGCGGTAGCAGCTGGTTGCTTTGCGCGTTGGCAACCCAGCGCACCGTTACCGGGTCTGCGCCCGCTTTTAGTAAGAGCCTGGCGGTTGCGGGATCTGCAAGGGCAAGGACCCCTGGTCCTGGTAACAGCTCAAGCCGAAGCGGCATCGTGAACCCGGGCAACTCAAGCGCGCGAAGCGAGGCACCACTGCGATCGGTCAGGCGGAGATCGGCCTCGCAGTTGCCATCGGTGCGGCTTTCGATCTGAGTGGTGATCGTGCCGGAAAAGCCATCGCCCAAGGGGTCGTAATGCGCCCCTTCCAGCGTTAATGCAGTAATGGCAATGGGACAGTCTGTGCCTTGGGCTAAGGCGGTACTGCTAATGGTCAGCGCGGCAGCCGCGCTTAGCATGATCATGGCCCGGTCACGGCCGGGCAGCGGTAATCTTGCCGACATTGATCAATCCTTCCACATCAGCGGGAACCTTTAAGCGAGCGACCTCGCGCCCGCCTACGAGCATCCGATATTCTCCCGGCAAAAGCTGATCGACTGCAAAGCGGCCGGCAGAATTGGTGTAGAACAGCCGTGGTTCGAACGTCTTGTCGCCCAGCTTTTCGACAGTTCCGGAGACCCCGCTGAGGGGACCTTCGGCAGTGAGCAGGAAGCCACTGGCGATGCGCCAGGCATCTGATCCCACCTTTATGCCATAGGCCGATGCACTGCTCGGGAAAGCCTTGAGCCGTGGATCGCCGATATTGTAGCCAGGGGGAAGGGGGTCGGCATCCGCGGTCAGTTCGATTGCCGAGAATGATCGATCCAAAGGCACCAGCGCCGGTCCGAGCAAGTCGCGGCGGCCCACGGTAAAGCCAGCTTCATCGCGGACCAGGACTTTTGCCTGCTTCAAGCTTGAATGCGGATCGAAGATCGCAAAGCCATAGGCCGGTGGCCGCCCGATCCCGATCATGCCATTGGCGAAGCCCACAAAAGTGGCTAGCCGCAAACGGGTAAGCCGTTGATCGGGCTGTTCCGGGCGGGTCGATGAATACCAGTCCTGATCCGCGTTGAGCAGCAGCCGATTGCCCAGATAGCGCAGGGTGCCAGTCGCGCCACGGCGCCGATTGTCCCGGTCAAACCGCACCCGACCGGACAGATCACCGATTTCCTCCCGCGGATAACGCGCGAATTCGAGTGAGCCGGATGAGCGATAGCTATCGCCGCGTAGCGATGCATTGCCGCGTCTTCCGAGCCGCACGGAAATCGCCATAGTGGCCCGCGCGGTCCAGCGGTCACGGCCGAATTTGCTGGCTCCGGCGGAGGCGGTCACATTTAAGCGCTGGCCGCTCCAGTAACCGGTCAGGCTATAGCCTTGCTCGGCACTGCCACTGCGGGTGCCGTTGAAGCTGCCAGCAGCAATCAGCCCCCAGTTGCCGCGCTGCCAGTCAATGCGAGCATCGATCCGCCAGAGTGTGTCATCATCCGGCGGCAGGCTCTCATAGGGTGAACTAAACCGCCTGCTATTGGCTGAGGCCGCTAGGGCGAGGTTGAGCTTGCCACTGGCTAGCGCCATGGTGTGCAGCCAGTCGAGGCTGGCCGATCGACCGGCGAGGCCCTGCACATGGCTGAGTGCCCCTTGCAAGCGGACGACACCAAGAGCTGTGCCCCAGATCACCTCACCTGACGCCTGCCAATCGGCAGAGGCGTATTGGCCGCCACCACCCAGCGTGACCTGATTGCCAAACCCGCGCCGGAAGTAGCCGCTGGTAACGAACCGGCCGGGGTAGCGGCCGCCACCAGTGCCGATTTTACCGGCGGAAAAGCCGAATTCGGACAAGCCGTCGCCGAGCAAGGTGGCAGCAGTGAAAAAGCTGGCAGTCGTGATTTCCCGTCGGCCGAGATCGTCTTCGATGTACAGCCGGGCTAAACTGGCCCCGAATGGGCCAGTAATATTGGCTAGCTCGTAGCGCCCGGGTTCCAGGAACAGCTTGCGGGTTTCAAGGCCATTGACCTCCACGATCACGGTAGAGCGGCGGTTAAGTGTGATGAACCCGCGCGCGGCGGGGCGGACATTGTCGAACGGCCGGATCCCGGCATAGTCGCGCGCCGCAGAAATACCCAGGAGCGGACCAGAGCCCTGGAACCCGGTGACCGGCGGCGTCACTTCTCCGGCGGCGAAATGGATCGCCTGGTCGAACAAGTCATAGCTGGCGCGCACCGGATTGCGCACAATATCGAAACCGCTGCGACCGGTGCGTTCGATAAGATCGGCGCCACCGCGCAGCGTTACGCCGGGAAAGGTCCCGGCAGTGAGAAACCCGTCGAGCGTTACACGCAGCGGTTCGCGCCCTTTGCCGGGCCCGGCGTAGCGCCACTGCTGCTCGGTAGCAATCGCAACGCCGCCAGCCAGTTTGGACTGGGGCTGGTAGCCCGAGAGGTCTGGTGTTTCCGAACCACTCAGGTCAATCCGCGTGATTTTGAGCAATTCGGCATTTGCGGTGACGAGCAATTGCAGATTGCCGGGGTCAAATTCGATCGTGAAGGGCAGTCCGGCCAATTTGGCCAGCGGCACGCGGTTTGCTGCACCTATCCGCTGAGTTAGAGGGGCCAGGCTTTGGTCCGGCATGGCGCGGCGCAACAAGGCCACCAGCCGCATTGCATCGACATTGCTTGGCAAGTTGCTTGCGGGATCAACTCGCATCGAAAGCTCGCCCAACAGATTGCCGTTCAGCAACAGCGGCACCTCAATTTCGCTGAGGGTTGCGGCCGCACTGGTGGAAGGCGGAGCCTCTGCCGCTACGGTTCGCGAGGATATAGCGGCAAGCGCCAACAGCAAGGTGCTTAGAGGGACCAGGCGGAGCGGCGACGGCCCGGCCCTATCGCGGTGAACGCCCACGGTTACCCCCAGGTGGCCGCACCTCCAAATGCCCAGTGGCACCCGGTTTGCGGACCAATGCTATCTCCCTACTGGCACCCGGGTCTAGGAACACCGCATCGCCATACTTGATCGTATCAACAGGCAGGTTCTCCCGATTGTTGCCAGACACGATCTGCCAGGTGGCGCGGCCTAGGTCGGCAACGCCAGGGCCGTCATTGCGCAGTCGGGCGTGCATTGCTCCGTCTGCCCCAGGTGCAAAATCCTTTTCGATAACCAAATTGGGCTCGAATCCGCCAGGCTGTACGATGGCGGTAGTGTTGAAATGGAGCGACATGCCAAGATGCGAATTTGTAGCGGCATCGGTATCTGATGATTGCGCCAGCTCGATCGTGTTGGTCTGGCGGACGCGCAGCACATAGGTTCGCCCGGCAGGAAGATTGGCCGGGCCAGTGTAGCGAACCTGGAATACCTGATTGCGATCAGGCGGAATGCTACTTTGAGGAGGGAAGACAACGAAATCTTCTGGCGCGGGCGTGAAGGTTCGCTTGCCGTTTTCGTCAGCGACCACCCGATAGGGTTCGATCTCGACGTTAAGTACCGCATCGCGCGTATTCGCTACGGTCAACCGCACGGTGGCGCCTGTGCCCGACGGGGTGAGCGTGTAGATCATGGGTTGCACGCTGTAGGCGCTCAATCCCCCAGTACATGCCAAGGCCACGGCAAGCAGCCCTACGCGGATGACAGCTTTCATCAGTTTCTCCCGGTTGCGATAAAGGATTGGGCGGGAGGGCGGCCTCTCTGCGGGGGGGCGTGGGGGTGCCGCCCATCCCGCCCAACTGGGCATCACCCGACGGTGACGTCCCAGCTCTCGCTGTAAGTGCCGGCCAGGAAGGCCTTGCTTAGCAGCGTGATCGAGAAGTTGCCCGGCAGACCGTTAGCGACATTCACATCGGGCGCGCCGATCGGCGCGCTCACTGAAGAGGTGCCGAGATTGGTGTTGCTGAAGGGCAGAAGGCCGCCATCGAGGTCGAGGGTAAGTGTGTAGTCGATGTTGGAGAAGCTCGGGCCATCGAAGTGGCCGTTCGCGGCATCAACCGTCAGGCTCTTGCTGCCAGCCTGGTTGCAGGTCACCAGCACGCCGGCGATGTTCTGCACCGTGGTTTTGGTCACGTCGAAGCTACGGGGGGTCACGTCAACCTTGCAGACCGCCGGGATGGTGCCGGTGGTGCTGAGGGTGCCGGCATGGGCTGCGCCAGCCATGGAAAGCGAAGCGAGAACGCCGGAAACGACGTACTTGAGATTCTTCATGACATTTCCTTTCAGTAAAATCCCTTTAATAAGGGCTATTTCTATTTATTTATGAATATATGATTCGACATCGTGAAATATTGTAGCATTGATTGATAATCAAAAGTAACTATTGATTTTCAAGTATGGTCACAATCTTCTGCATTTCGATTGCCGAATTTACGCCCATCTTGCCGTAGATAGACCGGAGATGAGCGCGGATAGTGTGGACGGATACGTCAAGGTGTCGGGCGATTTCTTTAGGGCGCATGGCCTGTGCGACACCAACCAGCACGGCGCTCTCGCAGTCGGTCAGGCCAAACAGATGCGTTGCTGCTGCTACGTCCGGTGTTGCATCGAGCTGGATCATGCGTGGCAGAGCCAGGATCCGGATAAGGTTGCGCATCTCTACTCGGGTCAGCTCCAGTTCGAGCCAGGCCCGCGGGGTCAGCGAAAACAAAGTGCGCGCGGAACCGCGGCTAAAGGCGAGCCCAACATTGTGGTGTAACTTGGCTGAGCCTCTGTCGCCGGTAATTGCTAGCTTGCCATGGGCATCGCGGTAGATCGTTTTGCCGCCAAGCAAGCGCGCGCCGTTCTGGTTGGAATCGACTACCGAAAGATCTCGTTCAATTAGGACATATGCGCATTCGGCCTGATCGAAGCAGGCTGATCGGATTTCGCTTTTGCTGGTCAGTTGAAGTTCCTGAATCAAGCTCATGCCTACACCTCTCCTGGAAGACCAGATCCGGTTAGGGCGCAGGGTCGGCGGATCGCCTCGTCCCCGCGCAATAACGAGAGATCAGGATGCACAGAGGGTAGGGGGCGCTGAATTCGTAATTGTCCGGATGGGCCGGGGTTGAACCAATCTGTTCAAATTAAAAATTAATTTTATAAAAATTTCATCTAATGTTATGAAATAAATGATTATTTTAATAGAATTATTATGAAATATATATTAATATCTAGTGCTCAAAAATTTTCATGTTTGCAGATAAAATATATTCGCAATTATAGGCGTGTATTTGCAAGTTTTTAATACGGCATTGGCAAGAAGCTAATATCTAAAATATTTTGCAAATTTTTAAGAGTTGTCTGAGAGTGCATGGGGCGATATAAAGCTGCGACTAGATCATAGCCTTGCGGCGATTCCGGTGTTTAACGGTGGCATGAATTATTTAGGTTCCAGCCGAATCTAACAGGATGACAATGGCCTTGCCCAGGAACATCACTGGGTGAGCGCGTGTCGGGCATGCGCATCGGTTGTGTGAGCCGCAGGGCGGTCCGGTACCAACCGAACAGGCTGGCCCCTGTAGCAAATAGTCATTTCAGTAGGGGGGCGCATTGGCTACCTAGCGCTCCCTCGCCAGTCGGTTTTCTAATTGGCGGCGAGACGCCTTTTCTTTTTACCGCCTTGACGGGCGTCAAGTTGCCCGCCTGCGGATGTGCCAATTTGCAGATGCCATCCGATCAGCCGGAGGGGCTTCCGAGCCAAAGCAGCTAGCGCTGCGGTTTTGGTTTCCCCCAAGGTGTCGATGGGCATGGCTAGGCCCACGGCGTCCATTGTCTGCCATTGCCGCAAGGCTGCTAGCACAGCGATGGACCGCCGTGGGCCGAACGCGTTTATCAACTGGCCATGGGGCGTAACGCGAAAGTTGAAACGGGGGGTATGATCATCCGCCTTCAGCACGGCACTGGCATCGTATTGGTTGATGGTTTGCTCATGCGGATCGTTGACCCCCCTAATGAAAACCCTCGGCACCAGGAAACATTGCTTGAGCACCAAGCCAAAGCCGATTTATAGCGGGCTGCTAGACCTAAGTCTGTTGCGCGGGCATCGGGGACGAAGCCCCCTTTATGGGGCACTCCGTGTCAGCATAAGGACGGGGATCGCTTGAGATGGTCGAGGCAGCTTTCACACGGAATAGACTGGCTATTTCAGCTGATATTGATCGCTTGGGGAGCAATTGAAGCCTTCCGTCGCGTCCGTTCTCAATACGATGGGCGCCGACCGCTCTGATGAGATCGGCTCCGTAACATACCCGATCCCAAATATCCCTAGGAAGCGTAGTTTGCGCCCATCTGCATTCCCGATGGAAGCCGCGCCATGCTCCGACATGAACCCAAGAATTGCACGCACGGCAACATCATAATGCCCGCAAAGGCGGGCGAAGTCATCTTCCTCGAAGGGGAACCTTGTGAGCATGTGTTCGAGCTGAAGCGGGGAATTGCCCGGGGCATCAGCATTTCGTCGGAAGGAGAGCGACAAGTCACCGCGTTCTTTTTTCCGGGCGACCAGATCGGCTTGCCGATTGCCGATGTCTACCGCTACACCGCAGAAGCAGTGACGGACCTCGGCTACGTCAGCTATAGCCGCCGAGGATGGAGCGAGGCGCTGGTACGCTCCTGCCGCGAAGAAGGACGTTTACTCCCTTCAATCTGCTCCGAACAGGATCCGATCTTCCAGCGCGGGATCATCATTGGTCGCAACGGCGTGCTAGTTCGGGTCAGTGCCTTTCTGATCTCGGTGATCGAACGGCTTACGCCAGTTCGGGACGGGTTGCTTGGATTCCCGCTGTCTCAGGTCGACATCGCGGCCTATCTGGCGACTTCGCCCGAATCAGTCTGTCGAGCATTAAGGCAGTTGAGGGACTTTGCGATCATCGCGATGCCGGATCGCGATCATCTTGCGGTACTCGATCGCGATGCCCTTATCCATATTGCGAGCGGTAACTAGTTTATTCGAAAAAATGAAAAAAGGCCGGCAGGAAGCCCTGCCGGCCAGTTATGTTGGAGAACATCTGAGGGTGGGTCGCGAACCCTCTTGCCCTTTATGGCATATCCGCTCTTGCTAGACTTGACGGCCATCAAGTTTGGCCATCGATTCTTGACGCACACGCAAATGATCCTAGCGGATTTCATCGCCTCTTGACGATGGTCAAGATGGGGGGATTCGCGAACGGCAATGCCGTTGGTTCGCCGAACACACCATAGGAATTGAACGATGACCGTGCGATGATCTGCTCGCTGCAGCGGTAACCTACTTGGTTCAGACGCTGCGTCACGTGGGAGAGCCATTTACTCCGACTGACTTTACCGATTTTACCGCAGCCCTCTAGTGGTTCGGTGACGCTAGGGGGGGGGCTTTAGGTGGCTGCACGCGCGGCACCTATGAGTTATATGCAGCGCGCGCCGCGATCACGCTTCACTTATCCAGCGGAACGGATCCAGCCTCGTGGCGGTCGACGGCGATTAGCCCGATGTGGCGTGCATCGGTAGTCTCGTCCGCCATGGCGGATCTCACCGTCGCGATGGTTAGACATTCGCTCGCTTTTCCACCTGGATGTGGCTCAAAAAGGAGTTTCAGGCGTTCGCCGATCGGTTGCGGCGGCAGCAGCACACCTCCGTCGCCCTGGCTCGTCTTATTGCTGCAGCCATGGTCGCAAGGTCGGGCATCCCACAATCAGCAATGTTAGGTGGTGGGCCGGGTAAAGCGATTGTCGCGATGCAGAGCGATCCGTCTCCGGGCAATTGCGGAGTTCAACTTGCGCACAAGAGGCTCAAGCTACTCTTGCAAGGAGGATTAGCTGCATGTCTCACGCGCTTATCATCGGTCAGAACATGGCCATTGGCCGGGCCATTCGCAGTCGTCTTGAGCCGCTTGGTTTCACCAGCTTTGAACAGGTATGGGTGGAAGAGCGAGCGATCGAAGCGGTAAGGCAGCGCCATCCCGACCTAGTGGTGATCGGCGAGGAGATCGATATCGGATCGACGCTTGAAGCGGCGCGACGAATTTCGAGTGAATATAGTGTGCCGATACTCTTGGTGACGGGGGATGCTGAGAACGCCAAGCGCCGTTCGGGACTTGGGTGTGTTTTTGAGGGTCCTTTCCTGCTCAACCAGATCGAGGAAGCGGTCTCCTTGGCTCGTGCAGGTGTGCCCTGTAGAGCAGCCCGCTAGTCGATCAGCAAAGGAATCTCGATCATTCCAAGCCTAGTTGGCACCGTCCCAGGACGGGTTAGACTTAACCCTCGAGGACGGTCGCTAGATGCCGGACAATCTCGGCTACGGGTTGCTTAGTCAGATCCTTGGCTACCTCGCCGACAACCCGCTTGCGTAGGCGCGTGGGGCAAGTGCGCTGCCATTCCGATAGGACGCGCGGTGGAGCTGCAGCAACCAGATCGGCCGGGTCGTCACTGGTCAGCTGGTCGAGCCACTCGGCAGTAAAGGCAATGAAACGCGTTTCATTTTCACGGTGCGGATCGACCCGTTCCATGGTGTTTCGTCCAGGGTGCCCGGTAGAGAAATTGAGCCCCGGCGCTTCGTCGCGTATTTCGCGATTGGGCGGGTTCGTGAAGTGACGATGCTCGATCACGCGCAGATTAGGTGCTTCAGTATTACCGTCATTGACAAGCAAAACCATGCGTCTGCCGTCAAGCACAAGCACCCTGATGCCGTGGGCCATCTTCACGCGGAATTCCGCTAACGGGAAACCGCTTGCGCGATTGCGCCGACAGTGTCGCGGACCGAAGTTTGCACCGGAGTGCGAGCCTGCGCGATCTTTCGCCTCGCCCGCTTGCGCAAGCGGTCGATCGGGCGCTGCCTGAGCGCCCTGTGTCGCACGGCCATGACACCAAGTGGAATTGCTACGATGAGCGCAAGCGGGAGAAGGCGCGGCATAGTTTGAAAGTCCGTTGCATGGGCCGGAAACGGTTCGACCCGCGGTGCCTCATCCCCGTGCTAGCTGCCTTGCGGACAGGGTCGGGTAATGGTCACCGCGGATCTAGCCATCCAAGTCATCACCGGTCTGACTACGTATTGCGGAGGCTCTAGCCACCTCCACCTTTTGCACAGTCCGGCTCATCGTCTGGCAGTTCCATTTATGACCGATTCGAGACTGGCCATCTTGACGGGCGTCAAGCGTGATGTGCGGAAACGGCTTTAAGCGCCTCGCCAGCGAGCGAGGCCGGCCCCTTGGTCGCAGCATCGCCCAGGCTGAGCATGCCAACCATGCGTCGATTCTGGTCGATCACTGGCAGTCGGCGGAGTTGCTTGCGTTCCATTCCTCCTTCGTGACCATTTCCAAAATAGAAAATGGGCCACTCAGAAGGGAGCAGATCATTGGCCCGACGACGCGGCTAAAGCTGCTCCAAGTGCCCAATGTTATCAGCCTCAGTTGCAGTAAAAAAATCTAAAAGTACGGATGATTTTCCCTCTAGAAGAGAGCTTTCCAGGTTTGGGAGGGGCTATCGTGGTTTTCCGAGGTTCGGACCTGTCTTTTTAGTGATAGTCAGGGGCCGCGATGCAAAAAGACAACCACCTAGAAACAACTGGCGGTGAACTCCTCGGGAAAGCGTCGCAAGCCGGGAAGGAGGCGGATGGGCCAAAGGCCCCTACCCCACCAGTAGCGGGTGTTTCGGCATCACAATTCCCGATAATCGCAATAGGCGCCTCTGCTGGCGGACTGAATGCGACGATGCGCCTACTCGACGTCATGCCCCGCGATGCGGCAATGGCTTTCTTGCTCGTCCAGCATCTCGACCCCAGTCACGAAAGCCAGATGGTGGAATTGCTAGGCACGCACACGACGATGCCAATCCACCAAGCAAAGGATGGAATGACCCTGGCGCCGGGCGAAATATATGTCTGCCCGCCAGGCCAGTACATGGAAGTGCGCTTCGGTGTTCTGCGCCTTTCACGCGCCCGTGCCGGCCAGCGTGCCCGCCTTCCAATTGACTGTCTTGTCCGCTCGCTAGCAGCAGAATGCGGGCAGCGCACGGTCTGCATCATCCTGTCCGGCACAGGCGCCGACGGCAGTGGCGCAATATCGGCCCTTCGTGATAGCGGTGGTCACGTCATCGTGCAGGACCCGGAAGAAGCAGAATACAACGGGATGCCGCGCAGCGCTATCCAGACGGGCTTTGCCAATGCCGTGGCACCGCTGGACAGTATACCGAAAGAACTGATGAAGATTGCGGCGCAGATTGCGCTTGCCTCGTCAACTGCCACCGCTGCTCCGGGTATCATCGCCGCCGATATCCAGTCGATCATCGCCATTCTGCAGAAGAAGACCGGCCATGATTTCAGCGCTTACAAGCGGGGCACGCTGGAGCGGCGCATTCAGCGGCGCATTGGCCTCTGTGGCTTGCCGGTCAGCAGCTTGGCGAGCTATCGGGATGAGCTTGCCAACAATGCCGAAGAATGCCTCCTACTAGCCGATGACCTGTTGATCAACGTCACCGGTTTCTTCCGCGACCCCCACGTGTTCGATCTCCTGGAACGCGAAGTCATTTCCGAACTGATCCGTGAGTTGCCGGCTGATCAGGCCCTGCGGCTGTGGGTCGTCGGTTGCAGTTCAGGTGAGGAAGCCTATTCTTTGGCGATGATTTGTCGCGACGCCATTATTGCCTCGCGCCGTGACATCAGGCTTCAGGTCTTTGCTTCCGACATAGACGCCCAGGCCATCGCCACTGCGCGATCGGGTTTCTACCCGCTGTCCATCAAAGACGAGGTTCCCGGCGACAAACTGTCGCGCTATTTCTCGCGGGAAGAGGATGGCTACCGCGTAACGCCGGGCTTGCGCGGATCGGTGGTTTTCACCGTACAGGACGTGCTGCACGATCCGCCATTCTCACGCATTGATCTGGTTTCATGCCGAAATATGTTGATATATTTCAAGCCTGAAGCCCAGGCGAAGGTCATTTCGCTGTTCCACTTCGCCCTGCGCAAAAATGGCATCCTCCTCTTGGGGCAGGCCGAAACGCCGGGCAATACTAATGGCTACTTCAAGGAGTTTCACAAGGTCGAACGGATCTACCGCCATGTCGCGCGCAGCCGGCCCAGCGAGCCGGGCTTTCCGCTCAGCTTCGTAGAAAGCATTCCCCGGATCAGCATGCAGGACGGGGGACAGAAGCCGTCACGGCAGGTTGCCCTGGCAGACCTTTGTTGCGACGCAGTGATTGATAGTTTCGCTCCGGCCAGCGTCCTTGTCGATGCCCATCGCCAGTTCATCTATTCGCTTGGCCCGGTAAGCCGCTACCTTCGCCTTGCATCGGGCCCACCGACGTTGGACCTGCTGACCCTTGCTGCGCCCGACCTGCGCGCCACTTTGCGCCATGCCATCAACCGGGTGGACAGGGACCACCCCTTCTTCAAGACAAAATTATGCAAAACCGAATACGAAGGTCAAATAGTCCATTTCGCCATCGAGGTCCGTTTTCTGACCAGCGAGGGCGAAGATCTGCATTTGGTCAGTTTTGTCGAGCAAGAGTTATCTCCCGGCGTAGTTCCGATCAGGGATGAAGGCTGCCAGATCCAGGAACTGGAACGAGAACTGGAAGCCACCCAAGCCGACCTGCTTAGGGCGATCCAAAGCCGCGACGCCTTGGTGCTCGAACAGAAAGCGATCAACGACGAGGCTCTGTCAGTCAACGAGGAGTTCCAATCCACCAACGAGGAACTATTAACTTCGAAAGAGGAACTGCAATCGCTGAACGAGGAACTTATCGTCCTCAACAGCCAGTTGCAGGAAACGCTGGACCGGCAGCGGATCGCTTCGGACGATCTCCAGAATATCCTGTACAGTACCAACGTCGCCACCTTGTTCCTCGATACGGCCCTGTGCATCCGTTTCTTCACGCCGGCAACGCGGGCGATCTTCAGCGTCATTCCCGGTGACATCGGGCGGCCGCTGGCAGATCTGCGGTCGCTCGCAGACGATAGGGACCTGCTGGCGGATGCCCGCCTTGTCCTGAGCGAGAGCAATATCATTGAACGCGAGATAAGCGTATCTGGCGGAGCTTGGTTCCTGCGTCGCATCTCTCCCTATCGTACCCATGACGACCGGGTCGAAGGGGTCGTTATCACCTTCGTCGATATCACCGACCGGCGCCGGACAGCTGCCGCCCTGGAAGATGCTCGGCGAGAGGCGGAACAGTCCAACCGTGGCAAATCGCGCTTCCTTGCCGTGGCGAGCCACGACCTGCGCCAGCCGTTGCAGTCCCTTAGACTGATCCAGGAAATGCTGTCACAGATCGTTCAGGACGATACCGGTCGTGAACTTATCGCCCGCTTTGGCCACCTGCTCGAGGCCATGACGACTATGCTTAACTCGTTGCTGGACATCAACCAGATCGAGGCCGGCATGATGGAAACGAGCACGACGACATTCCCAGCCGGCGCCCTACTCAACCAACTTAAGGCCGAATTCGATCCGCAGACCGAGGCAAAGGGGCTGGCGCTTCGGGTCGTGCCTTGTGCGGACCTTTTGCAAAGCGATCAGCACTTGCTGGAAGTGATGTTGCGTAACCTGCTGGCCAACGCACTGAAGTATACGCCTCGGGGTACTATCCTGATGGGCTGTCGTCGTGTCGGTGGGCTAATCCGGATAGAAGTTTGGGATACCGGCATCGGCATCCCGGAGGACCAACTGCAGAACATCTTCGATGAGTTCCACCAGGTGGACAATCCTGCCCGCGAGCGCGAGCGCGGGTTTGGCTTGGGGCTTACCATTGTGCGGGAATTGGGCCAGTTGCTTGGTCATGCGGTGCGGGTTCGGTCATGGCCGGGCAAGGGCTCAGTATTCTCCGTCACTGTGCCGCGGGGCACGCGGGCACAATTGCCTCCCCCTCCGGACCCGGTGCCGGAACTGCCGACACCCGCCCGGGGAACATTGGGCTGCACGATCTTGGTGATCGAGGATGATCCTTATGTGCTGGACTCGCTGCAATTGCTGCTGACCGTCTCCGGACATACGATAATCACGGCCAAAGACGGGCCCAGTGCACTTTCGATTGTGCGCAAAGGCGCGATCCGTCCTGATATAGTGCTAACTGACTACAATCTGCCTGGTGGCATGAACGGCGTAGAAGTGCTGGCCAGCCTGCGCGCCGACCTAAAGGACGATGTCCCCGGAATTGTCCTGACGGGCGATATTTCGAAGGATTCGCTGTCGCAGATCGAAATGGCCGATTGTATCCTACTCAGTAAGCCGGTGGCCGCCTCCGCGTTCCATGATGCGATCCGCCGCGTTGCTCCTGCAAATCCGCATACGCTTACGGCGGACCTGAAACAGGGCCCTCGAACAATTTGTGTGGTGGAAGACAATCGTGACATGTGCAACGCTATTCGCAGCGTGCTCGAGCACGATGAACAGTTGGTTGCCACTTATACAAGCGCGGAAGCCTTCCTAAGCGACCATGATGCCGGGCGTGATAAGTGCTTGGTAGTGGATACCAACCTTCCCGGGATGAGCGGGATCGCTTTGATAGAACACTTGCGCGCGCTTGGAGACAAGGTGCCAGTCATCCTCATCACCGGTTCCGGAGATGTGGGCATGGCGGTGAAGGCCATGCGTTCGGGCGCAAGCGACTTCATCGAAAGGCCTGTCAGTCGCCGAGACTTGATCGAGAGCATTGAAAGGGCCCTTGCTCAGGCATCTTCTGGCGTTTCTCGCTATGTGGCCTCTGACGAAGTGGCCGGTCGACTAGCCGCGCTCACGGCACGGCAGCGCGAAGTGCTCGACATGGTGCTGGCTGGACAGCCCAGCAAGAACATTGCAGCGGACCTCGGGATTGCCCAGCGCACGGTAGAAAGCCACCGCGCCCAGATTATGAAACGGATTGGCGTGCGCACCATCCCTGAACTAGTCCGCACCGTCCTCTCTGCGCTGCCGGCCTGAAGCGTTAGCGCGCGCGGTAGTATCTCGGAGCCATCTGGCTTAGCACGGCAAGACGGCAGCCTAAAGCGGGCCGTTCAAAAGTTAGCCACTTTAAAGTAATGCGCAGGCATGGCGCGGACTTCGCTAAGAACCTCCGCGTAAATCAGTCTTGGCGTAAGTTTGCGTAGGCTCCGAGGTTGAGCAGGATACTCGTAATTTATCATAGAGGTAAAGCGGCCCGAACTTGGGCGTTCGGCTGGGGTTCCGGTTTCTCTGCGGCTTCGGTTGCCCTCTGGTTCCGCTATGCTCCACATACGGCCACCCATGGCGCAGAAGGCAATCATGCACTAACAAACAACACGGACCACTCAGTGGGGGCCAGTCAGGTCACAGCGTCAGGTCCGATACTGCTCGACGCAGCCGGACTGATCTGCCCCCTCTGAGTGGCCCAATTTCTATTTTAGAATCGGCCACGAGGTGCGAGAGCGACCCCCAACCAACTCTCTCTTAGTTTATGTGATTGGATTTAAATGATCTTTATGCATCCGTTCAAGCGCCAAAGCCGCTAGTGACAGCCCTTATCTGATGTAACGAGATACCGGGCCCTAAAGCGCTGCAAAGGCTGAAATGATCCACTTTTGAACGATTTTGACAGCCGGCAGATGTCGAAGATCGCGATGCACTATGAGCCAGGGCTGACGCGTCGGTAAGGCCTCAGGCAGTGGGA
>JACCDK011578234.1_pt1 | contig 18692 bp, 18 predicted proteins | sample 7445871 | NCBI WGS metagenome assembly JACCDK01 (sample SAMN15323436, study PRJNA562643) | freshwater metagenome | isolation source: river surface water | place: USA:Blue River Watershed | collected 2017-08-15
AAATCAACAATTACTGGATTGGGGTCCCAAGAAATAAAGGCTAACAACATAGGTTTATGGAATGTAAACCCAAAAATAATGGAAAAATTAAGAATTACGTGATACCTTCTTGACAAGTACCTGAATCGATTTCTTAATTGCTTTTGCAGGATATAGGCGTTGAGGCAAGCCAAGCGCCCAAACCGGTTGGGCTAACAGGGACATCAACAAGGCAAAAAGCAAGCATTTGAATTTTCGCATGCACAAAGTTAAACATTAAATAGTACTATGCAATACAAGGTACTATTAATTTTTAAAAAATATAAACTAGTAGACTAGATAGTTGGATTCGTCGATTGATTATTGCTAAATCATCGTTTTTAATGCAACTTGACATGCGTTTAACGGAGAATAAACGTTTTATCTGTGTTCAACCCAAAATTCAAAATTATGAAAAAGCTCATTTTATTCGGCTTCGTCAGCGTTGCCATCTTATCTTCCTGCTCAAAGGAGGATGCCTTAGATCCTCAGGGATTTCAAGCAAGTAATACAGCAAATATCCCACAAGCTGTTCAAACTACGATAAAGAAAGCGTATCCCAGTGCCCAAGTTGATTATTCGATCGTACAGCCTAACGCATTTTATGTCGCAGATGTGACCACGACAAGCATGGAGGCCCAAATTGTATTAACCAATAATGGAAGCATTCGCGAAGCGTTTACCAAAATAGACTCGACAGCATTACCATCGAGTGTATTGACTTATTTGTTAACGAACTTTCCTGATTATGACTTGATACATGCCTCGCAAAAAACAACCGGAACACCCACGGGCTATCGTGTCGAATTAAAATACAAAACTGATTTTTATTCGGTTATTTTTGATGATAAAGGGGCCTTCGTTTCGCAAACCATGGGAACGCCAGGTGGGCCCAAAAATGGAAACAAAAAAGGAGGTCATAGCCCAGCGGTAACAAATTTAGCCTTCACGGATTTACCCTTGCCCGTTCAATCGGCTTTAGCGGGTTATACCTTCCAGCGTGCCATGGCCAAAGTAGATGCCACAGGGGCTACGATTTATCACATTCATGCAGAAAAAGCTGGGATTGAATATGATTTAGCTATGGACGCCACTGGTAAAGTTTTATCTTCCAAAGAAGAGGCTGACAAACCTGAAATCAGCAAAAAAGATTTAACCAGCCTACCTGCCCCCATCGTCAGCTATTTGAATACCAATGCAGCTGGATGGGTACTAAAAAATGCGGTAAGCATTTCATCTGACAAAGTAGCCATACATTACCATGTTGTTGTCTCCGTAGGAAACTCAGTTCAAACCTATATGTTTGATAAAGACTTCAAACTAATTCAAAATGCAGGAAAAGGACCGAAAGATAATCCTTCCTTGCCGAACTTTAAGGTTGTCGAAATCACCCAGGCACAACTACCCGCAAACATAAGTAGCTATTTAAACACCAATTATGCGGGCTGGAAATTTAACAAAGCACAAACTGTATCCGATGAGACGAACATTAAAGAATATGAGGTTTACATCACAGTAGGCACCAAAGTTTATAAAGTCGAATTTGATGGAAATGGTAAATTCCTAGGAGCTAAATTGAAATCCTAATTTCGGTTCATGTACCTTTAAAAAGGCTTGCTTCGGCAAGCCTTTTTGGTTTATTTTGAGCCATGCAAGAAATCGAGCCATCATTCCAGTGGGAATCCCTTTACAACGCGGCAGATGATCGTAAATCGCCCTTTTACGGGCGGACATATTCGCAAACCGAATACGAGCACGATATCTACGGTTATTACATCCATCCACTTTGGGATGAGATTGATTCGGAAACACTTTATTGCAAGATTCTGTTTACCGATTATACTTTAAAATATAGCATTATCGAATTATTTGGCGAATGGAATGACACTCTACACAATGACATTATGTTGTTAAAACGCCAAGTGATCGACCATCTTTTAGCAGCTGGGATCAATCATTTTATTCTCTTGGGAGAAAATGTTTTCAACTTCCATGGTAGTTACGAGGATGATTACTATGCCGAATGGTTTGAGGAAGTGGAAGCGGGCTGGATTGTTGGCCTACACTTCGCTGATTTTGTCGAAAAAGAATGGGCCAAATACCACGTGGATTATTACATTAATTTTGGCGGGAATTTGCAAATCCCCAATTGGAGAACCTTAAAGCCAGAACTGATTTTCTCCTATTTACAACATGTCATGAGCAAAAGATTGGGGCCTGCTTAATTTTTTTCTCAAATCAGGACATGAATTCCTACAAGATAAACTATCTTGGTCTTATCAATCATGAATTAACCATTATATGAAAAACCTTTGTTTACTAGCTCTCTTGAGTATTTCTATGGTCGGTTTCGCAAAGAAACCTGACACGCGTTACTATGAAATGCGTATCTATTACTGCCATCCGGGTCGGTTGGACGCTTTGATTCAACGATTTACAAATCACACTACGAAAATTTTCGAAAAACATGGCATGACGAATGTGGGTTATTGGATACCAAATAATAATACCGAAAATGCCTTGTACTACATTTTATCTTATCCCAATCAAGCGGCGCGTGATACATCCTGGAGCCATTTTATGAAAGATCCGGAATGGAAAGAAGTTGCCAAAAAATCAGAGGAGAGTGGAAAAATCGTGGCCAAAGTAACGAGTATCTTCATGAATGCCACGGATTTTAGCCCTAAAATCAAAGCTTCCAGCGCAGAAACAGACCGAACCTTTGAAATGCGAACCTACACCGCTGTAGCGGATAAATTACCGAATGTTCTTGCGCGCTTCCGAGATCATACGACCAAGCTTTTCAAAAAACATGGCATGGAAAACATTGCTTACTTTACCACCATTCCCAAAGATGGTTCACCAAGCAAATTATTGTACTTCCTAGCACACAAGAGCGAAGCAGCTGGCAAAGCTAGCTTTGATGCGTTCCGTCTTGACCCCAAGTGGTTAGCGGTAAAAGAGGCCTCTGAAAAAGACGGAAAAATCGTTGATAAAGTAGAATCTATCTACATGAGCCCAACGACATTCTCAACAATTCGATAAATGCTCGTATCTTTGGACGTGGTATTCAAACACCACGTCCAAAAATATGCAGTGGAATAAAAAAGGAATCATCTTTCATGATTGCCATGCGCAAGTCCCTATCGTAGATACCAATCATGATGGTTTTTGGCGCATATATTATTCAAAAAGAGTGAATCGAGGGCCAAGTCTACCCTATTACATCGATGTTGAGGCTGGAAATCCCGCCCATATCCTATTCAAATCTTCTGAACCCATCTTGCATCCCGGAGACCGAGGAACTTTCGATTGGGCTGGGATAATGCCTACCGAAATATTATCCATAGGTCCGACCAAATACCTCTTTTACATCGGATGGGCCAATCGAATCGATGTCCCTTACCACAATAATGTCGGATTAGCCATCAGTCATAACGAAGGTAAATCCTGGGAAAAATTTTCAGACGGGCCGGTCTTGGCTACATCGCACCGTGAACCCGGCTATGTAGGAACCATTTCCATTATTCAGAAAAATTCCATTTTTTATGGCTATTATTTATCCTGTCGGAAATGGGAAGAGATAGCGGGGCGTATAGAACCCATCTATGACATTAAGATCGCTACCTCGGAAAATCTAATCGATTGGACGCCTTTGAATAAAACGGCAATTGGTCTGACAGGGGATGATGGCGGTATCTCAAAAGCCTCCGTATTCCAATTGAATAACCGCTATTACATGTGTTATGCGGTTAGAAAATCATTTGATTACCGGGAAAATCCAGCGCATAGCTATCGAATTAAATGTGCTGAGAGTCAAGATCTTTTGCATTGGGATAAAATAGATGAACTAGGATTGGATATAAGCGAGGAATCGTCATGGGATAATTTAATGGTCGAATACCCGCACGTTGTAGAATTCGAAAATCAACTCTATCTGTTTTACAACGGAAATGGCTTCGGGGAAACAGGTTTTGGTTACGCGTTGTTAAGTTAATTGATATGGATTTCAGTCATTTAGATTTAGACCTTTACGGAAATCCAACGCTGGTTGATCGGCCAAAATTGAGTATTTGCATTATCGCATATCAGCACGAAAAATATGTGAATGTTTGCCTCGATAGTGTTTTTGCCCAACAAGTTGATTTTGAATATGAGATTATTCTCGGCGAAGATGGCTCGAAAGACAGGACAGCCGAACTGATTAAATCCTATGCGGATAAGTATCCTTCCCTACTAAAAGCCTTTTTACGCAAGAAAAATGTAGGAGCCAAATCAAATTTTTTGCATTGCTTTCTTCAATGCAAAGGGGAATACATCATTTTCATCGAAGCCGACGACTATTGGACAGACCCACTCAAGTTACAACGTCAAGTTCATTTTCTTGACGCACATCCCGATGCCTCTGCCTGTTTTCACAATGCCCAGATGATATTTGAAGATGGAAGCAATCGCCCCCCGCATTTAATCAATGCCCCAGACCAAAAAAAATGGGTTCATACGGCTGATTTTTTAAAAGAAAAAGAAACTTGGTTCATGGCTACTGCCTCGGTCATGATGCGACGTAAATATGTGCATCCACTTCCTGAATGGTTTAAAAATTCAAAAAGTGGCGATATTCCCATGTACATTATTTTGGCTGAAAAAGGTCCGATTGGCTATTTACCAGAGGTCATGTCGGTCTATCGAAAAAATGAAGGTGGCATCAGTCTAACGGACCACATCCTATCCGAGGAATTCATCAGCAACCGTATCTTCATGTATTCAAAAATCAATGAGCATACGCATAAAAAATACAATCACCTCGTACGCCCCATCCTGCAAGAATATTACCTGATGCGCCGCGATTGCCTTGAAAATAAAGGTAATTGGATAAAGAAAGCCATCTATTTCTGCCAAGCCACGCAGCTAAATCCACCCAAAACCTTCAAAGCTTGGAAGAGCTATTTGAAGACTCATTTCTTGCGTCCCAAAACACTCTTGGCCTACCTCAATTTCCGTTCAAAATTGAACCAAATCCTCGGTCGATAAATTTGTTTTTTTTACCGATTTCATTGACCTTTACAACAAAGCGTTTCGCTCAACCTATTACCTAGATTATGAAAAATTCAATCCTTGGACGCATGTCCATTCTTGGAGCCATTTGCCTTTTGGGGTACTTGGGTATTTCATCCTTTCAAAAAAACGAACACCAACGTTGGGGACAAGCCCTGTTAGATTCGCTCACGGAATCCCAAAAACACGACGCTATCCATGCATTAAAAGGTTTACAAATTGATCCCGATTTAGAAATAACAACCTTTGCTACGGAACCGATGTTAAAAAACCCGACCAACATGGACATCGATTCCAAGGGCCGTGTTTGGATTACGGAAGCATTTAATTACCGACCTGCCATCGCAGGAAACCCCATCAACCCAGCAGGAGACAGAATTGTCATCTTGGAGGATACGAACGGGGATGGAAAAGCTGATACGGAAAAAGTATTTTACCAGTCCCCGGAATTAAATGCGCCTTTAGGCATCGCGGTTTTGGATAGTATGGTCATCGTAGCTCAAAGCCCCTACATCTGGAAATTCTTTGATGACAATCACGACGATAAAGCAGACCGCAAAGAGCTTATGTTTCAAGGCATCGGTGGAGAGCAACACGATCATGGTGCACATGCGTTCACTTTCGGACCTGATGGCAAACTCTATTTCAACCTGGGTAACGAGGGAAAACAATTATTGGATGCCCAAGGAAAACCCGTTTTAGATCAAGATGGGGATGAAATTGGTCCCAAAAAATACAAACAAGGTATGGTATTTCGATGCAACCTTGATGGCTCTCAAGTAGAATGCTTAGGACAAAATTTTCGAAATAATTTCGAAGTTGCCGTGGATTCCTACGGGGCCATCTGGCAATCCGATAACGACGATGATGGCAATAAAGGGGTTCGGATAAATTCTGTTTTCGAGCATGGCAATTATGGCTATACCGATGAGATGACCGGAGAAGGCTGGTACGTTAATCGGACCAACAAGGAGAAAGAAGTTCCCTTGCAACACTGGCATTTAAATGACCCGGGCGTTGTACCGAATTTATTACAAACAGGGTCAGGCTCACCCACTGGCATTTTAGTCTATGAAGGCCATTTATTGCCCAGCAAATTCCAAAACCAAATCATACATGCGGACGCGGGTCCCAATGTCGTACGGGCTTATCCAATAAAAGCGCAGGGAGCAGGATACTCAGCAAGTATTTTGAATCTAGTAGAAGGAGTGAAAGATCAGTGGTTTCGCCCAGCAGACGTGACCGTGGCACCGGATGGTTCATTGTTTATCGCCGACTGGTATGATCCTGGCGTAGGTGGGCACCAAGCAGGGGATCAAAATAAAGGTAGAATCTATCGTATTTCACCAAAAAACACCCCTTATTTCGTTAAGAAAACACAGCTTAATTCACCAATAGGCGCAATCACAGCCCTATTTAATCCCAATTTAGCAACGCGCTATTTAGGCTATAAAGCGCTTCAACAAATGGGTGCAAACGCACAAAAGGACATCGATCGTATTTTCCAAAGCGAAACCAATCTACGCTTAAAGGCACGCTTGTTCTGGATTTTAGCCCAAGGCCCTGAGGGCTTGGCTTATATCGATAAAGCACTAAGCCATCCATCCGAAGAATGGCGCATGATGGCGATTCGTGCCGCTAAAATGCGGCCATTTGGCACTTGGAAAGCCTTGGCACATCGTGCTGTAAATGATGCCAATGACCAAGTAAAACGAGAATTAGCGATCGCACTTCACCATGTCAAAGATAGCGAGGCAGATGAACTTTGGGCAAAATTAGCAGCACAGCATACAGGTAATGACCGTTGGTATTTAGAGGCATTGGGCATTGGAGCGGATAAACAATGGGAATCGCGCTTGACGGCTTATTTGGCCTCTAAACCGTTGGACTCCCCAGCCTTTCGAGATATTATTTTCCGCTCAAGAACAGAATTAGCAAACCCTTATCTATTTCAATATTTGCGGGAGGCAAAACCATTGGATGAAAAATTGCGCTATTTCCGTGCATTGGATTTTTTACCAGGCGAACAGAAATCCGTTATGCTGGTAGACTTACTTAATAAAGACCTAAAAAATGATCAAGCAGCCAGCTTGATCGCTATTCGTCACCTGGCTCCTGCCTACGTACAGAAGAATGAATTAGCCAGAAAGAGTCTCATTAAACTATTGCCCAAGGACAATATCGATGAATACACGAAACTGATTGAGAAATATAATTTGGCGGAACTGAAACCCGATTTGATGAAAGTAATACTGAGCAACAAAGGAGGCCGACAAGCTGCCAAAGCCTTGTATGCCTTACCCAATGGGGGTCAATTTATTCAGGCTAATTTTGAAAAAGGGAATAATGCCGTGAAACGTTCAATCATCGATGCGATTCGTTGGCAAGGAAATAAGGAGAGTATCGCCTTGTTAAGCCAAACCATGCAAAACACCAAACTTGATCTCCTTGTACGCAAGGATGCCGCTAAGGGAATTGGTAATTCTTACCCCGCCGGCGAAGATTTCGTATTGCAATCGTTGAAAGATAAAAAAATCCCGGAGAATTTAATCCCCTCCGTGGTGGAATCGGTAAGTAAGGCATGGCGGAAAGGTGTGCGCATCGAGGCGAATGGCTATTTATCGGGCGCACAAAATGTAAGCAAGACCAAACATCCACCCTTAAATGACTTAATTAACCTAAAAGGGGTTGCCAAGAATGGAATTAAAGTATTTGTGGAACAATGCGCTATGTGCCACCAAATTAACAACGAGGGAATCGACTTTGGCCCTAAACTATCTGAAATCGGCTCAAAACTATCGAAGGAAGGAATGTATTTATCGATTCTACATCCAAATGCAGGAATTGGTTTTGGCTATGAGAGCTTTGAAATCACCACGAAAAAGGGGGATGTGTATCAAGGAATCATCACCTCAAAAAATGAGACAGATATCATCTTAAAGTTACCCGGAGGTTCTATTCAAAACTTCAAAACATCGGCCTTAAAGAGCGTAAAACAATTAGATAACTCGATGATGCCCGATGGATTAGCAGATGGGATTTCGACGACCGAATTGAATGATTTAGTGGAATACTTAAGTACATTAAAGAAAAAATAACCATGAACCGAAGATCTTTTAGCCAACTAATGACAGCCGGAGTGCTTGGTAGCCAAGCCATGCAAGGAAAAACAAATCCTGAAAATGTATTTAGCTTGAAATATGCGCCTCATTTTGGAATGTTTGCCCAACATGCAGGGAAAGACTACATCGACCAATTAAAATTCATGCATGAAATGGGTTTTAGAGCCCTAGAAGACAATGAAATGATGGAAAAGCCGGTGGAAATTCAAGAAAAGATAGGTGCGACACTCGGCCGACTAGGTATGGAAATGGGGGTATTTGTCATCAAGTTTCCAGGATTTTTCGATAAATCACACATGACCACAGGCGATAAAGCTTGGACTGAGATTTTCCTAAAGGCTTGTCGGGACGCCGTCGAAACCTCCAAACGCGTCAATGCCAAATGGGCAACCGTAGTACCTGGCAATTTCACCCGAAATCTACCCTTGGGTATACAAACCGGAAACGTAATTGAAGTTTTGAAACGAGGAGCTGAAATCCTTGAACCACATCAATTAACCATGGTACTTGAGCCGTTAAGCGACAATCCCGATTTATTTCTTCGCTACTCAGACCAAACCTACATGATTTGTAAGGGCGTGAACAGCCCATCTTGTAAAATTCTTTTTGATATGTACCACATGCAACGCAATGAAGGTAATATGATCAAAAATATGGATTTATGCTGGTCGGAAATCGCCTATTTACAAATAGGTGATAACCCTGGACGAAAAGAACCTGGTACTGGCGAAGTAAATTATGCCAATATCTTCGAACACCTCCGCAAGAAAAAATACCAGGGAATTTTAGGCATGGAGCATGGCAATTTCCACCCCGGTAAAGAAGGTGAAATGAAATTAATAGATGCCTATCGCAAAGCGGATCGACTGTAAATTTGGAAATCCAACATATTAATTAGATATTCGCCTAATTATTTAATGATTATGGAAGCAGCCTTTAAAGCAATCAATGATGTGACCCGCAGGGAGATTCTCCAATTCCTTATCCAAGGCCCACAAAATGCAGGACAAATTGCCAAGCAATTTGATATGACCAAGCCCAGTATTTCCCATCATCTCGATCTTTTAAAGCAAGCCCAACTGATTGATTCCACCAAAAAAGGACAGTTTATTCATTACAGTTTGAACAAAAAAGGCTTCGAATCTATACACCAGTGGTTTCAGGGATTTGCCCAACATTTTGAATTCCCTAAACCGAAAATCCGATTGTAATTGTTGCTTTCCCATTTTTAAGATAAATTCGTAAAAAAATATATTCGCATGAGCGCTCATCTGCCTACTTCGTTTTCATTTCTTGCTAGTCAAACACCGCGTGATTTCATCGGATTAGGTGTCATTCAGTTGCCTAAGCGAAATTTTTTTCAATCCATTTCCGATTTTTTTGCTTCACGTTCCGGCAATCAACGCATTTCATTTCTCTTATTGGGTGCACACGAGATTAAGGTGGTTCACTACCAGGGCGCTAAGCTCTTGGGCAACACAGATATCCCGAAAAACTTGATTGAATCTATTGAAATTCATGCGTCCAAAACTCCAGATGGGCTGGTCGTTATTTCGAATATTGAACTCGTAGAATGCATTTCCGTGAATGAAAAAGGCGTCAAAAAGCTGAAAAACCACCAATTCAATTTGATGCCAGCCCTGCTGGGAGAAAACACCTCCCCCGTAAACAATGTTAACGATATTGTTTGGGCACAGGACAGCAGAAAAACGATTGTGGAAACACTAAAGACCTGGAACGCAAGTATCCAAGAAAACAATTAATGATCTGCGGCCTTTTCGACATCCAATTCCAGCAAATCCTTCGATTTTAAAGCGACCACACTTACTAGAAATAGCGTCAGTCCTGCCCCTATTAAGACTGAGGGAATTGTCCCAAAAAATTTGGCAGCCACTCCCGACTCGAATGCCCCCATCTCATTGGACGTGCTTACGAAGACCCCATTGACAGAGGAAACTCGCCCACGCATTTCATCCGGTGTAAAAATACGCAACACGGTTTGGCGAATCACCACACTGACCGAATCGAATGCTCCCGTAAAAAATAAAGCGGTAACGGATAACCAGAAATTGGTGGATAAACCAAATACCAAAGTCGCCAAACCAAAACCAGCTATGGCCAACAATAAGTTGCGCCAAGCATTCTTGAGGGGTGGAAAATAGATGAGTGTCAACATGGTTACCACCGCACCAACAGAGGGTGCCGCGCGCAATATACCTAATCCCTCTGCCCCTACTTTCAAAATATCTTCAGCAAACACAGGTAAAATAGCGATCACACCGCCAAACAATACCGAGAACAAATCCAAGGAAATCGCATAAAGGATGATCTTCGTTTTGAATACATATTCAATCCCCTCGCGCAAACTCTGCCATATCGACTCGTGGACCACATTTTTTGGAGGGATTGGACGATTCTTTATTAAAAACATGCAAGACATAACAGCGATCAGCAATCCAATGACAATAATCAATGAGCCTGATAAACCAGCATAAGCATACAAAAATCCCGCTACACCCGGACCTAGTATCGAACCTAATTGCCAAAAAGAACTATTCCACGTTGCCGCATTGGCAAATACTTCCTTAGGAACCAAAAAAGGATTCAAAGAAGATGCGGCCGGACTAAAAAATCCCTTAGCCAGTCCAATTAGAAAAATCACAAAATAGATTAAATAAACAAAGAAACCGGATTTCTCCGTATTCAATTGCATCGCCGCATAAAGCAATAAAACCGAACCTAGAATTATGATGGTTAAAGACCCTTGCATAATCTTTTTCTTGTCTCGATTGTCGGCAAAATGCCCCCCAAACAAGACCAAAGAAATATAGGGAACGGCCTCAGCCAAACCAATCAAGCCCAAGGCCAGCGGGTTGTGCGTCAGATGATAAATCTCATAAGCCAAAATAACCTCCTGAATTAACAAAGCCATAGTAAACAAGGTATTCCCTGTCACATAAGCTCGAAATTCAGGATATCGAAGCGCCTGGTAGGCATCTTTAGTTTTTAATAATGACATACAAGATAAATCAATGGACTCAAGAAAGCTAAATCTCCCACATAGCGCTCCGGCTTGGAAGCCCTAAAATAATAAATCCCCACATGAAATCCCCATATAAAGACGAATAAGCTCAAAAGACCTAATGGCATGCCTGCCATTCCCAATGCAAATAACCCAAATAGAGCAATCAGGCAACAGGCTTTCCAAATCAGGGAATGACCACCCGTTTCAATCAATGTAAACAACCCTAAATTCAATAAAGCGAGGGAAAAGACTTCCAAAACAACTCCCAATAACAAAATCGAATAAGGAGCATTGGCCATCGTAGGCAACATAACTCCCAAACTATAAATCAAAGCCGTAAAAAGCTCTTTAGAACCCCAGATGTGATCAAATAATCGCTTAATCCAGCCATACCAATAAAAAACTAACATGAAACTTAAGCCAACTCCAAACGCAATCAAGGGAATTTCAGCATGCAACAAAAACAGGCCCAAAATAAACAACATGGGGACCATCATGATCCGTAAAATCAGCTGATGTTTGTAATGAAAAGCATGTAATTCATCACGCTGCGCCGACATACTATTATCAATTTGGCGATCTATGCCATAAATTAAATAAACCGAAATTGCTAACAGCAAATCGACTTGCCAAGGCGGCAATGAACCTATAAAATGTTGGTAAAAAACAACATTCATTGCAACAGCGCAAATGACTACATCCAAACTCAAAAAATGCAATATCTTAAAAAAGCGCATCCTTGAATGTCATCACAGTTAATTCATCCCCAACTCGAATTTTGCCCAAATGTATCGGCACCATTTGTTGGCCAAAATACACCTTATGATCTTTTTGTCGAAAATTAGCCAAAGCCTTCAAAACCCCAGCCTTCTCTACTTCGCCGGTCGATGGCTCCACATTGACTAATTGACAACGCGCACATGGCTTCGCGCCCGATAAGCTCACGGAATGGATGGACACTTCTGACCACGTATCTTCCTCAAAGGCCTGGGAACCCGAAACAATGATATTTGCTCGAAACCTTTGTTGGTCAAACGATCTTCCATACTCGAGTTCTACCCGCTCGTAAGAAGACGCTGAAGCTAATAAAATGGGCAAAGAATCCGCAAATGAACTCTGATTTGACCCAGATGTTTGGTATTTATCAGCGATAATCCGAGGACTATCTGAAACTTGCATGACCAAACGAACAGGTTCTTGCAAGCGTTCAGAGAACCAAGCCGACCAACCCTCGCCAACCTCCACAACCCGTAATTCATCTTCCCACAAGGAAACATGCAAGTGTTCCAGGCAACTAGGCCGCTTGTTCAAAAGCTTTTTTAAGCCGCTTAATCGATCAAAAACCTCATAACCCGCCGAATGCCATTGTAATTGAAAACGCGTTAAATCGGGACGGGTACGTTGCGTAATAAAGTTGCCTTGCGCATCGACCAACATAAATCTTCGGTCACCTTGAAAACCTTGCGCTTCCACGACAACTTCTTGAACAGCCAATGGGCCAAGAGATTTAATGGGAAAGATATAGAGTTGGCTAACTTGAATCATCCCTTGAAATTACGGAATTACAGGCATAAATCCCTATGAGGTCTTATGAGGTTTTACCTTCAATATGTGAAGCAAATTTCTTATGTTTGTTTTTAGTTACCGAAAAACCTGTTCCATGATCAAATTATTTGGCTTATTTAGCCTAATTATATTCGCCAGCCTAACTAGTCAAGCCCAAGAGACTTTACGATTAGAGGATGCCATTCAACAAGGATTGCAAAATCAATATTCGATTCAAATTCTTAGGAAAAGAGAAGCCCAAGCAGCGAATGATAACAGCCTTGGCAATGCTGGTTTCTTGCCCACAATCACGGGGACGGCTTCCAAAAACTACACAATTTCAGGATTAGACCAAGAATTTTTTGGCGGATTGCGCCCACCTCTTATTCAATCAGGGGTAAGAGCAAATAGCAATAATGCAGGAATAAACATGGCATGGACGCTCTATGATGGAAAAGGAATGTTTATCCTCCGGGATCGATTCAAAGAACTTCAAAACCTAGGCGCCAAACAGACTGAAACCTCGATCGAGAACCTGATTGCCCAAATAAGTACACTTTATTACGACATCATCCGACAAGATTTACGGGTGAACAATTTCCGCAAAGGTCTTGAAATCTCGAATGACCGACTGAAATTAGCCAAAGATCGATTTGAAGTGGGACAAGGCTCTAAAGTAGATTATTATTCTGCTCAAGTAGATTATAACGAGGACAAAGCGCTTTTGCTTGCTCAAGAACAATCCTATTTAAATACAAAAATCAGTTTAAATACCTTATTGGTTCGACCTCATTTAACAAACTTTCAAACGCTTGCCGTGATTGATTTATTACCCAAATTAAATCTTGCTGAGCTGAAAGACATGGCCCTGAAACAAAACCCAAACCTCATGGTTGCCCTCGTAACGAAAAAAATCAGTGATTTGGATACGAAGACGTTACAAAGCCAACAAACACCTCAAATCGATTTGTTAACAGGTTATTCGGTGAACGGTGTACAAAATGGGGCTGGTTTCGGTGTTCAACGAGGAACGAGTAATGTTTTTAATTATGGGCTTCGAGCTAGCATAAACATTTTTGATGGCTACAATCAAAAACGCCGCATTCAAAATGCAAAAATCAACGCAGAAATCGCCCAAATGCAAATCGAAGATATCAAGAATCAATTGATTGCCTCGATCGAACGCTCTTACGCAGTATATGAAAATGCCTTAAATTTAATTTCATTAGAAACGGAAAACTACACGATTGCCAAGCAAAACATTGACATTGCCTTCGATCGCTTTAAGATTGGAATTGCTACATCTTATGAATTACGCGAGGTACAGCGTAATGCAGTAGCCGCAGAAACGCGTTTGATTGAGGCCAAATATGCAGCTAAAGCCGCTGAGATAGAACTCATTCGACTGAGTGGAAATTTAATTTAATCCTTGCTCCTCATTCAATTGTTGTTGGTATAATTCGTAATACAAACCCTTCTTACGCATCAATTGCGCATGCTTTCCTTCCTCAACAATTGTACCTCCTTGTAGCACGAAAACCCGGTTGGCCAATTTTGCTGATGACACCCGGTGAGAAATGATGACACTCGTTTTGTCCTGCATAATGTGCTTCAAATTCGATAAAATTTTATGCTCCGTATGTGTATCAACCGCAGAAAGACAATCATCTAGGATTAAGATGCTCGGGTTTTTGGCAAGTGCGCGTGCTAAGGATACTCGTTGTTTTTGCCCCCCCGATAAAGTAACCCCTCGCTCACCTAGCATGGTTTCAAATCGGTCCGGAAAGTCCTGAATATTATCATAGACATCCGCATAGCGCGCAGCCTGTTCCATTTGCTCGTCGGTTAAATCATCTTGACCAAAACGAATATTCTCTGCAATCGTTGTCGAGAATAAAAACACATCTTGCGGAACAAATCCCAAATGCGCCCGAACATGCTGGATATCCCAATCCCGCAAAGGAATATCATCCAACAAAATATCCCCCGAACTAGGATCGTAAAAACGAGCCATCAAAAGCGAAATCGTACTCTTCCCAGAACCTGTTGTACCCAATAAAGCCACGGATTCCCCTGGTTGGATTTCCAAATTCAACGATTTTAAAACGGGGCGATCCGTCCCCGGATACGTAAAACACAAATCCTTTAATGTCCATTTACCTTGAATGGGCTGAATAATCTGTTTACCCGGCACCAATTCGGATTTGATATCTAAAAATTCATTAATGCGTTTTTGCGAGGCTGCAGCCCGTTGAATTTGCGAACTTGTCCAGCCCAAGGCAGTGACGGGCCAGGTCAACATAAACACGTACATGATAAATTCCGTGATATTGCCCAACGACATCCGGCCAGCCATAACCTCGTTGGAACCTACATAAACAACCAACAAAGTACTAAAGCCGACCAACAAAGAAATCAAGGGAGTGAACAAGGAATCTATCTTCACCAAGTCCAAAGATTTTTTCCGGTAGTTCGCAGAAGCATCTGAAAAAGCCACTAAGGATTGTTTTTCACGAACAAATGACTTGAGCACGCGAATACCCGAGAAGGCCTCTTGCACAAATGTTGAAATGGTGGATAAACCGCCTTGTATTTCTTCTGACTTTTTAATAATCAAGGAGTTAACATAATATATACTAAATGAGAGGATAGGCAAAGGGAGCAAAACGTACCACATAAGCGTGGTGCTTACCTGATACATGTAGTAGATCACCAAAGCAAATACCGTCATTAAATTTAGGCCATACATGATGCTGGGCCCCACATACATGCGCACCTTGCTAACATCCTCCGATATCCGTGCCATTAAATCACCCGTATTTTGCTTCCGATAAAAAGAAAGCGGCAAGGTTTGATAATGGGCATAAATCTCCTGCTTCATTTCATATTCAATGTGACGAGACATCACGATCAAGGTTTGTCGTACCAAAAACAAGAAAACCCCTTTGATAAATGCCATCAAGACAATCAGGGCACCATAATAAAAAAGCGTACTCGCAAAAACCTCATAGAAGGCTGTCTGTAAAGAGAAACCTTTGAAGAGAAAAAAAATATCGATGGTTTCTGTCACTAAATCCAACGCAAATCGCACCAATTGCGCTGGAACGACCCCAAAAAAATTGGAACAAAAAGTAAACAGCATCCCTAAAAAGAGCAACCATTTATATTTCCAAAAATATTGATTGAGGTGACTTAGCGCGCCCATGAATTGAATAAGTTGGCACAAAGATAGGACCTTTCTAAATTAAAATATGTAATTTTGTGTTTTACAAATAAGAACGCTCTTTAATTTCGGATGGTTAACAGGAGACTACTACGGGTCAAAGCATTTCAACAAATGTATGCCTTTTGGACGCAAGAACGCGCGCAATATCAATTAGCCTTTGATGGCTTGCAAACGATTTTTCTTCCAGATCTTTCACTGATGGTTGCCAAAGAGGAACAAACACCTCGATTGGAGGGATTGCGAAAACTCGCTGAAATTCAATTAAGTGAATTTTTTCAAGGAGTTCCTACCGAAGAAAGCATTCCACCGGAATCACTCGAAGCAGCCCAATCCGTTTATCGAGTTTATCAGACAAATGTTGCAAAAATTGCTCGAGAGCTTCGTACAAGCATGGTAATCGAGGTAGAGTCTATCTACAAACAATATTTAAAACTCCTTTTCTATCTGCAAAACCTCCCGACAATCGGACGATGGGATGAGCAAAGACGTTTATTGGAGAGTCCTATCAAAACATCCCAAATTGCAAACAATAAAGTGTTAGCAATTCTTCCCAAATGGAAAGAGCTTCAAAACGCTTTCCAAGAATATCAAATCGGATGGTCGGAAGATGAAGAAAACCTCCTAAAGAAGTTATTCTTGGAAGGAATATTACCAGATGAAAGTTTTGTCGCCTACCTACCCGATGCCGGCAAGGATGTTCTTCAGGACCTTGAAATGGTCAAATACCTTTTGAAAAATTATCTGTTAAAACATGCTGTAATGACAGAATATTTCGAGGAAAAAGATTTAAATTGGCATGTAAATAAAGATGTGGTCAAAAGCTTGAGCACAAAAACATTTAAGGTTGAGGCTTTAGAAGATTTATGTTTACAGCCATTGGCTTTACAATGGGATGAAGACAAGAAATTCTTTGAAGAATTATTCGACTATTGCGTAGCAGAAGATAAGCAATTGACCGAATGGGTTAATGAGCAAACGAAAAACTGGGATTCAGAGCGCTTGGCAACATCCGATTTAATTATCTTGAAGATGGCAGTTGCCGAGATGATAAAATTCGCAAGCATTCCAGTCAAAGTAAGTATAAACGAATACATTGAAGTAGCTAAGAACTATTCAACGCCTAAATCGGGACCATTCATCAATGGAATTTTAGATGTCGTTTCGATTAAATTAATTAGTGAGAAAATTATTCAAAAATCAGGTCGAGGTTTAATCGACATAGCCAGTAAATAAATCATGAGTAGATCATCAAAATCCTTCTGGGCTTTCGTAGTAGGAGCTGCTACCGGCGCCGTTTTAGGCATTTTATATGCCCCCGATAAAGGAGAAAATACCCGCAGCAAATTGTATTTCCAATTGAATAAATACCGCGAGCAATTAAAACAATTAATTAATGATATCGTGGACGGTAAAGAAATTCCCGAAACCATGGCTAAATCCGAAGGGAAAAAAGTAGTCAATGATACGAAAGTAAAAGCTGAAAAGCTCTTGGAAGACGTTGAGAAAATGATGAGCCAAATCAAAGCCAAGTAAGCATGAATCGTTTTTCGCTCTACCTGTGTTTAGGAATTTTGCTTGGGGGATGTACCAACAAGCAAAAAGAAACACGAAGCGATGCCGAGAATGCCATTCCTTTGGAATTGCGGCCTACCGAGGATAAACAGGCAAAAATGGTCTTTGACCAGCCGCTGGTGTATTTGGGTAGAATCAAGGAAGGCGACAGCATCTCGTATACTTTCCATTTCCGCAACAAAGGTAACCAACCCTTACTAATTAGTTCCGTTAATGCCTCATGTGGATGCACAACGCCCAAATGGAGCAAGAATCTAGTTCAACCGGGTAAAAAGGGTTTTATTAAAGTTACTTTCGACTCCCATGGCAAGGAAGGGAAAGTACAAAAAACGGTAACCGCTTATGCGAATACCTTACCGGCCGACAATATGGTCGCATTTAAAGTAGAAATCATCCCTCAAAAAAAATAAACTTATGTTATTATTAGAAGCCAATCCACAAATCATGCAAATCATCCTCTTCGGTGGTATCTTTGTGGTGTTTTATTTCTTCATGATTCGTCCCCAACAAAAAAAGGCGAAAGAAGCTCAAAAATTTATCAGTGAATTGAAAACCGGCGACAAGGTCGTGACCATCGGTGGCGCTCATGGAACCGTTGTTTCCATTCGCGAAAAAACGATTGTTATCGAAGTTGATTCAAACAAAGGAGTTCGCATGGTTTTCGAAAAGTCAGCGATCTCCAAAGATGCATCCTCTCGTTTAACGGAAGAATAACATGAACACGCAAAGCCTGAAACCCTTTATTGGCATTACAGGCGGAATCGGATCCGGCAAATCAACGATTTGTCGGATTTTTTCCATCTTAGGGATTCCCGTATTCGAGGCAGATGCACACGCACGTGAGATTTGCGAAAAAGACCCCGAAGTCAAAGAAGCTATTTTAGACGAATTTGGCACAAAAGCCTATTTACCTGATGGTTCCTACAACCGACCTTGGATGAAAGGTCTACTCCAAAAATACCCAGGAGACATCCAAAAATTGAATGCCATCATCCACCCTGCCGTTCGCAAATCAGCCATGACTTGGTTAGAAAACGCCCCCAAAGCACCTTTCTATCTGTATGAATCAGCACTCATTACAGCACGAAACAAGCCGGAAATCATTCAGCAACTCATTGCCGTTTCATGT
>JACCDK010384145.1_pt1 | contig 18646 bp, 16 predicted proteins | sample 7445871 | NCBI WGS metagenome assembly JACCDK01 (sample SAMN15323436, study PRJNA562643) | freshwater metagenome | isolation source: river surface water | place: USA:Blue River Watershed | collected 2017-08-15
ACAGTTTAGGCGCTTATTTGATTGTAGAACCTTACAAACTAATTGAAGGCAACAATCCCAATTATGTTTTGGCAAATTTTTGTCCTTCTATAACGAACAATGAGCAAGCCCGAAAACTTGAAAGATACCGTAATGGAGTCGATTTTTTAAAAAGCCATAAAGTAACTTCCTCTATTGACTTTAGCACTGCCCTCTCCGATACAATGGTTGTTTGTAGAAGCAGAAATGGCGATGGCACCCTAATCACTTCTATTTTTGACACCAAAGAAAAAGTAGTCGGTATCTACTTTTACCACAACTTTGATTCATTGGTGCAATTCAATTTAACCCATGAGCTATCAAAAGGCGATCATATTTTAAATATTGCTGAAATATTCCCTTGGAATCCTGAATTTGAAAGACTCATCAATTTCAAAACGCCTTCAAATACACCTGCATTAAGACTTTTGCTTGGCCTGTTTGCTGGATTATTAGCTCTGAATTCTGTCGTGTTGTTGCTGTCGCAAATTCAGAAAAATAAAAGATCTCCTTTTTCATTCAAATCGGTTTTAGTGCTTGTTTCGTTGAATTTCATACTCATCGCATATATCGTGGTGTTAAATACAAATAACAGCATTTTCTATTTCGATGTCCCGTATCAACATTACAATTCGAGATTAATCAGTGCATCTTCATACACCCCATTTTTGTTATTAGGCTTATTCTTGCCCCTTGTTATCCATACCCGAAACAGCCTGAAAGCAAAGAAACCTAAGCTGTGGCTGCGCACTATCTTGGTTTTAAATCAGGTATTATACTTTATGCTCTTGCTTAGCTTTGGATATTGGGGTTTATTTAACTTTTGGAATTGAAATTTGGTGATGCGGTAAAATGAGCTAGTATACTAGGTAAAGAATTCCGCATCCATCACAACTTGCTTCAGTTTAAGCCAATAAAAAAAGCCAATCATTTCTGACTGGCTTTTCTTAGTAGCGGGGACAGGACTATCCTTCACTTCGTTGCGGATGGACCTTTGGGGGGAGGGTTGAAGACATTAAAACAATTTTACAATATTATTCTCTAAACCTATTTTGTATACAATCATCAGTAATTCGTATTTAAATAACGACATCATCAAATTTACATTTGTCGAAAAATATACGAATGAAAAAAACAATCTTAATTACCGGTGCAAGCAGTGGCATTGGAAAAGAAACGGCAAAGCACTTTCAATCTAAGGGTTGGAATGTAGTGGCCACGATGAGAACCCCTCAAAACGAGAAAGAAATAACGAGCTTAGAAAATGTGTTGGTTACCAGATTAGATGTACTCGATCTTGAATCTATTGATTCAGCTATTTCAAATGGATTAGCGAAATTTGGAAAAATTGATGTCTTATTGAATAATGCGGGCTACGGTGCATATGGGCCATTAGAATCATTTGCAAGGGAAAAAGTATTGAGACAATTCAATACCAATGTGATTGGTTTAATGGATGTTACAAGAGCAATCCTTCCACATTTCCGAAAAAACAAAAGTGGAATAGTCATTAATATTTCTTCCATGGGAGGAAAAATGACCTTTCCTTTAGGTTCTTTATACCATGGGACTAAATTTGCCGTTGAGGGCATTTCAGAATCCTTTCGTTATGAAATGGAGCAAATTGGTTGTAAGGTGAAAATTATAGAACCAGGAGCTATTGCAACAGATTTCGGTGGTAGATCGTTTGATTTTTATCACGACGAAAATCTGAAAGAGTACAATCCAATGGTAGAGAAAATAACTAAAACCCTTCCGGAATTAGTTAAAAACGCAGCGCATCCGAGAATCGTTTCGGAGGTAATTTATCAAGCGGCAACGGATGGAAAAAGCCAATTAAGATATATGGCAGGTAAAGACGCAAAAATGTTCCATCGAATGAATAAGTTGTTGGGGTATAACTTCATCGTAAAATTGAACAAGCGATTTTTTAAATTATAGCCAATGAGTCAATTAATTCATTTAAAGTCAATTGCCGATCTTTCGCGCTTACTGAATGATCATGCAAATAAGCACCCGTTAATTGCTATTGTAGATTTCAGTCAAACGTCCGAACAGATTGAAGAAGAAACCAAAATCACTACTGATTTTTATTCTGTAATGTTTAAGAATTACTGTAAAAGTTATGTGAGGTATGGAAGGAAAGCAATCGATTTTGATGAAGGTAGTTTAATATGCATCGCACCTAATCAAGTAATTACGATAGAAAATGAAATTGAGCCCCTAGATAACCTATTGGGTTGGGGCTTATTTTTTCATCCTGATTTAATTCGAAATACCTCGTTGAATGTTAAAATGAAGGACTACACGTTCTTCAGTTATGAAATTTCTGAGGCCTTGCATCTGTCCGAAAAAGAAAAACAATTACTCTATGAATGTGTGATGCGTATTGAAATGGAGTTGAAAGAGAATATTGACGAACACAGTCAAACTATCATTGTTTCAAGCATCGAACTTTTGCTCAACTATTGCAATCGTTTTTATGGGAGGCAATTCATCACCCGAAAAGCAAACAATCGAGATATCCTTTCTCGAGTAGAATCACTGTTAACAGCTTATTTTTCAAATAATAAAGTGCGAATTGGCCTTCCATCCGTAAAATTTTTAGCAGATACCGTTAATTTATCGCCAAGTTATTTAGGAGATTTACTCAAAAAAGAGACCGGACTAAACGCCCAAGAACATATTCATCATGCTTTAATTGACCAAGCAAAGCATATTCTGTTAAACTCAAATAAATCCATTAGTGAAATTGCTTACGATCTAGGATTTGAATACCCACAATACTTCAGTCGTCTTTTCAAGCAAAAAACAGGAAAAACTCCAGTGGAATTTAGAAACTTAAATTGAACGCATACAAGAATTAATCCTCAGTCATTTTCATACTTAATGAAAAATTAAGTGTAGAGAATCCTACCATATTTCCCATTCTGATAATCGGAATAAGCGATTCTTATTTCATCTTCTGAGCTCATTACAAACGGGCCATAAGCTACAAAGGGCTCTGTGTATTTTTCGCCTCCAAATAAAAGTATATCTGCATTTGAGTCAGATTTATTTACTATTTCGATGAGGCTCTGATGATTATCAAAGCCAATTAAGGTTCCCGCTTGCACTTCCATTTCATTGACAATCACAGTATGTTGAGGTGGAAAAAGTGCGTATTCTTTTCCTTTCTCAGTCATATACTGGAATTTCTCCCCTGCCTTTAAATGAATATGAAATAAGTATTGATTGGCATAGGTGGGGATGTTGGAATGAAATCCATTGTATTCACCAACAACGACCTTTAGCCATCCGATGTCATTCGCTAAGGTTATAGTTGGAAGTTCATCCGATTGCAAGGCCATGTAATCCGGATTTTCTTTTTTGATATTTGCAGGCAGATTTACCCAAAATTGAAAACCATGGTTCAATGGATTTGTAGTTTTTGAATCGGCGTTCATCGTTTCATCATGGATAATCCCATTTCCGGCCTTCATCCATTGGACACCTCCAGAATGCACTTTGGCACGATGCCCACGACTGTCAAAATGCTCTGCTTCGCCACTTAAAACATAAGTAATAGTAGCAATTCCTCTATGTGGATGCGCAAAACCTGTATTCGGCAACATTCTTTCTTGCCGTGTGAATGGAGGAACATAATCTAAGAAAATAAAATGACCAACGTGATAGGTATGTTGATTCGGCAAATAATGAAAGATTGTTGTTCCCGCAACGGAAGAACGATGACCTTTTTCAGAAAAAGTAATCTGTTTTTTCAAGTTTAATTTTTTTCAACGCAGTTAAAACACAATGTGAAGTGAAATCAAGGATAAGAATTTTAACCTTTAATATTGTTTCAGTAAAGGTAAATATTCAATTGATTTCATGAATGAATATAATGGAAGTGATTCCATCATTTCTTTGGCCCTGTTTTCATCTAGGTTCTTAAAAACGATTACAGCTCCGTTCTTTGTTGGCCTTAAAAATAAATGTTCGACAATGCCTTCACTTTTCCATTGAGCAAGCATTCCTTGTTCATGTTTAATAATCTCTTGAAAGTTAGCTGGTAAATTATCCGTGTTAATTGTGAAAATTGCTAGAATAGTATCCATAATCAGTTATCTTTTTAAAAACGGGTAATCAATATATCCTTTTTCTCCTCCTCCAAACATCGTTGAATGATCGGGAGCATTTAGTGCTGCGCCCAATTCAAAACGTTTTGGCAAATCGGGATTAGCTAGAAAAGTTGAACCAAAAGCAACCATTGAGGCGTTTCCTTTTTGTAATTCAGCTTCCGCAGTTTCTCTGGTGTAAGCTGTTCCTGCAATTAATGTTTGTTTGACGAGGGCACCAAACAACTCCATTTCATCTCCTGAAGGATAATGTGGAATCATAGGGAACATTGGACTTCTTTTCATCAACTCAACAAATGCAAAATCCATTAGATTCAATTCATGGATTAAATGGGTAAATGTCGCAATCGGATCAGTTAGCACGATACCGCCATAAGGTTGAAATGGAGAAATTTTAATCCCAACTTTATCACCACCAATAGAATCAATCAATTCGTTCATTACCTCCAACATGAAACGACAATTATTTTCAATGCTTCCGCCATATTCATCTGTTCGTTGGTTTGAACTTTCGGCTAAAAATTGATTTGGTAGGTAGCCGTTTGCTCCGTGAAGTTCAACCCCGTCAAATCCGGCTTCCATTGCATTTTTTGCAGCTTGTCCGTAATCTTTGATAATTTGTTGAATTTCTTCAATGGTTAATTCCTTAGGAACTTCGAAGTCCTTTGGTCCTTGAGAAGTGAAGTGCTGCATTCCTGCTATAGCGATAGCAGATGGAGCAACTGGTAAAACACCATTTTTATCCACTGAATGACCAACACGTCCAGTATGCCAAAGTTGAGCAAAAATAATTCCTCCTTTTTCGTGAACGGAATTAGTAACTTTTTTCCATGATTCAATTTGCTCCGCCGTATAAATTCCCGGAGTAAATGGACTTCCCAACGCTTGTTGAGAAATATTGATACCTTCTGAAATAATTAAACCTGCGCTAGCACGCTGGACATAATATTCAACGGTTAAATTTCCAACGATTCCATTTAAATCTGCACGACTTCTTGTCATAGCAGCCATTACCATTTTATTTTTTAGAGTACGTGCACCCAAGTTTGTTGATTCAAGTAATTTCATAATTTACAATTTCTTGCAAATCTAACCTTAATACTTTACTTTTGAAAGTAGTTACTCGTTTGTATAGTAGTAACATATTATAAAGTATTGCTTAAAAACAATTAGTTATGACTAAGAATAAAAACAATATTTCTGAGAAATCATGTTCACTTCGTGATGTTTTAGACATCATTGGCGGTAAATGGTCAATGCCGATTATTTATATTTTATCCAAAGGAAAGCTCCGTTTTAAAGAAATCGAACGCAGTATTGAAGGAATAAATACCAGAATGTTAGTCAAAGAGCTAAAGAATATGGAGTCTAATGGAATTCTTACTCGAGAAGTATTCGCCACAGTTCCACCAACAGTTGAATATACCCTAACTGAAAAAGGATTGAAATTGCTTCCTAGTATCATTTCGTTGTACCAGTGGGGGCAGGAATATTCGGAATTGTAGCGATGAATATTTAACAGACCGCTGCGCGATCATCCTTTTTTCATTTCAATCCACTTTTGAAAGTAAACAGGACTATCCTTCACTTCGTTGCGGATGGACCTTGGGGGGGGCTTAACAAGGAAAACCAAGTCGCTGCGCAACTTCTTTTTTTATTGACTTTCCCTTCATTCAAGCCTTCGGCTTGCTTCAGTTTAAGCCAATAAAAAAACCTGAGTCAAAAGACTCAGGTTTTCCTTGTAGCGGGGACAGGACTCGAACCTGTGGCCTTCGGGTTATGAGCCCGACGAGCTACCAACTGCTCCACCCCGCAATATATCTTGAAACGTGTTGTTTTCCGTATTGGGACTACAAAGATACGAACTTTTTTGGGTTCTGCAAGTAGCGCTCGATAAAAAATATTTAGCGGACGGTAGGGCCTGGGCCGAATTCTTTTTCGGAGGCCAGGAAGCTGAGCTTACCTTCTTCGTTTTCAGCCATTAAGATCATGCCTTGTGATTCGATGCCGCGGATTTTTCTGGGTTCGAGGTTCAAAAGAACGAGGACTGTTTTGCCAATGATGTCTTCTGGGGCATAGTGTTCTGCTATGCCGGAGACGATCGTGCGGTGATCAATGCCGGTGTCTACGGTGAGTTGGAGCAGTTTGTCTGCTTTTTCGACTTTTTGAGCGGCAAGAATGGTGCCCATGCGGAGGTCCATTTTGGTGAAGTCGTCGAAGGCGATGGCGTCTTTCATAGGGGGGTAGTTACTTTGTGGGGCTGCGGTAGCCTTTAATTTATTGATTTCTGTTTCGACGAGCGCATCTTCGATTTTGGCAAACATGATCTGTACTTCGCCAATTTGGTGACCAGCTTGCAAAAGGTCGGTGCGGCCGAGGTCGGTGTATTGTGTCCAGGAGGCATTGAGCATTTTGGCCAGTTTCTCAGCGGTTGCGGGCAGGAATAATTGACACGCAATTTGGAGATTTGCCGTGATTTGCAGGGCAAGATGCAGAATGGTCTGAACGCGCTCTGGATCAGTTTTAATGAGTTTCCAAGGCTCGTTGTCTGCGAGGTATTTGTTGCCGATGCGCGCAAATTGCATCATTTCTGCCTGGGCCTCGCGAAGCTTGTAAGCATAAGCTAATTTAGAAATGCGCGTCGGGATCTCTTGAATTTGAGCAATGATATTTTGGTCTTCTTCGGTGAACTGACCTGCTGCAGGCACTTGGCCTTCGTAGTATTTATTGGTGAGTACCAAGGTACGGTTGACGAAATTGCCCATGATGTCGGCAAGTTCTGAATTGACGCGCGTTTGGAATTCTTTCCAGGTAAATTCTGAGTCTTTGGTTTCTGGTGCAATTGCGGTGAGCACATACTTGAGCTCGTCTATTTTATCGGGGTAGGCATCGAGGTATTCATGGAGCCAAACCGCCCAGTTTCTGGAAGTAGAGAATTTGTCGCCTTCGAGGTTCAAGAATTCGTAGGCCGGAACGTTGTCAGGTAAAATAAAGTCGCCGTGGTTTTTGAGTAAAATTGGGAAGATAATGGCGTGAAATACGATGTTGTCTTTGCCAATGAAGTGTACCAATTTGCGGTCTTGGGCTTTAGATTTGAGCCAGTATTGCTCCCAGTCTTTACCGTTGTCTAGGGCCCATTGTTTGGTGGCTGATATGTAGCCAATTGGCGCGTCTAGCCAAACGTAAAGTACTTTTCCATCGGCATTGGGAAGCGGTACTTTAACGCCCCAGTCTAAATCGCGGGTCATGGCGCGGGGGCGCAAGCCACCGTTGATCCAAGACATACATTGGCCAATGACTTGGTTGCGCCATTCTTTGGGTTCGTGTTGTTTTTGACCATCTAAAATCCCTTCTTGAATCCATTCTTTGAGCCAAGATTCGTGCTGATCCATGGGTAAATACCAATGAGAAGTGCTTTTGAGGATTGGTTTGCTACCGCTTAAGGTAGAGACGGGATTAATGAGTTCGGTAGGGCTGAGGTCGGAACCACATTTTTCGCATTGGTCGCCATAGGCGCTTGGGTTGCTACACTTGGGGCATTGGCCGGTGATGTAGCGATCTGCTAAAAATTGTTGGTATTGTTCGTCAAAGTATTGTTCCGATACCTCTTCGGTAAACTGACCTTGGTCGTATAGGCGTTTGAAGAATTCGGCAGATGTTTGGTGGTGTAGTTCACTTGAAGTGCGGTGAAAGATGTCAAAGCTAATTTGAAAGTCTTGAAAAGCATTTCTGATGATGCCATCGTATTTGTCTACGATGTCTTTAGGGCTGAGTCCTTCTTTTTTGGCGCGTAGGGTTATGGCTGCACCATGTTCATCGGCGCCACATATAAAGGCGACGTCGTGGTTGTTCATTCTTAAAAAACGAACAAAAATATCGGCAGGTAAATAAACGCCGGCGACATGTCCTAAATGAAGGGGGCCGTTGGCATAAGGAAGTGCTGCCGTAACTGTATACGATGCTTTTGACATACCACAAAGATAGCAAATAAAAAAGGGACGGTTGTCCCGTCCCTTTCATGTTCAAAGTGAGTTGAACTTATTTTTTCACAACATTGAATTGTGCAGTTTTACCGTTTTCAAGTGTAACGTTGAAAATGTAAAGACCTGAAGTCAAGCCTGCGATATTCACGTTATCTTGACCAGCAGCAAGGTTCAATGAAGCAGCCATAGCTACTTTACCTGCTACGTCAGTAACTGTCAATTGAGCTGTTCCTTCACCTTCGATAGCAACAGTAACTACGTCGTTAGCTGGGTTAGGAAATGCTTTACCTGCAACTGTATTCAATTCTGTAACGTTGACATCGTTGTCAGAAACCGCAATTGCCAAAGAGCTTGGTAAATCAGAGCCGAAACCAGCTGCATACCACGTACCGTCGCTTTCGTTTGGTGCCATTGGCTGAAGGTAGTAAGCTTCGTTCCATGTAAGGTTTGTACCGTTTTCATGACCCATGTAAAGGTTAAGGTTTACGGTTTGAACACAAGCGAGGTAACGTTGGTTGTCTTCTAATGCAACAGGTGTAGTGAAGGCACCGTAAACTGTTTCACCTTGAAGATCTCCTGGGTAGTAGTAGAAACCGTTCGCTACTTCTGTAAGTGTGTTGAACGCTAAGTTAGCATCGTTGAGGTCAGTAAAGACATCTTCCCACTTGTAGAGGTAAAGTGCCATTTCTTCTCCTGTTAAAAGCACACCAGATGCAGCTGAAGTGGTTGCAGAGAACCAGATACCATTTGCTTTCAAACGGCTGGCATTTGCGTTGTCGATTACCTGACATGCAGAATACGTTTGGTTGTTCGTGCCAGGACGGTAGTAGTTACCACCAGTTGGTGTACCTGTAGCAGCGTCTGCTTGTGCATAGCTGAATAAAGAGTCAGTTACGGTGAAAGTAGTCACAAGGCTGTTGTCTGCGTTGTAGTCGTCGGCACCACTCAATAACAAAGTGTAAGTAAGCGTGTAAGTACCTGCAGGATAAGAAGCCAAAGAGAAGTTAGGTAAGGTAGATGCTCCACCAGGGAAAACATCAAGTGAGTCTCCAGCAGCAAGGTTGATGCCAGAAGCTGTGTTGTCATAAACAGAAGCACCAGATGGGTTGGTGATTTTTGCGTTCAAAGACATACCTGTTTGTGCTTGATTACCGTAGTTATAAACGCGTGAACCGAGGTCAAAATTGAATTCAGTTCCGTTTTGTGCCAACTGAGATGGGATCATTCCTTGACGTGGCAATAAAGTTGCAGCACCAGAAATACCACCGTCGTTAGGGAACAAACCGGTTTTGTTACCCAAGAACATAACAACAGGTCCGTTTGCCATTTCAGCGATGAGTGCTAAACCGTCGTTGATGTCTACCATAACAACAGGAATCGTTACGTTCGCACCAGAAGCACCAGCTCCCATTGCGATCACTTCACCTGGGTTGCGATTGACAACAATAACACCAACAGCACCAGCATTTTGTGCGTTCAAAGCTTTTGCACCGAACTCACATGTGTTGCGGAATACAACAGCAATTTTACCTGTAAGGTCATTGATAAGTGGGTTACATCCTTCAGCAGAGATAGGGTTACCTTGAGCGTTCAAACCGGTAGACCCGTCGTCAACTACCATGATGGTATCTTGAACAAAGGTTCCTGGGATGTTGAAATCTGGCGTTCCCCAGCCACTTCCTGGATCTGCCCAAGTGTGGGCGTAGTTAGCCACAATACTTTGTGGAGATATACCAGCAACGATTACCTGCGCATAAGTAGCTGCAGATAGTGCGATGGCACTGACAGTAAGTAAAAGTTTTTTCATAGTTGATTTTTTAGATTCGGCTTAAAGTTAAGAAATTTTAAAATAATTCAAAAACTGAATGAATATTTACTAAAAAAGGGCGCATATGCGCCCTTTTTCAATGATTATTCAGGATTTTTTACTTGAACCAGCTAATGGCATAGTAAAAAATAGCTGCCAACAAAGCACTTACAGGGATGGTTAGGATCCATGCCCAAAGCAAGTTGATGGTCACACCCCAGCGAACAGCGCTGAGTCGTTTGGTGGCACCAACGCCAATAATCGAACCAGTAATGGTGTGGGTTGTCGAAACCGGGATTCCAAACTGAGATACCGTAAACAGGGTCAGTGCCCCTGCTGTTTCGGCGCAAACACCTTCCAGCGGTGTCACCTTGGTGATCTTAGTTCCCATTGTTTTGACAATTTTCCAGCCACCCATTAAGGTTCCAATCCCAATCATGAGATAACACCCAAACGCCACCCAAAAAGGCATTGTGTCGGAATGTACTTTTGTTTTGATTTTGTGTCCTTCGCGCAATTCTCCCGTTGAACCATCGACGTATTCTCCAAAAATACTGGCGTATTTGTAAGTTGTATCAATTGTTTTATCCAAGAAAATAGTATCGCTGGTTTTCGCATCGCACAATGCATCTCCAAAAGTGAAGATTTCAATTTTGTGCATTTCTTCATCAATTGCTTTAAATGAAGGTGCATTTTGAACGGTTGCAAGCGTTTTGCCATCTTCACTATAAATTGCTGTTCCTGTAGCCGCATCAATTACCTCTTTATGATCGATGTAATACACTTGACCATTGACCTCTGCTACTTCAGGCTTGAACTTATGTTTTTTGCCATCGGTATCGTTGAATTCAATTTGCATGAGTTCAGTGATGCGCAAATCTTTAGGAACAGGTTGGTCTAACTTACCTTCGCGACCCATATTGCTATAGACGAGCAAGGCGGCACAAATAATACCCATTACCTTTTGCGAATCTGCTCCGCCATGACCCAAAGAGAATGCGGCAGAAGAAAGAAGTTGCAATTTCTTGTGCATATTGGCCTCTTTTACTGCTGATGGTTTTGACCCGTGTACAAGTTCGAACCAAATGTATACTATAATAAATACTGCGATCATACCAATCACGATATACATCATAATAGGTTTCATATCGATGAATTCAATCATGTATTCCATTACGGCAATTGTGACACCAGAGAGTAAAAGAATCACCAACATTTTTTTCCAGAATGATCGAGAAATAGTTACGACCGCAATCAGATAAGCAATGAAGCCACCAATAATAGGTGCGAGAAAAATGAAGAGAACAACTTTCAAGATTTCACCACTTTCAATCACACCAAATCCAGCGTGCGCAACTGCGGCACCTGCAAATCCCCCGATGAGCGTGTGTGAAGAGGAAGAAGGAATTCCCAACCACCATGTGAGTAGGTTCCAAAAGGTAGCCGCTAACAATCCAGCTAAAATAACCCAAAGGTCAATGGCGTTGTTGTCTACGGTTTTGGCAACAGTATTGCCCACGCTCATGTCAAATACCCAAAAGGCAATGATATTGAACATAGCCGCCCAAAGTACCGCCTGAAAAGGCGTGAGCACCTTAGTTGAAACAACTGTTGCAATCGAGTTTGCGGCATCGTGAAACCCATTGACGAGGTCAAAGAGTAAGGCGATGCCAATGACGACAAGTAATAAAGTAAACATCTGTTTGTCTTTAAATGATGGAGCCTATTAGTTAGGCGTATTTTACAACGATAGACTCGATCACGTTTCCTGCGTCTTCGCATTTGTCAGTGGCAGTTTCCATGACCATGTACAACTCACGGCGCTTGATCAATTCTTTAGCATCAACATCTGAGTTGAAGAGGCGCTCAATACTCATGTCAAAAATGTTATCAGCGTTGTTTTCGATGCTGTTGATCTTGATGACACACTCAATGATTTTTTGGGTGTTTTTGAGGTTGCGCAATTCCATCACGGCGGCTTTCACAGCAATAACTGCGTCGTTGATAGCAGCAGCTGTTTTTTGAATGCCTTGATCAGAAATAGGATCAATTTTATAGAAGTTGATTTTCTTGCCCGATGCGTAAATATAATCCGCGATGTCATCTAGGGCAGAGGCCAAAGCATGGATGTCTTCGCGGTCAAATGGCGTAATGAAGTTTTTACCCAACTCAATGAAAATTTGATGGGTAATGTTGTCATTTTGATGCTCGATATCGCGCATCTCTTCAATAAGTGCTGCACGTTTGTTGAAATCTGATTCATGCACAACTTGAAGGAGTTTTTGTGCAATGCTTTCGAGGTTATTACTCGCGTCTTCAAAGAGGGAGTAAAATACTTTGTCTTTCGGTAAGAAGTAACTTAAAATTCCAGCCATAATTATTGTTTTTTGAGCAAATGTATGTCTATCCCTAGTGTTTGTGAAAATGCGAACGGTTTGTTAACGTAAACATAACATTAGCTTCTTTTGAGATCAATATCCATATAGGATTTGAAATAAATAGGCAAAGCATCTCAAAAACTAATGTTACGGAATTATGAAGAATATTATATAAAAGTTAAATGAATGTAAATGCAATGTTAACTCAATATGAAGGATATAATTTTGGCCTCGTAATTAAAAACGCTACAAATGACTAAAATTTATTTCTTACTACTTGCCTTTGGTTGTTCAATTGGGCTAAATGCGCAAATAGCCAAAGATTCGACAAAAGCAAAAACGCCCGCTCCTACAAAGAAATGGTACGAGAGTATTCAACTAAGAGGCTACATGCAAGTACGCTACAACGGTCTCCTTCAAACAAATGAAGACCTCGAATGTGAACAATGTGATAAAAGCTGGGGTGGAGACAACGACTTTTTTGTCCGTCGTATGCGCTTGATTTTTTATGGTCAAGTAAGCCCAAGAGTATATTTTTATGTGCAGCCTGATTTTGCGAGTGCACCTTCATCAAGTGCCATGCACTTTGGGCAATTGCGCGACGCTTACTTTGATATTGGCTTAGATGAGAAAAATGAATTTCGTTTTAGAATCGGACAATCAAAAGTACCTTATGGTTTTGAAAACATGCAGTCATCTCAAAATCGTTTGCCTCTAGATCGCGCCGATGCAATGAATAGTGCCGTTACCAACGAGCGCGACCTCGGTGTTTTCTTCTATTGGGCCCCAGCGAAAACAAGAAAATTATTCTCTTCACTAGTAAGCGAAGGTTTAAAGGGATCTGGAGACTACGGTGTTTTAGGAATCGGTGTATATAACGGGCAAACAGCTAATCGTCCAGAATTGAACGCAAATAAACATGTCGTAACGAGAGCTTCTTACCCTGTGCAGATCAAGAATCAAGTTATTGAGGCAGGCGTTCAGGCATATAAAGGTCAGTTTACTTTATTATCTACAACATCGGGTGTAGGAACTGCTACAGACAAATTATACAACGACGAGCGCGTGGGAGCTACTTTTGTTTTGTATCCAAAACCGTTTGGAATTCTTGCCGAGTACAATATTGGCCGCGGTCCAGAATATGATAAGTTGACCAATTCAATTATAGAAAGCCCGTTAAAAGGCGGCTTTATAACGGCAAGCTATAAATTGGATTTCAAGGGCCAAACCCTCATTCCATTTAGTCGTTTCCAATATTATGATGGCGGTAAAAAACACGAACTTGATGCCAGAAGCTATGAAGTAAAGGAGCTTGAACTTGGTGCTGAATGGCAACCAAACAAGAATTTTGAATTGGTTGTCATGTATACCATGTCTGCGAGACGCTTTGAAGATGCTGCGAACCCAACAAATTTCCAACGAGGCAATTTATTGCGTATTCAAGCCCAAGTCAATTTCTAATAGTCTTTAAACTTAGATAAAAAAAGGGCGGCCCGCAGGGCCGCCCTTTTTGATAAAGCGATTTTTAAATTACTTCGCAGCCGCAAATTTAGCGGCAACAACGTCCCAGTTGATCACGTTGAAAAACGCATTGATGTAATCTGGACGACGGTTTTGGTAGTGTAGGTAGTAGGCGTGTTCCCAGACGTCTAGGCCAAGAAGTGGCGTGCCGTTGCAACCTTCGCCCATGAGTGGGTTGTCTTGGTTGGGTGTAGAGCAAACTTCGAGTGCTCCGTTTGTCAGGCACAACCAAGCCCAGCCAGAACCAAAGCGCGTGGTAGCTGCTTTGGCGAATTCGTCTTTGAATGCTTCAAAAGAACCAAATGCTGCATCGATAGCTGCAGCGAGCTCTCCAGTTGGGTTGCCTCCGGCGTTTGGCGCCATGGTTTCCCAGAAAAGGTTGTGGTTCCAGAAACCACCACCGTTGTTGCGCACTGCTGGTTTGTCTTTGCAGTTCATTAAAATTTCTTCGATAGACATGTTTTCCATGTCGGTACCTGCAATTGCGTTATTGAGGTTGGTTGTATAGGCTTGGTGGTGCTTAGAATGGTGGATTTCCATTGTGCGCGCATCGATGTGCGGTTCTAATGCATCATAAGCATAAGGTAAAGCGGGAAGTTCAAAAGCCATTTTGATCTTAATTTAGAGTAAATAATGAGTATATTGAGCTACAAAATTACAACAAAATTCACGATGCATTGTTCTTGGTGTATCTTTGTAACATGAACCTAGAGCGCCCGATTTCCGATTGGCTACCTTTATCTCTAAAGGAAGCAGAAAAACGAGGCTGGGATGCCTTTGATGTCATCCTCATCTCCGGCGATGCCTATGTAGACCACCCAAGTTTTGGAACGGCTGTTATTGGCCGCATCATTGAAAGCGAAGGGTTCCGCATTGGTATTGTGGCACAGCCCAACTGGAAAGACGACCTCCGCGACTTCAAAAAACTAGGCAAACCTAAATATTTCTTTGGCGTCACCGCCGGCTGCATGGACTCAATGGTCAACCACTACACCGCCAACAAGCGCTTGCGTTCCACAGACGCCTACACGCCGGGCGGCCAAGCGGGCTTTCGCCCAGACTACGCCAGCATCGTCTACAGCAATATTTTAAAAGAAATTTATCCAGACGTTCCCGTTTTATTGGGCGGTATTGAAGCCTCATTGAGAAGGGTGACCCACTACGATTATTGGAAGGACCAACTCATGCCATCCATACTTGTAGACGCCAAAGCCGATTTATTGGTTTACGGCATGGGCGAACAACCTTTGCGCACGCTTTTGCGCTTACTCAAAAGAGGTGTTCCGTTTGAGCAAGCCAAGACCATCAATCAAGTAGCTTTTTTACAAGATGCCGACCGAGAACTCCCGAAAAATAAAAATTGGGAAACAATTGAGCTCGCTAGTCATGAAGTCTGTTTAAAAGACAAACTTAAATACGCTGCCAATTTTAAAATTGTCGAGGTGGAGTCCAATAAATGGGCGGCCAATCGCATTACCCAACATGTTGGTGCACAAACATTAGTCATCAATCCGCCGTTCAAAACCATGACTGAAAAGGAAATGGACGGCTCTTACGATATGCCTTACACAAGGTTGCCGCACCCTAAATACAAAAAACGAGGTGCGATTCCAGCCTATGACATGATCAAATTCTCGGTCAATACCCACCGCGGTTGTTTCGGTGGCTGTAGTTTTTGCACCATATCTGCGCACCAAGGCAAGTTCATCGCTTCGCGCAGCGAAAAATCAATTCTTAAAGAAGTCGAAGAACTCACCAAACATCCCGAATTCAAAGGCTATCTTTCCGATATCGGAGGCCCGTCTGCCAACATGTATCGCATGAAAGGCAAAGACGAAGCCATTTGCGCCAAGTGTGTGTCGCCGAGTTGTATCCATCCTGTGATCTGTCATAACCTGGATACCTCCCACAAACAAATGACCGATCTCTACCGCAAAATCGATCAATTCCCTGGGGTCAAAAAAGCATTTGTGGGTTCTGGTATTCGCTACGACCTCTTAGTAGACGACTTCAACAAGAACAACGAGGACGGCAACCACGACGAATACATCGAGCAAGTCATTACGCGTCACGTATCGGGCCGCCTCAAAGTTGCGCCCGAACATACCTCAGACGCTACGCTCAAAATCATGCGCAAGCCCTCGTTTCAGTATTTCCATAAATTCAAAGAAAAATACGACCGCTTGTCTGCCAAACATGGGCTCAAACAACAGCTCATTCCATATTTTATTTCCTCACACCCCGGTTGTGAAGAAATCGATATGGCCAATCTCGCGGCCGAAACCAAAGACATGGGTTTTCAGCTAGAGCAAGTGCAGGATTTTACCCCGACCCCAATGACAGTTGCCGAGGTCATTTATTACACCGGCGTACATCCTTACACGCTCAAACCCGTGAACACAGTTAAAACAAGAGAAGAAAAACTCAATCAGAATCGATATTTTTTCTGGTATAAAAAAGAAAACAAAGACTGGATCCGTCAACGCCTTCAAAAAGCCAAGCGCCCAGACCTCCTCGAAAAACTCCTCGATACACCCCAAGGGCAAGAAGCGGCTGTTCCCAAGTGGCTCGCTGACAAAAGAAAAAAGAGATAGTTATTGCAACTTTCTTCTAGTTTTGAGTAGTCATCCAACTTTTTGCTCAACTTTGCGTCTTAGAAACGGTTTCAATCCCAAATACATGAAAATTTCCAATATTCTCCCACTAGCGTGCATCTTCCCACTCACGCTATTTGCACAAGAACCTACAGAAGCAACAACAGAAGAGGAATACATTGAGCCAATTAGCACTTTTTCCTCTACACGCGTCGTAAACGGTCATTCGATTGAAACCCTCAGCAAAGGCACCTACGAATTCCGCATTGAGCACCGCTTTGGCGACCTCGCTGGCGTCAACGGAGGTGTGCAGCAAATGTTTGGCTTTGATAACTTATCTGATATGCGCATAGCGCTTGAATACGGCATCTCCGATCAACTCATGGTTGGCTTTGGCCGTTCTAAAGGTACAGGTGCACCTTACCGTTCTTTGGTCGATGGTTTTATTAAATATAAAGTCATTGCTCAGGAGCCTAAAAAATCTCCAATCAGCATCACTGCTGTTGCGGGCTCGAGTTTCACCTACATGACTGCTTCCCAAGATGAAGGCGTTGTCACACACTTTCCTAAAGCAGTACACCGCCTCAATTACTTTGCGCAAGTCAATTTTGCACATCATTTCGGAGACCGCGGCGCTTTGCAATTTTCACCAACGCTTGTTCATCGCAATTACGTGGCCAATACCGATGCCAACGACCTTTTCGCATTAGGTGTGTCGGGCCGAATTCGCCTCACCTCTCGCTTTGCGCTCATCGGTGAATATTACCATTGTTTCAACGGCAGCCAAACACGTCAAACAGGCTTTGCCAACAGTGGTGCCATCGCACTCGAGTGGTTCACCTTTGGCCACAATTTCACCATCAACATCACCAACTCTGGCGGCATCGGCGAAACCCAATTTATCCCATACACCACAGAAAAATGGCAAGATGGTCAATTCAGAATGGGCTTTACAGTTGGCAGGAAATTTGTTATCGAATAAAAAAGAAAAAATGAAGACACTCAAAATCTCCCTTATCTCCATTAGCGCCATCTTCCTTTTAGGCGCCTTCACTTACCTTATTTTAGATCATTACGAGGTTTCTAAAGATTTCTCAATAGAGTTCAAAAGTAAAGACCCATCCGGTTCATTCAAAACCATGGAAGGTCAAATTGATTTCGATGAAAAAGACCTCGCTAGTTCAAACTTTGACTTTAAAATCGATGTGCGCACCATCTCAACTGGCAACGGCATGATGAATAAAAAAGCGCAAACAGCAGAATGGTTCGATGCCGTAAAGTACCCTTATGCCAAATTCAAGTCGACCAAAGTTGAAAAGAAAGAGGGGAGTACCTACAACATTATCGGCAACCTCACCATTAAAGGGATCACCAAAAGCGTAACTGTTCCGGCTAATTATTCCAAGTCTGGTAATAAGATTACCTTCAAAGGAACTTTTAACGTGAACCGCATGGATTTCAAGGTCGGTAAAAAGAGCGAAGCCGTTCCAGATATCATGAAAGTCAATTTTGAAATTCCTGCAATAGGCAAATAAGAAAACACATGAAAGCAACATTCCTTTTTATTGCAGGTTTAATCACCTTTTCGTCTTGTTCTTTAGCACTCTTTTCGTGTACCCGCGAGAAAGTCACGCCTATAGACCAACAATGTAGCACTACCATTTCCTTTGCAAATGACGTCATGCCTATTCTACAAGCAAATTGCATCAGTTGCCATGATCAAGGAAATGCATCAGGGGGTTTTGATTTCAGTTCATACACTTCCACTTCGGCTAATGCCAATGCAATTTTAAACTCTATGAAAGCAAATGGCTATCAATTGATGCCAATAGGCGGCCCAGCTTTGCCAGATTCTACTATTCAGAAGATCAAATGTTGGATAGAACAAGGGAAACTCGATAATTAATAGTTGAGGAAGTTATCCATCTAAATCATTTAAACTCACTTTGACGATGAAAAAAGTACTTTTACCACTTTCACTAATTGCACTTGCATTTGGTATCTTCTCCTTTCGAAATTTAAACAAACAAGGTTTTCAAGCAGCTCCCTCAAATGCAAATGGTCCATCAGGTGGCCAAAGTGGAGCGCCAGGTGAGCAGAATTGTACGAGCTGTCATAGTGGTGCTACGCAAAGCGGCACAAACGAAAATTTGCTTGTCATCAACAATGATATAGGATTCGGCATAACACAATACACACCGGGCGCTACCTATACAGTGAATCTCAC
>JACCDK010986912.1_pt1 | contig 18642 bp, 17 predicted proteins | sample 7445871 | NCBI WGS metagenome assembly JACCDK01 (sample SAMN15323436, study PRJNA562643) | freshwater metagenome | isolation source: river surface water | place: USA:Blue River Watershed | collected 2017-08-15
CGCGCCGCCTGCCGCAGCACCCCGTCCGGATCGTCGCAAGCCAGAATAACCTTGGGATCAGCCGTCCCCGGCAGGGCGCGCATCACGAAGCCGGAGCCGAGCCCGTCGCCTTCCTCCAGCACCGCCACCACTTCCGGCGCGGTGACGCCCTTGGCCCGCGCCGCTTCGATCAAAGCCGCTTCGACCGCGTGCCCATAAGGCCGCCCCTCCATGAAGGCGAGGCTCGGCGCGCGGCGCAGGACGAAAGGCTCGCCCCCAGCCTCGAACCGCCAGCTCTCCATCACCGCCCCGCCGGTGAGGCGCTGCGGCGCACATGACAAAGCGCCGAGCCCAACGCGGGCAAACGCCCGCGCCAGCCCGGCGCTCAGGTCTTCAGCCGTTAGCGCCACCGGATCAGGCGGGCACGTTGTCCTTCTTCACGGTGATCACCTGCGGATAGGTGAACTCCTTGAGGCCTTCCTTGCCATACTCGGCGCCAAAGCCCGACTGCTTGTGCCCGCCGAAGGGCGCAAAGGGCGAAAGGTGGAGATATTCGTTGACCCACACCGTGCCGGTTTCGAGCTGTTCGGCAATCTCCACGCCCTTTTCCGGGTTGCCGGTCCACACCGCGCCGGCGAGGCCGTATTCCGAGTTGTTGGCGCGCGCGATGACTTCCTCTTCGGTCGAGAACTTCATCAGCGGCATGACCGGACCGAACTGTTCCTCGGCGACGATCCGCGCGTCTTCCGGCGGGTTGTCGAGGATGGTCAGCGGCACGAAGTAGCCGGTGCCCGACGGGTCGACATTGCCGCCCAGCAGGAACTTGTAGCCATTGTCCTTGGCGTCCTCGATCAGCTCGAGCACGCGCTCGTACTGCTTCTTGTTCTGGATCGGGCCGACGCCGGTGCCCTGCTGGCTGCCGTCGCCGACCTTCACGGTCTTGGCATATTCGACGATGGCGGCGCTGAGTTCATCATAGATGTCCTCGTGGATATAGACGCGCTTGGCCGCCACGCAGATCTGCCCGGCGTTCGAGAAGCTCGACCAGAACAGCTGTTCGGCGACCTTCTTGGGATCGGCATCGGGCAGCACGATCGAAGCATCGTTGCCGCCCAGTTCCAGCGTGATGCGCTTGAGATCGGCGCTGGCGCCTTCCATGATCTTCTTGCCCGTCGCGGTCGAGCCGGTGAAGGTGATCTTGTCGATATCGGGGTGGCTGGTGATCATCGGCCCCAGATCATCCTCGCCGGTGATGATGTTGACGACGCCCGCCGGCACCTTGTCGGCGATCAGCTCGGCGATCCTGAGGGTGGTCAGCGGGGTGAAGGGCGAGGGCTTTAGCACGATGGTGCAGCCCGAGAGCATGGCGGGGACGATCTTCTGGATCGCCATCATCACGGGGAAGTTCCACGGCACGATGCCGCCGACCACGCCCACGGGCACGCGGCGGGTGCGCGACAGGCGGGTGTCGCTGTCCTCGGTGATCTCCTCGTCGAGGCTGAGGGTCGATTGCGCCGCGCTCATCCCGGCCGCGCCGTAGATTTCGCCGCGCGCCTGATCGTGGGGCTTGCCCTGTTCGGAGGTGAGGAGGCGGTAGAGTTCCTCGGCGTTCTCCTTGATCGCGCCCGAAATCGCCATGATCGCGGCGCGGCGTTCCTCGATGGGGGTGTTCTTCCAGGTCTTGAAGGCGGCGCGCGCGGCGGCGACCGCCTTGTCGAGCTCGGCCTTGCCGCAGGCGGGCACCTGGCCGATCACCTGCTCGTTGGCCGGGTTGACCACGTCGAGCCAGCGGTCAGTCGCGACCATCTCGCCGCCGATAAGGTTCTTGTACTGGGTGACCATGGGATTGTCCTCTCTTGTCGAATGGGGGAGTCGTCTCTCTCGCCGGTGAAATTGGCGCGTTGCATTCAAAAACGCAATCGCTGCTTTGACCCCAAGGCTAGCGCGGGGCGCGGGCGCGATCACCTGACGATTGCGCTACGCCCGCGCGCGGCTATGGGAAGCAACCCGACTTGGCTACGAGAGGAACTTGCGCATGACCGACCCCCGCCCCGATCTGGTGCTTTACGGCAGCCCGCTTTCGCCCTTCCTGCGCAAGGCCGCCGGGGTATGCATCGCCAAGGGGGTGCCCTTCGAGGTCGAGGCGGTGAACGTCTTCGCGCCCCCGCCATGGTTCCTCGAAATCTCGCCGATGAAGCGCATCCCGGTGCTGCGCGACCGATCTGTGGCCGAAGAAGGCCTCGCGGGCACGATCCCCGACTCCTCGGCCATCTGCGCCTATATCGATAAGAAGCACCCTGCCCCGGCGCTTTACCCGGACGATCCGATGGCGCTGGGCGAGGCCCTGTTCATCGAGGAATTCGCCGATACCTCGCTGGCGATGGCGGGCGGCCTCGGCATCTTCCGCCCGATCTTCTTCGCCATCTCCAAGGGCGAGGAACCCGGGCTCGACAAGGCCCGCGATGCCTGGGCCAACCAGCTGCCGCCGGTGTTCGACGTGCTCGAGACGCGGCTCGGCGGACGGGAGTATTTCGCCGGGAATGCGCTCTCGATTGCCGACATCACCGTGGCGTGCGTGCTGATGCAGATCGCGCTGGTGGCCGAGACGCCGCTGGCGCGCTGGCCGGGCCTTGCCGCGCATTATGCCGCGATGCAGGCCCTGCCGCTGGTCGCCGAGCCCTATGCCATGGCCGAGCGGATCGTGCGCAAGGCCTTGCCGACCCCCTTCGACCTGACCTAAGTCCCGCATCTCCCAGCAAGCAGAGGACGAGAGCGGCCATGGCCAGCGAATGGTGCATCGGGATCATCGGCGGATCGGGTCTCTACGCCATCGACGGGCTTGAGGATGCGCAGTGGATCGCGATCGAGACGCCATGGGGCGACCCCTCGGACGAGATCCTGTGCGGCACGCTCGCGGGAGTGAAGGTGCGCTTCCTTCCCCGCCACGGGCGCGGGCACCCGGTCTCGCCATCGGAGCTCAATGCGCGCGCCAATATCGACGCGCTGAAACGGGCGGGCTGCACCGATATCCTTGCGATCAGCGCGGTCGGCAGCTTGCGCGAGGAGCTGGAGCCGGGGCGTTTTGCCGTGGTCGAGCAGTTCATCGATCGCACCGTGAACCGGCCCTCCACCTTCTTCACCAGCGGCTTCGTCACCCATGTCTCGATGGCCGATCCGGTCTGCCCGCGCCTTTCGCAGATGGCCGCCGATGCGATCGCCAAGGCGAGGGGCAAGCTCGCGGTGGGGGCGACCTATCTCGCCATGGAAGGCCCGCAATTCTCGACCCGCGCCGAGAGCCGGATGTACCGGCAGTGGGGCGCGGATGTGATCGGCATGACCGCCATGCCCGAGGCCAAGCTCGCCCGCGAGGCGGAGCTGCCCTATGCGCTGGTCGGCATGGTCACCGATTATGATTGCTGGCGGGAGGGCGAGGCGGTCGACGTCGCCCAGGTGGTCAGTCAGATGCAGGCCAACAGCGCCTTGGCGCGGGCGATGGTCAGAAATTTCATCGCGGCCCTGCCCGAGACCCGCGCGCCCTCGCCCATCGATGTCGCGCTCGACGATGCCGTGATCACCGCCACGGCAGAGCATGATCCGGCCTTGTTGGCCAAGCTCGACGCAGTGGCGCGGCGGCTGTTTGCCTGAGCCAACCCCGTCGTCCCGGGCCTGACCCGGGATCCCGCTTTCTTGCGGAGACGCAAGACCGAAAAGCAGCGGAGCTCCGGATCACGTCCGGGGAGACGAAGGGGGTGCTACCCCCGCCGGCTTCGCAGCCAGATGGCGATCACCCAGAGGATGCAGACAGCCATGATCGGCAGGGATAGCTGGCCGACCATCCGGGGTATGGCGTAGCGGAACGGTTCGATGCAGCAGACCCCGTCGCTGCTGGAAACCCGCATTCCGTCCGCAGGTGCCCACCGCGCGCAAAGGATCGCGATCAATGCGACGCCGGCAGCGATCCCCTGTTTGCTCGCATTGGACATGGCCTCAATCCCCCACGAAATCGCCCGGCGTGCCCTCGTGCGGGGCTTCGTGGGTCGCCCAGTCCGCGCCTCCCGGCGGCGCGGCAGGCGCGCCTGCGGGACCGGGCGGCTCGCTCGGCTCGCGCTGGCGCAGGCGGTGAAGGTGGACCTTGGCGATCATGTTGGCGCTGATCGGCGCGGTGAGGAACAGGAACACCGACACCAGCAGCTCGTGCGTGGTCCAGACCCCTTGCGCCAGATGGAACCACAGCACCGAGGCGCCAAGGATCGCGCCGAGACCCAGGGTGGAGGCCTTGGTCGGGCCGTGCAGCCGCTCCATCAGCGAGGGCAGGCGGACCAGCCCCCAGCTACCGATAAGCGCAAAGCTGCCGCCGATAACGATCAGCGCGCTCACCAGAATCTCGGCCAGGGCAGCGGGGCTCATTCGATGATGTCCCCCCTCAGCAGGAACTTGGCATAGGCCACCGTTCCCACGAAGCCGACCATCGCCAGCAGCAGCGCCGCCTCGAAGGCGGCGCCGCTGCCCGACGCGATGCCGGTGAGGACGATGAGGCCGATGACATTGATCACCATCGTATCGAGCGCAAGGATGCGGTCGGACGCGCCCGGGCCCCTGACAAGGCGCCACAGGTTCATCGCCAGCGCGAGGCCGAGGGCCGCAAAGCCGAAGGCGAGCGCGCTCTCAATCACGGAAGATCTCCTTGAGCCGCGCCTCGTAGCGCGCCTTGACCTTGGCGATCTCGGCCGCCGGATCAGGGGCGTGGAGCGCATGGACGAGGAGGTATCTGCCGCAGGCCGAGACATCGGCCGAGACCGTCCCCGGCGTCAGGCTGATCGTACCGGCAAAGACCGTGATCGCCTCGGGACCGGCAAGCTCCAACGGGATCGCCAACCAGGCGGGGCGCAGGTCGCGGGTTCGCTTGAACAGGATGATCGCGGCCACCTCGAGATTGGCGAGGATGATGTCCCGCACCACGATGGCGGCATAGGCCAGCGCCGGCAGGAACCGCACCCGCGGCCGTCCGGGCCACCACGGCGCGGTGAAGCGCGGCACCAGAATGCCGACGACGATGCCGAGCAACAGCGCGCCGAAACTGACCTCGCCCACCATCACCATCCACATGACGACAAGCAGCACGCTGAGACCGGGGTGGGGCAGGAGCCGCGCGATCATCGGCGTCCCTCCCCGAGCACGACCTGCGCGCCTGCGGCCGGATCGAGCACCTGGGCAGCGGCGGCGGCGGCATAGGCGCTCGCCCAGCCCGCCCCGGCCGATAGTCCCGCCAGCAGCGCCAGCGCCAGCGCGGGGGCGACGAGATCGGCGCGGTTCGTGGGCGCGGGCGGCGCATCGCCATCGGTGGACTTCCAGAACACCGAACTGCCGGTCCGGGCAAAGCCAATCACGGCGATCAGGGTCGTGCCGAGGATCACCCCCCAGCTCCAGGCCCAGCTCCAGCCCCAACCGGGGTGCGCCGCCACCGCCTTCAGGATCAGCAGCTTGCCGATGAAGCCCGACAGGGGCGGCAGGCCGGTCGCAGCAATGGCAGCGGCCATGAACATCAGCGCGAGCCCTCCGCGCCCGGCAAAGGCCGGGCCGGGGCTTGCCGCATCGCCATGGCTCCCGCGCCGCCGTGCCGCCGCATCGGCAAGGAGAAACAGCGCCGCGCCCGCCAGGGTCGAGTGGGCCAGGTAGTAGAGCGCCGCTCCGAGGCTCGCGGCGCTCCATCCCGCGACCGCGACCAGCAGCGTGCCCGTCGATCCGATCACCGCGAAGGCCGCCTGTTCCGACAGGCTGCGCGCCGCGAACACGCCCGCAAAGCCGATCACCGCGCTCGCCAGTGCAGCGGGCAGCAGGTAAGGCGCAGGCACCCACGCCGCCGCACCCGCCCCCTCGCCGAACACCTGCGGCACGACGCGGATGATCGCATAGACCCCGACCTTGGTCATGATCGCGAAGAGCGCCGCCACGGCTGGCGTCGCCACGGCATAGGTCCGCACCAACCAGAGGTGGAGCGGCGCCAGCGCGGCCTTCAGCGCAAAGACACTCGCCAGCAGCAGCGCCGCGATCCGCAGCAGGCCCTGATCCGCCGCCGGAACCGCAGCGACCCTGAGCCCCATGTCGGCCATGTTGAGCGTGCCGGTGAGCGCATAGAGCATCCCCAGCGCGATCAGGAACAGCGCCGATCCGACAAGGTTCACCACCACATATTGCACCCCGGCCTTCAATCGCGCCGGCCCCTGCCCGTGCAGCATCAGGCCATAGGAGGCGATCAGCAGCACCTCGAAGAACACAAAGAGGTTGAACAGGTCGCCGGTGAGGAAGGCGCCGTTGAGGCCCATGAGCTGGAACTGGAACAGCGGGTGGAAATGCCAGCCCTTCATGTCCGCGCCGGTCAGCACCGCGTGGACCAGCGCGATCAGCGCCAGCACCGCTGTCAGCACCAGCATGGCCGCCGCGAGGCGATCGACGACGATCACGATGCCGAAAGGCGCAGGCCAATCGCCCAGCGCATAGGACGTGATCGTCCCGTCGCCCGCCCCCGCCATCAACGCCAGCGCCGCAGCCAGCAGCGCAAGGCACGAGACCAGCGCCATCGCCACCCCCAGCCCGCGCCGCCGCCGCATCGCCAGCAGCGCCAGCGGCGCGGCCAGCGCCGGGATGAGGATCGGCAGGATCGCAAGATGCGCCGACAGGTTCACGATTCCCCGTCCCTCGAAGGCTCGTCCTTCATCAGCCCGTCCTGCGCGTCGCACGCCACCTTGTCGCCATCGACATGGTCGCTGCCGGTCTCGAGAAAGCTGCGCAAGGCAAGGACCACCACGAAGGCGGTCATGCCGAAGGTGATGACGATCGCGGTCAGCACCAGCGCCTGGGGCAGGGGATCGGCATATGGGGCGATGGCCCCGTCCCAGATCGGCGGGCGGCCGATGACGAGCCGACCGGACGCGAACAGGAACAGGTTCACCGCATAGGACAGCAGCGTCAGGCCCAGCACCACCGCAAAGGTGCGCGCCCGAAGGCACAGGTAGGTGCCGCCGGCGACCAGCACGCCGATGGCGCTGGCGACGAGGAATTCGTAAGTCATGCCCCGCGCCTCCCGCTGTCCCGCGCCGCTGCCCGTGCGGCCCGCATACCGATGTGGCTCAGCTGCGCCAGCGCCAGCATCACCGCGCCGAGCACCGTCAGGAACACGCCCGCATCGAACAGCATCGCGCTGGCCAGTTCGAATGTCCCGACCAGCGGCAGCTTGAAATATTCGAACCACGAGGTGAGGAAGGGAGCGCCCAGCACCATTGCGCCCAGCCCCGTGGCGAGCGCCAGCAGGATGCCCCAGCCGATCAGCCGGTGCTCGCCGAAGGGCTTCCTCGCATCCGACCAGTCGAAACCGGCGGCGAGATACTGGACGAGGAAGGCGATGGCGACGACCAGCGCCGCGATGAAGCCCCCGCCCGGCTGGTTGTGGCCGCGCAGGAACAGGAAGATGCCGACCGTCAGTGTCAGCGGCAGGATGATCCGGCTGGCCGCGACCAGCATCATCGGATGGCGCTCGGGCGAGAGCGGCAGGTCCGTCCGCCAGGCCCGGAGGCGCGCGCCGGCAGCGCCGGTCGCGGTGGTATCGAGCAGTGCGAAGATGCCGAGCCCCGCGATGCCCAGCACGATGATCTCGCCGAAAGTGTCGAAGCCGCGGAAATCGACGAGGATGACGTTGACCACATTGGTCCCGCCGCCGCCGGTCTTGGCATTGGCGAGGTGGAAGGCAGCGATGCTCGCTCCGGGGTCGCGGGTGAGCATCGCCCAGGCGATCCCCCCGACAGCAAGGCCTGCGGCGATCGCCACAAGGGCATCGCGCCCCTTGCGCGGTGCGGATGACAGCGCGGGCGGCTGCTTGGGCAGCAGGTTGAGGGCGAGCAGCAGCAAGAGCACCGACACCGCCTCGACCGCGATCTGGGTGAGCGCGAGGTCGGGCGCGGAGAACTGGACGAAGGCAAGGCAGACCACAAGGCCGATCACGCTGATCAAGATCAGCGCGCGGAAGCGGTGGCGCGCATCGAGCACCACGGCTGCGGTGGCGGCTACGAGCAGCGCCCAGGCCGCGATCCCCGGCACGCTCGCGGCAATACCGGGGCGGTCGCCGGCCAGCGTGCCGCCGCCTGCCAGCGCGCCGTCGATCACCAGCGCGATGGTCACGCCGAAGCTCGCCAGCAGCATGGTCTGGAGGCGCGGCCTATGGGTGGCGACAATCGCCTTTCTCACCCACCGGTCGGCAAGGCGCATGACGCGGTCGAAGATCAGCTTGGCATCGGGCAGGGGGGCGCGCTCCCACGCGGCGAGCAGGCGCTTGTGCTGCCACAGCAGCAGCACACCGCCCGCGACGGCGATCACGCTGAGGATCAGCGCAAGGTTCACCCCGTGCCACAGGCCGAGGTCGAGCTCGGGCGGGGTGCGTCCCGTCACGGCCCCCGTCGCCGGGCCGACCAGCGGGGCGGCAAGCAGCATCGGGACAAGGCCGAGCAGGAGAGCGAGGGTGGTCAGCAGCGCCGGGCTCGCCCACAGGCCGACCCCCGGTTCATGCGCCCGCGCGAAGGGTTCCGCTTCCCGCGGCTGGCCGAAGAACAGGTGCCCGGCAAGGCGCAGCGAATATCCGACCGACAGGCCCGCCCCGAGGGTCACGAGTGCGGGGATCAGCCAAAGGGCATCGGGCGTCGCGAAGGCGAGCGCCTCGCCGAGGACGAGCTCCTTCGAGATGAACCCGCCCAGCGGCGGCAGCCCCGCCATCGCCGCGGCGGCGAGCGTGGCGATGAGCGCCGTGATCGGCATCGCCTTGGCAAGCCCGCCCAGACGGCGGATGTCGCGCGTCCCCGTCTCGTGCTCGACGATCCCCGCGCTCATGAACATCGCGGCCTTGAAGGCGGCGTGGTTGAGGATGTGCAGCACCGCCGCCATCGCCGCCGCCTCGAGGCTGAAGCCCAGCAGCATCACCAGCATTCCGAGCTGGCTGATGGTGGAATAGGCAAGGATGCTTTTCAGATCATGCCGGAACAGCGCGACCCCCGCGCCGAGCAGCATCGTCACCAGCCCGACGCTTGTCACCGTGATCGTGTAGAGTTCGGTCCCCGCCAGCACCGGCCACAGCCGCGCGAGGAGGAAGACCCCCGCCTTCACCATCGTCGCCGAGTGGAGATAGGCGCTGACCGGCGTCGGGGCGGCCATGGCGTGGGGCAGCCAGAAGTGGAACGGGAACTGCGCCGACTTGGTGAAGCAGCCGATCAGGATCAGCGTCAGGATCGCCGGGTAGAGCGGCGAGGCCTGCACCGCTTCGCCCCGGGTCAGGATCGTGGCGAGGTCGAAGCTGCCGGCGACGAGGCCGAGCAGCACCAGTCCGCCGATCAGGGCGAGCCCCCCGCCGCCGGTGACGGCAAGGGCCATGCGCGCGCCCTGCCGGGCCTCGGGTTTGTGCTGCCAGAAGCCGATCAGGAGGAAGGAGGCGAGGCTGGTCAGCTCCCAGAAGACGAGCAGCAGGAGCACATTGCCGGCGATCACGATGCCGAGCATCGCGCCCTGGAACAGCATCAGGCTGGCGAAGAAGCGGCCGGTGTCCTCGCCCGGGTGGAGATAGGCATGGGCGAAGATCACCACCAGCAGGCCGATGCCGAGGATCAACAGGGCGAAGATCCAGCCCAGGGGATCGACCATCAGCGCGAGGTCGAGGCCGAGCGAGGGGACCCAGGCCCAGGTGGCGGAAGGGGTTGCACCGCCGAGCACCGGTCCGGCGAGCATCGCAAGGATGGCAAGGCCGCCCGCGCTCGCCGCGCTGGCTATGGCCGAATGCACCCTGCGCGGCGCGCCATGCAGCAGCGCGATGGCGAGCGCCGCGGCGAAGGGGAGGATGACCAGCGTCAGAAGTGTCACGGCAATGGCCATCGGGCGACCCTGGTGGTCCTTCCTCGACTAGAATGAGAGGCGCTCGAGGGCGCAAGCCCCTGACGGGCATAGCCGAGGGCTTGCGATCCTTACAACCCCGGGCGGCACGGGCGGTCGGCAGGCAGGTGGTCGCAGGCCTGTGCGGGAGAGCGGCAGGCCCCCGCCAGGCTCGTCCAGACCCCTGCTAGCTTCGTCCTGCACCCTGCCAGACACGGTTTGGTTGCGATGTTTCACGTGAAACATCGCCGCTGCCGGAGCAGCCGGTCACTCGCCCTCGAAGGCCATCAACGCATCGACCTTGACCCCGGCAGCGCGCAGCCGGTCGGCCCCGCCGAGATCGGGCAGGTCGATCACGAACAGGGCATGGCTGACCTCGGCCCCCGCCTCGCGCAGCAATTGCGCCGCCGCCAGCGCCGTGCCGCCGGTGGCGATGAGATCGTCGACGATCACCACCTTCTCTCCCGGGCCGACGGCGCCCGGATCCATCTCGAGCCGGTCGGTGCCGTATTCGAGCGCGTAATCAATGCCGATGGTCACGATCGGCAGCTTGCCGGGCTTCCTCACCGGGACAAAGCCGAGGCCGAGTTGGACCGCGACCGCCGCGCCGAAGATGAATCCGCGCGCTTCCATACCCGCGATCTTCCGCGCGCTCGCAGCCGCAGCCAGCAACGCCAGGTGCCCGACGCTCGCGGCGAGGCCCTGCGGATGGCCGATCAGCGTGGTGATGTCGCGGAACTGGATGCCGGGATGGGGGAAGTCCGGCACGGTGCGCACGAGCGCCTTAAGCTCCTCGGGCAAGAGCTGCGGCCCGGATAAATGCGGCGATGTCATGACGGCTGCCCCTTTCCGCCCCCTCAAAGCACAAGCGCCCCGCCATCCGCAAGGGACGACGGGGCGCCATGTGCCTCGGGGCGAAGACGCTTACTTCTTCTTCGGCTTAACGCCGGCCCAGATCTGCTTGTAGGACAGGAAGGCCAGCGCCGTCGCAAACAGCAGGAAGCCGATCACGAACCAGCCGGTCTGCTTGCGCTGGATCAGCGAAGGCTCGGCCGTCCAGGTGAGGAAGGCAGCAACGTCCTTCGACATCTGCGGGATCGTTGCATTGGTGCCGTCGGCGTAGATCACCTGACCGTCGCTCAGCGGCGCGGGCATGGCGATGTTCACGTTGGGGAAGTGCTTGTTGAAGTAGAGCCCGTCGGGCACCTCAAAGCCGACCTTGGCGGCCTTGGCCGGATCGGGCTCGCCATAGCCGAGCATCAGGTCGTAGACGTAGTTCGACCCGTCGTGACGCGCCTTGGTGATCAGCGAGAGATCGGGCGGCACGCCCTGACCGGCGTAATAGACCGGCGGGAAGTAGTCGGTCGGCTTGCCGGGCGCCTCGGCCATTTCGCCGGTCGTCGGATCCTTGAACGGAATGGTCCAGCTCGCCGCTTCGGCCTGCACTTCGGCCTCGGTGTAGCCAAGCTGCTGCAGGTCACGGAACGCGACATACTTGAGGCTGTGGCACGACTTGCAGACCTCCTTGTAGACATGATAGCCGCGCTGCAGCTGGGCCACGTCCCACTTGCCGAAGGGGCCATCGAACGAGAAGCCGCCTTCCGGTCCATGGCCATGCTCGTAGAAAGCGTAAGACGGCGGCTGTTCAGGCGCCGGGCCGAAGGCGTAGTTGTATACACCGGGCACGAGCGACCACAGCACCAGCACCGCGGTGATGGCGAGGCCTGCGATGATGCCTCCGAGACGAATAGTCATGACCGAACTCTTTCCTGGTTATCGGTTCAGATTGCTTGAGCGCTGCGAGCGGCCGATCATTCGGCCGGTTGCAGCGAGCCTTCGGGCGCGGCGCCGGTGTAGCCACCGTCAACCGAACCGGCACGCGGCGCTTCCGCAGTCTTGTCGCCACCGAGCACCGCTTCGGTGATCGAGAACGGCAGGGGCCTAGGCACCTCGATCTGGCTGATGATCGGGAGGATCACCAGGAAGTGGAGGAAGTAATAGGCCGTCGCGATCTGGCTGATCACCACATAGGGCTCTTCCGCCGGAGCGCCGCCGCAGATGAACAGCGCGATCATGGTCGGGATCAGGCCGAACCAGAAGAACTTGCGGAACAGCGGACGGTAGTGGCCCGAGCGCACCGGGCTCTTGTCGAGCCAGGGCAGGATGAACCACAGCAGGATCGAGCCGAACATCGCGATCACGCCGAGCAGCTTGGCCGGGATCAGGGTGATGCCGGTGAAGGGGATGGTGAGATCGCCGGTGAAGGCGCGCAGGATCGCGTAGAACGGCCAGAAATACCATTCAGGAACGATGTGCGCCGGGGTCGAGAGCGGGTTCGCCTCGATATAGTTGTCCGGGTGCCCGAGGTAATTGGGCAGGAAGAACACCATGGTGGTGAACAGGATCAGAATAACGCCGAGGCCGAAGCCATCCTTCGAGGTGTAATAGGGGTGGAACGGCACGGTGTCCGATTCCTGCTTCACTTCCACGCCGGTCGGGTTCGACGAGCCGGGGATGTGCAGCGCCCAGATGTGCAGGATCACGACGCCCGCGATCACGAAGGGCAGCAGGAAGTGCAGCGAGAAGAAGCGGTTCAGCGCGGCGTTGTCAGGGGCAAAGCCGCCCAGCAGCCACACCTGCAGCGGCTCGCCCACCAGCGGGATCGCGCTGAACAGGCCGGTGATGACCTGCGCGCCCCAGAAGCTCATCTGGCCCCACGGCAGCACATAGCCCATGAAGGCGGTCGCCATCATGAGCAGGAAGATCACCACGCCCAGCAGCCAGATCATCTCGCGCGGGGCCTTGTAGGACGAATAGAAGAACCCGCGGAAGATGTGCAGGTAGATCACGATGAAGAAGAAGCTCGCCCCGTTGGCGTGGGCGTAGCGCAGCATCCAGCCGTAGTTCACGTCGCGCATGATGTGCTCGACCGTGGCAAAGGCAACGAGGCCGTTCGCCGCATAGTGCATCGCCAGCACCACGCCGGTGACGATCTGGACCACGAGGAAGAAGCCGGCGAGCACGCCGAAATTCCACATGTAGTTGAGATTGCGCGGCACGGGGTAACCGGCACCCACGGCATTGTACACGAGCCGCGGCAGCGGCAGCTTCTCGTCAAGCCACTTGGTCAGAGCGGTTTGCGGTTCGTATTGCTTGGCCCAGGCGAAACTCATGGCGTTCTCTCGGCTTGATCGATGGGAAAAGGTCGGTCGGTGATCGTTACGGCGTAGCTACGCTGGCTCAGCCGACGCGGATGACGGTGTCGGACTTGAAAGTGTAGTCCGGCACGTGAAGGTTCTTGGGTGCCGGGCCTTTGCGGATCCGGCCGGCGACATCGTAGTGCGAGCCGTGGCAGGGGCAGAAATAGCCGCCGAACTCGCCCTTGTTCTCGCCTTCGGCCGCACCCAGCGGAACGCAGCCAAGGTGGGTGCACACCCCCATGGTGACGAGGATGTCCTCGTGCCCGGCCTTGATGCGGTCCGCGAAGGTGGCGGGATCGCGCATGTCGGCGCTGTCGTCGGCCTTGGCCTTGGCGATTTCCTCAGCGGTCAGACGCTTCACGAACAGCGGCTGCTTGCGGAACACCGCCTTGATCGACTGGCCGGCCTGGATCGCGCTCACGTCGACCTCGGTGGTGCTTGCGGCGAGCACGTCGGCCGAGGGCGACATCTGGCTGATCAGCGGCAGCAACACCGATGCACCGCCGACGCCCGCAGTGCTGATGGCGGCGATGTGGATCCAGTCGCGGCGGCGTACGCCTTCGCCCGTGGTGAGGTCGGTAGTAGCGGCCGGTTCAGTAGCCATTTCGTCTTACCCTGCTCGTTTTGCCGCGCCGGAAAATGGCCTGCGCGGCGTGTGTTCCTGTCGCGGGGCGGCAGCCCCGGTCCGATCCGTCGATTGATCCCCGCTCCGGTCCGGCAAGCGCCTTGCGGCGTGCCTAGCCCGAAACTCGCGGGGGCAATTAACGGCAATCCAGCGAAAATCCAACCGTGTTTTAATCAAGCCGCGTTCGCCCGCGTGCAAGGCTGTTTCAGGGCAGCGCGATCATGCTGATCTGGCGGCCGTAATTCGCCTCGCCCGCCTGCGTGGCGCGGCGATGCGAGTGGTAACGCGCAACCTCGGCGAATGTATCCCGGCGCATATCCGCAATTTCCGAAAGGCCCGCCCCGCCGAGCCGCGCAAGAATGAAACCGGGCAGGTCGAAGTGCCAGCGCGCCTCACCGCCGCGTTCCGGTGCGGGCGCGAAGAAGCGCCCGGCGTCCGCGGCAAAGCGGGCGCGGAACGGGGCATCGACCTCGTAGCTGGCTTGCGCGATCGTCGGCCCGAGCACCGCCGCGATCCGTTCGCGCCGTGCGCCCATGCCTTCCATTGCAGCGATGGTGTTCTCGAGCACCCCGTCCACCGCCCCGCGCCATCCGGCATGGGCCGCGCCGACCACCCCGGCCTCGCGGTCGGCAAAGAGGACCGGGCCACAATCGGCCGTGACGATCCCGAGCACGATGCCCGGCGTCGCGGTGACCACCGCATCGGCGACAGGACGGGTCTCGGCCGCGTCGGTCCAGGCTTCGACCACCGTCACCACATCGGGCGAATGCACCTGATGCGGGGCGGCGAGCGCCCCTCCCGCGAGGATCGCATCCGCCGCCGCAGCCCGCAGCGCCCTAACGTCCTCGCCATCGCCCGGTCCGCCGAAACCGAACTGCTGCGCGCCGCCATTGCTGCCGAAGAAGCCGTGCGGCACGCCTGCCAGCAGCGGGTGGGTCTCGATCTGGAAGGCCGGCACCGGTCAGCCTTCCAGCGAGCGGCTGACCTGCTCGAAGGTATCGCGCGAGAGGTTGCCCGCCGCCAGAATGCGCTCCAGCTCGGCCTTCATCAGCGCCGCCCGGCCCGGCTCGATCCGGCGCCAGCGGCCCAGGGCGGGCACGAAGCGCGCCGCGGTCTGCGGGTTGATCGGATCGAGGGCGAGGATCACGTCGGCGACCATCCGGTAGCCTTCCCCGTCGGCCTTGTGGAACGCCTTGGGATTGCCGGCAAAGGCCATGTGGAGGGATCGCACGCGGTTGGGGTTCTTCAGAGTGAAATCGGGGTGCTCGGCCAGCTTGCGCACATGGGCGATCACGTCCGGGTGGAGCGAAAGCGCCTGCAGGGTGAACCACTTGTCGATCACCAGCGCATTGTCCCGGTAACGCTCGTAGAACACTGCCAGCCGCGTCTCGCGATGCGGCGTGTCGAGCCCGCACAGCACCATCAGCGCACCCTGGCGGTCGGTCATATTGTCGGCGGCATCATACTGCGCCGCGGCCAGCTGCGCCGCCTTTGCAGGGTCGGCGGCAGCGACAAGGCCCAATGCGATGGTCTTGACCTTGCGCGCCCCGCGTCCTTCCGGGTGGTCGAGCGCGACAGCGCAGGCGCGGGCATGGAGCGCCGCCAGTTCGCGCGCCAGCGCCGTGCCGATGGCGGCCTTCAGCCCCTCGCGCGCGGCGTGGATCGCGCCCGGATCGGCCTTGCGCTCTCCGGCCGCCCCCGAACCCGCCATCGCTTCGAACAGATAGGTCTCGGAGGGGAGCACCAGCAATTCGCCGCGCATCGCATCGTCGAGCGCGTTGTCGGCGAGGCTGGAGCGGAAGGCGCCGATGATCGCCGCCTCGCCCGCTTGCCTGTCGTCCGCCGACAGGGCGCCGCTCGCCGCGCCCACCAGATGGCCGACCGCCAGCTCCTGCAAGGCTTCCGAGCGGGCGAAGGGATCATCGTCATGTGCGGCAAGGAACACGAGATCCTCGCGCTGAAGGTCGCGTTCGATCACCACCGGGGCGGTGAAGCCGCGATTGACCGAGACCACCGGATCGGGACCGGCGATCGAGAGGTCGAAGGTCTGTTCCTCGTCCTCCAGCACCACGAGCCGCTCCGCCCCGAGCGCGCCGGAGCGGGAGTGGACAGCGATCTTGAGCGGGATCGGCATGGGGAGCTTGTCGGGCTGGCCGGGGGTGACGGGCACGCTCTGCCCGAGGGTCAGGCGCAGGGTGTCACCCTCCACCGCTTGGCGCATCGTCACACGGGGCGTGCCAGCCTGCGCATACCAGCGGCGGAAGCGGGTGAGGTCGATCTCCGCCCCGTCCTCGATCGCCTTGACGAAGTCCTCGCAGGTCGCTGCCTCGCCGTCGTGGCGGTCGAAATAGAGATCGCAGCCCGCCCGGAACCGCGCCTCGCCCACCATGCTCCGCATCATGCGGATCACCTCGGCGCCCTTGTTGTAGACGGTCGCCGTGTAGAAATTGCTGATCTCGCGGTAGGAATCGGGCCGGATCGGGTGCGCGAGCGGGCCTGCATCCTCGGGGAACTGGGCGGCGCGCAGGATGCGCACGTCCTCGATCCGCTTGACCGCCTCGCCGCGCATGTCCTGACTGAACAGCTGGTCGCGCAGCACGGTAAAGCCCTCCTTCAGCGCGAGCTGAAACCAGTCGCGGCAGGTCACGCGGTTGCCCGACCAGTTGTGGAAGTATTCGTGCGCGATCACGCCTTCGACCGCATCGAAATCGGCATCGGTCGCGGTGTCGGGATCGGCGAGAACGTATTTCGTGTTGAAGACGTTGAGCCCCTTGTTCTCCATCGCCCCCATGTTGAAATCGGATACGGCGACGATGTTGTAGAGATCGAGATCATATTCGCGCCCGAACACCTCCTCGTCCCATGCCATCGAGCGGTGGAGCGATTCCAGCGCGTGATCGGTGCGCGCGAGGTCTTCCTTGCGCACCCAGACATTGCATTCGACCACCCGGCCCGTGGCCGTGGTGAAGGGCTTGGAGTTCGCCACCAGATCGCCTGCCACCAGCGCGAAGAGGTAGGAGGGCTTGGGCCAGGGATCGTGCCACTCGGCCCAATGGGTGCCGTTCTCGCCCTCGCCCTCGGCCACGCGGTTGCCGTTGCACAGCAGGATCGGGAAGGCGTCGCGCTCGCCCTCCATCCTGACCGCATAGGTCGAGAGCACGTCGGGCCGGTCGGGGAAGAAGGTAATCCGGCGGAAACCCTCGCTCTCGCACTGGGTGCAGAGCATCCCGTTCGAGGCATAAAGGCCCATCAGCTGGGTGTTGGCGCTGGGGTCGATGGTGGTGACGACCTCGACCACGTGGCGGTCGCCCGGAAGGGTGACGACCAGATCGGGCCCCTCCATCCGCCACTCGGCCGGCGCTCCGTCCACCATCACGCTCTGCGCGGTGAGGCTATCGCCGTTGAGGCGCAGTTCTGGCGAGGCATCGGCGGCGGGGTTGCGCTCCACTGTCAGCGTGGCGGTGACGCGGGTCGCATCGAGCGCGAGGCGGAAGTCCAGCCTCGTGGACGGCACCAGCCACGCGAAGGGACGATAGTCCTCGCGCCGGATCACCGGCGGCTCGTGCGGGGTGGGCGCGGCATCCGCAAGCTCGGGGTTGCCGTCGGGGGTGGTGGGGTTGGTGGCGATATCCATAGGTCACCCTCTACCCGTTCGGGTCGAGCGAAGTCGAGACACGATGCACGCCGCTTGACGCAGGGGCCTCTCGACTTCGCTCGAAGCGAACGGCAGTAAGGGAGCAATGGCACGTCTGCTGATCTTCGGGCTGGGCTACACCGCCACGCGCATCGCCGAGGGGATGCGCGCCCGCGGCTGGCAGGTGCGCGCGACGGGCAGCGCGGGCGACATGGCTTTCGCCGACCGCGCAGTAGTGCTGGCCGCAGTGAGCGAAGCGACGCATATCCTCTCCTCGGTGCCGCCCGGGCGTGCGGGGGGCGATCCGGTGCTGGAGACCTATGGCGAGGCGCTCGGGGACAAGCCGCTGTTCTACCTCTCCTCGACCGGCGTCTATGGCGACCGCGAGGGCGCTTGGGTGGACGAGTCGACCCCGACCATCGCGCAATCGGGCGAGGGCCGGAGGAACGCACGCGCCGAGGCCGACCTTGCATGGCTCGGGCTTGGCGCGCGGGTGTTCCGCCTGCCCGGGATCTACGGGCCGGGCCGCTCTGCGCTCGACCGGGTGAAGGAGGGCAAGGCACGGCGCATCGACTTGCCCGGCCAGGTGTTCAGCCGCGTCCATGTCGACGACATCGCCAGCGGCGTGGTCGCGGCACTGATGCAGGATGCGCCCGCCGGGGCTTACAACCTCGGCGACGACCTGCCGTGCAGCGGCAACGCAGTCACCGAACACGCCTGCCGGTTGCTCGGCCTGCCGCTCCCGCCGCTGGAGTCGCTGGAGGAGGCAAACCTCTCCGAAATGGCGCGGGGTTTCTACATGGAGAACCGCCGCGTCGCCAACGGCAAGGCGAAACGGGTGCTGGGGTGGTCGCCGAAGTTCCCAACCTATATCGAGGGTCTAGCGGCGCTGCTTTGACCTGAGCGCTAGCCCCATTCCCAGTAGCGCCAGCGCCATGCCCGCCGCCGAAAGCACGTTCCACGCAAATCCTTCGAACAGGGTCGAGAGCAGCATCGCGACGCATACGGTGACGATCCCGTTATAGGCCGTGCGCCCCGCGCCGATCTCGCGCACCAGATTGTAATGCAGCGGGAAAGTCACCACCGATCCGATCATCGCAAGGTAGGCCGTCCCTGCCCAGAAGTGCCATCCGGTCGGGATGGTGGGGGGGCCGAGCGTCACGAAGGCATAGACGAAGTCGAAGGCCGTCCCATAAAGCATCGCCCAGGCGAGCAGGCTCACCATCGGCACCCCGCGCCCGGTGGGGTTGGCCTGCACCACATTGGCGATCGAGGCGGCGAGCATCCCGCCCACCGCCAGC
>JACCDK011664811.1_pt1 | contig 18641 bp, 19 predicted proteins | sample 7445871 | NCBI WGS metagenome assembly JACCDK01 (sample SAMN15323436, study PRJNA562643) | freshwater metagenome | isolation source: river surface water | place: USA:Blue River Watershed | collected 2017-08-15
ATGCGTAACTTAGCCATCTTCTTACTAAATAAAATTAGCACCTCTATCAGCCATGCCATAGAAAAAGTTACATCTAATATTGCCATAGCTCTATCGCTCTTGTTCAGGAGAATTTAATGGCCCTGCAAACAATAAGAGTCCAATAGATGCAATTGTACCAGATCCTACAAGGAATGTGCCAGGATCCATCTCAATATTAGAACTAACATAGTCAATACTCTTCATTACGTTAGAGGCGCAGAATGTTAGAGTAGCAACACTGCTGGTATAAATATTTGATACAATATTTCTGCTACTCTGTATAAATACTCCAGACACGAATACATGGTGTAAAAAGCGACCCAACTCATATGCAATAGGACCATTGTCAACCAAATCAAACTCTTTCGCATATTCATTAATGTTTTTTATATGCAAAAGTATTTTGTCAAGATCTTCTTTCTTCAAATCCTTGATATCATTAGGTATCTGAGAGACATCGTTTTGACCACGAACTGCATTTATCAGCGCATTTATATTTGTTTGAACATATTTCACTTTATACAGCTTGAGAGTGTTTTGCATAGTACTAAGTTTGTTTCCAAGATTTCTGATATCTTCTGCTGCAACTGTTTCATGGCAATCTTCCAGGTTGTCAGGTGCATCATAGAAAGTTTCATCTGCACCTTGATCTTGACTTTTGTCTTTATGGCTTAGATTATTATGATCAGCTTCTTTTTTGGCTAGATGAGGAATGAGTGCTCTATATATTAAACAATGTACAGGATACCATAAACCAAATTTCTCAGCCTTATATTGAGGTATTATTGTTTGACTAATCCTTGTTTTGAGGGCGTTGAGTCTATTTTTTAGATGTAATATCTCATCATTTTTTGGACTCGTATTATTAATCATAGAATGAGATTCACTAATAATATCATCAATAATATCAACAAATTGATTAATAGTGTTACTCTTGTTTTTCATAATATCTCCTTCAAATCAAATAATTATTAATAGGGATTAAATTTATTAATAGACATTATAATATAAAATGCCACAAATATCAAGCAGCAAAGTATAAAAAATAAAATTTTCAAAAGATCAACGTTTTGCAGTCAGTAAATCATTTGCAGTGTTTATAGCTAAAGCAGTATAAAAAGACTACGCTAATACTTCGTCTTTTTTCGTAAATTTTTACCAATTTTATCATTGCAATATATCAATATTCCTGCTGAAAAATAGTTAAAAATTTACGAGAAAATGCTTGATTTTCATAGCCATTTTATACTGCTTTAGCTATATAGCAATTTTATCAGTGCTTTGACTATATATGTATTTTAGAGAAAATTTTTCTTTTAACAATATTTGACTTCGTAAAAATAAAGGCCGCATGATGGAGCTGTTATTCCAGCTTTCCTCCTATCCTTTACTTCCAGCAAATAATCTATATATTCTTTTTGCCAAACATTCAGCCCTATGTTTACAAGGCATCCAGTAATGATTCTTACCTGATTATGCATGAAAGATGGGGCAGAAATACAAATTTTCACTAATGCATCATCCAAATATTCTATTTTTAAAGCATCAATTGATTTTATTGATGTTTTGCTTTGACAATTTACTGATCTAAAACTTGCAAAATCATGCTTACCCACCATTTTTCTAGCACCTTCTTCCATCGCTGTACAATCTAAAGGTTTTGGTATTGACCATACTTTATTTGTCAAAAGAACAGAAGGAATAGACCTGTTTAAAATATAGTAATGATAAGTTCTTTGCCTTGCAGAAAACCTAGCATGAAATTCCATATCCACTTCTTGGCCAGATATAATGTGAACAGGATAAGGTCTCATAAAATAATTCACTGATTTGATAAATTTATATATCTCAATTTCAATATCACTATCAAAATGCACAACTTGACCTATTGCATGGACACCGCTATCAGTACGTCCTGCAGCATATATTTTAACACTGTGTTTTAAAAGCTTCTCTACAGCATTCTTGAGGATAATTTCAACACTTGCTTTTCTACTGCTGCTTTGGACCTGCCACCCACAAAAAGGTGTGCCATCATACTCTATAATAAATTTGTACCGGTGCATTGCTAGGAATGGTATAGTTTTATCAAACTATAGCAATATTATAACTGTATGTCGATTTAATTTTTATACAATAGACTTCTTCGGAAACTCTACTACATATGGTAATTTGTGCGTTGCTCAAATCCTTATGTACATTTGAGTACACTGTGGTTTTGCGCTCCTACAAATTTCTCATCTGTAGCGAGTTTCCGAAGAGGTCTAATACTTTTTCATCTTGACATATTCTAATTATTATAATCTAATGCTGTGCAAAATTTTATTTAACAACATCAGTGTTATACATCAAAAGAAAAAAGGGGCAGTCAATCATAATAGGTGATAATATAGAAATCACAGTGTCTTCTATATCTCAAAATACTGTTTCTATTGCTCTCAAATCGCCTGATAATATTCAAATCTTAAGAAAAGAATTGTACGATAAAATCATCAATCAAAATCTTTCTGCATCTACATCTAATTTTGATGAAGACAGGTGATATAATGCATTGGCTATAGCTAAAGCAGTATAAAATGGCTATGAAAATCAAGCATTTTCTCGAAATTTTTAACTATTTTTCAGCAGGAATATTGATATATTTCAATGATAAAATTGGTAAAAATTTACGAGAAAAGACGAAGTATTAGCGTAGTCTTTTTATACTGCTTTAGCTATATAATTTGGCAAGAGGTCTAATATCTTTTTGAATGCTTTAAAAACATAATGGAATAGATCATCATCCCAAGATTTAACATCATGATGCCAACAAGTTTATATAAAACCCATAATTCTTCACTAAAATTGCGCCATATTATCTCATTCAGCATTGCGCATAAAATAAAATATAGAGCCCAAATTGTTGACAATTTTCTAATCTTGTCTTCAGAATACTCCATTAAAAATGGTAATAACGTTATAATGCTATGATTTTTAAACACTTTTTTTATATCGCACAATAAAATTGATGCAAATAGTAGGTTGATTATTGTTGGTTTCATTTTGAAAATATCATTATTTTGCAAAACAATTGATAGTATTCCTGTGGAAATAATTAATAAATAACTTAATATCATCATCTTATCAATCTTAAGCTTAAGGATGAAAAATATGCAAAATACTAAAGCACATGATGCAGAAATTGCAATGATTGCAGTATTCATGTCAAATTTATAATAAAATACAGTAAATAATATGATGGGAATGCTTTGTAAAAATTTTGCCATGCTAATTTTTTATTTCATCTCCCCATTCTGATGATAAAACATCAATCTTATCATTTAATTTGTGAATTTTAGAATTTATAATCCAATCATTAACAATTTGTCCGAGTTCTGGGATAAGCCAATATACAAGCCATCCAATTGCGGCATACCCATATATTATCATCCATGTAACAGGCTCCACCATAATATCTATAGCAACAGAATCAGATAGACCCTTGCCACGCAATATCCTTATTACATATGGTATCAAACCCATAAGGTTAAAGGCCAATACTATTTTGGAAATATATTTGCGCTCCTCTTGATCAATTAATATTGCAACCATAGCTGGTAAAATGCCAAAAAGAATGATGAGCACTAAATATATTGAGTGTATCGACAGCAAAAGAGCAGCAAATATTATAGAAATTACATAAACACTTGCACCTGACTTCGCTTTTAATGCTGTAGCACCTTTTTGTTTCATCACTTAAATCTTGGCTTTTTAAACATTACATTATCATTAGTATTTTCTCTGTCAACAAATGAAGAAGATAGCTTCTTTTTTTCTTGAGGCTCAGATGGGCTTTTTTCATATTTTTCAACCCATTTGTCGTCTTCTTGAACAAATTCATGCACTGACTGAGTTCGTGTTATTGTGTGCAGAATTTTTTTCTTTTGAGGCAATGCATCAGCTGGGATATTTTCTGATATAATATCAATGATTGGGTCATCATAAGGCTTAGTGTTTATATTTTGTCCTCGTAAATTTGTGCCTTTTAATTCTGATATGTTTGTCATTTTTAAGGATTCCATTTTGCCTTCTGTCACGCTATGAAACAGCAATTTATTAAGATCTGAATGTTTTAATATGCCGCGTTTAGTGTTTGAATATGTATCCTTAGTTGGCGATGTAGAAGGGCTCATCAAGTTTGTTATTGGTTTTTTCCTCTGTGCTTTAGTAGGGGATGTGATCTGTGAATGTTTTTGTACCATCTCTGGGAAAACATTTTTAATACATATTTCCCTGCATTTTGCTGCAGCTTCTCTTCCATTGTGTCCATCAAAAACTGCTAAAAAACATGGTTCATTCGTTGGTTTTGCTATCAAAATTGTTGTATCATCAAATTTTCCACCCTTGCTTTTTGATGATTCTTTCAATGTTTGATGTATTTTGGTTGGATTCCCCCAATGTGTGGCGCAAATTTTTGCAATTTCTTCATCTTTTAATCGATCTGTAAGTCCATCACTGCACACTAAGATTAAGTATTCATGATTATCATCATAATCCAATTGATGGTTAATTCCCACAAATTCACGAGTAATGTTTGTGAGTGAGCTATTACCTAATGCATGTGTCAGTGATAAATCTTGCTTGGAATTCTTAGGCCGTCTGTGTGTATCAGATGCAAAGAAAGCTGTAAGAGAGCATTCTTTTTGTTGTTTATTGTATGCAATAAGGTATGCAGGGCTATCACCTATAAAACAACCATCAACTATGATTTTGTTTTGATTGATATGTGTATTTATCATTGTTGCAGTGGAGCCAGATTTAAAGACTTTTGTTTCGTCTAAGATTTTTTGCTGTAAAGAATTGATATTTAAGTTTTGATGATTAAATTTATCGCAAATTATAAAGGTGTCAGAGTTTTGTTTTGCATGTGCACCACATGCATAAGTAAAGCTAATGTTGTTTGATACATTGTTTTGATGATAAAAATCTGATGCATTTTTATCGCAAATAAAATTTTGGTCTTCTGAGATGATATCAATTGTTTCTTCTAGCATTTGCATCCTAATAATTATGAAATTAATCAATTATGTCAATTAAAATTGACACAAGGAATGAGCTTATACTGATTGTTTGGATATAGTAAAGAAAAATTTATCAATTTTGTTAAAAAAAATGCGTCCCAGCTATTAAGCACGCAGTATAAAAATGTTATAATAATATTGTGTCGTGTTGAAAAAAATTTTTATATGGGGTAAAAGATGGATAAAGAATATCATTACTATGTTAACTATATTATTGCAAAAATTGGAGGATTTAGCAATGAAGACGCTGAAATAATATCTTATAGTGCTCAATATACCGATGATAATAAGAAGAAATATATTATACATATTGATGATGGTGCTGTGTATCAAAATGATATTACGCAAACTTTTGATATTACTTTGGATCAAGATGAAGTCGGTGAAATATATAGGTGTTATCACTTTCAGCCCAGTTATCAGCAATGTACAGGCAAAGAAGAAGATTTGCTTGTTACACAAGCGGGATCAAATTTTTGCAAAATGATGATAAGTGAGGCGATGCTTACGAAAAATCCATATATCATAGGCATAGCATCCCATGCATTTTGCGATAGCTATGCGCACCATAGATTTTGCGCCCATTCATCAGTAAAGAACAATCCACTTGGTATAGATGGCATTCCCAATTATGGGCATATGTATTTTGGTGAATTGCCGGATTTAATTTCAGTTACTTGGAAAGATATTAGATATAGATATGCAGTTGATAATAATAAAAGATTTATAAAAGCTAGTCTTGATTTGCTTCAATATTATTTGGAATATAATGGTAAAAGCGTATTTTATAGTAGAAGAGCTAGGATGAATTTAAAAAGCTTATTACTTGGTATTTGGGGAGAGTCGCAATCTTATTTTCCAAATAATGTTTTTAAAATACGCTCAAGGGTTGTAAAATATAGGCATTATTTGTCTGCAATAGGGTGCAATATCGAGCTATACAATGTTAAAAAATGGACGGTGGGCATCATAAAATATGTGCAATCATCTCATCGTTGGTGGGCTTTAAAAGATACGTTATACAACTCTCATTGGTATCATTTTCAAGAAGCGGCTAAGGTTTATAAAAAAATTTTCCATCAAAAAGAGCTAGAAGCTAAAGAGTCTATTGACCAAAAGCTGGAAACAGAGTAGAAATTAATGATATAATTTAGAATCTGCGTTTCACTTAAGAAGAGGTGCGGCTTCTTTTATTAGTTTAGGATAACTTTTTTAAGAGGATACAAAATGAAATTACTAAAAGCTATGTTTTTAACTGCAACAATGGCAGTGCTTTCTGCTTGTAGCAGCACATCTGGGCAAGATGATGATGCACCTGCTGTCAAGGCAACTTCTGCACAGGTGCAAGAGTTGGAAAATAAAGTAGGGGATAGGGTGTTTTTTGCATATGATAGCACTGCTTTGACAACAGAGGCTCAAAATACACTTAATAAGCAAGCTGCTTTTATGTCTGAAAATTCTGATTTAAGCTTTAATATAGAGGGTCATGCAGATGAAAGTGGTACAAGAGAATATAATCTTGGCCTAGGTGAGCGCAGGGCTAATGTTGTGAAGCAGTTTTTAGTGGGACTTGGTGTAGGTGAAAAAAGCCTGACTGTTATTAGTTATGGCAAAGAAAGACCAGCTGTTGTAGGTGCAAATGAATTTGCATGGAGCCAAAACCGTCGCGGTGTGACAGTTGCAAGGTAATGTTTTTTAGAGCTTTTTCTTTCAAAAGCTCTAAGGTTTTTTTATAGGTGATTTTTATGGTTTTAGATAATAATATAAGTGTCGGTGAAAATATGACTCCAAAGGAGGTAGTCTCTTATTTGGATCAATATGTAATAGGTCAGCAAGAAGCAAAAACTGCTGTAGCTATAGCACTTAGAAATAGGTGGCGTAGAAGGCATGTCTCTAGCGATATGATGTCAAATATTTATCCTAACAACTTAATTATGATTGGACCAACTGGTGTTGGTAAAACAGAGATTGCCAGAAGGCTTGCAAAGATGGTTGGTGCGCCATTTATCAAGGTGGAGGCAACGAAATTTACAGAAGTTGGTTATGTTGGAAGAGATGTGGACTCAATTATTAGGGAGTTAATGGATGTTGCTGTTTCAATTACAAAAGAGAATATGAGGTCATCAGTTGCAGCCAAAGCCTCAAGCATTATTGAGGGGAAAATTTTAGATGCACTTGTGGGTAAAAGATCCTCTGATGAAACAAGGAGTGAGTTTGAAGCAAAGCTTCGGAATGGTCACTTAGAGGATGTAGAGATTGAGATCGAGGTGTCAGATACTCAAAATCCACAGGGTGCGTTTATGGATATACCTGGTATGCCTGGTGGTCAAATGGGAATGGTCAATGTTGGTGACATAATTGGCAAGATGATGGGGAATGCTAAGAAAAAATTGATGAAACTTTGTGTGTCTGAGGCAAGAAAACTCCTCTTAAAAGAAGAAAGTGATAAGTTAATTGACGAAGAAAAGATGGTGCAGCAGGCAATTCATTTGGTGGAAAATTATGGAATTGTTTTTTTGGATGAAATAGATAAGATTTGTTCAAGAAATCAAGATTCTGGCACAAGGGGAGAAGTTAGCAGGGAGGGTGTGCAGCGTGATTTGTTGCCACTTGTGGAAGGTTCTGTTGTTTCAACGAAGTATGGTGCTGTTAAGACGGATCACATACTATTTATTGCATCTGGTGCATTTCATTTGGCCAAGCCATCCGATTTGTTGCCAGAATTGCAGGGTAGGTTTCCAATCAGGGTGCAATTGCATCCACTATCAGAAAAAGATTTGGTGAAGATTTTAACTGAACCTAAGCATAGTTTAATAAAGCAATATGTTGCAATGTTTGCAGTTGAAAATGTGAATGTAGTTTTTGCAGAAAGTGGTGTTGAGGCAATTGCAAATTTAGCTGCTCTTTTTAACACAGAGGTTGAAAATATTGGGGCGCGTAGGCTCCATACTATTTTGGAGAAATTGCTTGAAAGTCTCAATTTTACAGCAAGTGAAACTCCTGGAATTGAGGTGATGATAGATGATGAGTATGTGAAGAAATATTTGGGTGATTTGAATATTAATGTGGATTTAAATAAATTTATTTTATGAAGAAAATTAAAGAGTATTGTTTCATATTGTTTATTTGTTTGTGGACCGTGTTTATAGGGTTAATTGGAATATTATTTGTTTTAACGTGTAATAAGAAAATTATTTCAAATATGGCATTTTTATGGGGCATTGGCATTAGTTATTATTTGAAATTGATGGATGTGAATGTTGAGGTAGAAGGGCAGGAAAATTTGCCGCAATCTGGCCCGTTTATTATTGCATGCAAGCATCAGTCAGCATGGGAGACTGTGTTTTTTTTGCATTACTTAAAAAGACCTGTATATGTTATCAAAAAAGAGTTGCTATATATTCCAGTATATGGATGGTATCTTAAGATTTTAGATATGATTCCGGTAAAAAGAGGGGGGATATCTGCTATTAAAAAACTAAAGACTAGTGTGAGGAAAATTTTTGCACAAGGCCGCCCAATTGTGATATTTCCAGAAGGTACTAGGGTGTCAGATGGCCAAGATGTGGAGTATAAGCCTGGTGTTTATGTGATGCATAGTATCAATCCTGATGTGCCAATTGTGCCGGTTGCTTTAAATTCTGGTAAATTTTGGGTCAAAAATTCTTTTATTTTGCATGAAGGCACTATAAAGGTCAAAATATTAAAGCCGATTGTTGGGAGTATGAAGAAAAATGAGTTGTTGCAAAAATTAAAGAATATTATTGACGAAGGATGTAAATCTATTTAAAAAAAGAAGTGGTAAATAAAATAAAGGTATAGAATATGTTAAATATAAAACTAAGTGATGGCAGTATCAAGCAGTGTGACGATGGGATTAGTGGATTTGATTTAGCTGGTGTCATCTCAAAATCTCTGCAAAAAAATGCTATTGCCATTAAAATTGATGGAAATTTATTTGATTTATCTTGTAAAATTGCAAAAGATTGCCAAATTGAAATTATTACGCCAAGCACAGAAGATGGGCTTGGTATTATCAGGCATGATGCTGCACATATTATGGCGCAAGCTTTAGCTGAGCTTTATGGGGATGTGCAGCTAGCGATAGGCCCAGTGATTGAAAATGGGTTTTATTATGACTTTTTTAGCCAGCACATAGTATCGGAGCAAGATTTTGCTGAGATAGAAGCAAAAATGCAGGAGATTACAAAGCGTAATTTGCCAATTGAGCGCATTGTTATGTCCTATGAAGTTGCGCTTAAACATTTTGCATCACAAAAGTATAAACTGCAATTGCTCAAAGATATTCCACTAGAGGAAGAGATATCGGTTTACACTCAGGGGGATTTTAATGATTTATGCAGAGGTCCGCATGCACCTTCTACGGGCAAGACAAAGCATTATAAGTTGCTCAAAGTTGCAGGGGCGTATTGGCGTGGGGATAGTAATAACGAGATGCTGCAGAGAATATATGGCACTGCATGGGATAGTGAGGATGCATTAAATGCGTATTTACAGCAAATTGAAGAGGCTCAGAAAAGAGATCATCGGAAAATTGGCAAAGATATGGATTTATTTCATTTTCAAGATGATGCACCAGGTGCTGTTTTTTGGCATCCAAATGGTTGGCATATTTTTACAACCCTAACATCTTATATGAGGCAAAAGCAGCGGGAGTGTAATTATTTGGAAATAAATACCCCAGAAGTGTTGGATAAAAGTTTATGGGAGGCTTCTGGGCATTGGGAGAAATTTGGGCACAACATGTTTACCGTTTCTTGTGGTGATGAAAAAAGGGAGTATGCAGTAAAGCCCATGAACTGCCCTGGCGGTGTGCAAGTTTATAAAAGCCATTTGCGTAGTTATAGGGAGTTGCCATTAAGGCTTGCTGAGTTTGGAAAGGTGCATAGATATGAGCCTTCTGGCGCTTTGCATGGTTTGATGAGGGTTAGGGCATTTACTCAGGATGATGCGCATATTTTTTGCACTCCAGATCAATTGATGGAGGAATGTAAGAAAATTTGCGATCAAATGCTTTTAATATATAAAAAATTTGGTTTTAACGATATTATAATCAAATTCTCAGATCGTCCTGAAAAACGTATAGGATCAGATGAAGTATGGGATAAAGCAGAAGATGCGCTAAAAAACGCTGCTAAAGAAGCTGGGCTAAGTTGGTCATTAAATAAAGGGGAGGGGGCATTTTATGGTCCTAAATTAGAATTTACACTAACTGATGCAATTGGCAGGCATTGGCAAGTTGGTACACTTCAGGTGGACTTTAACCTTCCTGAGCGTTTAGGTGCATATTATGTTGCAGAGGATGGGAATCGTCATCATGTTGTGATGTTGCATCAGGCTATTTTTGGGTCTTTAGAAAGATTTATAGGCATTTTAATCGAGCATTATTGTGGCCAATTGCCGCTTTGGATATCGCCAGTTCAAGTAGTGGTGGCTGGTATTACAAATGATGTTGATGATTATGCTGCTTATGTGTATAGTAAACTAATATCTAATGGTGTGCGTGCTATAATCGATTTAGAGGGGCAAAAAATTAGTTATAAAATTAGAAAGTATATGATATCAAAAACACCTATAATGCTTGTGATTGGTAGGTCTGAGGCGAAAGATAATATGGTTTCAGTGAGAAGATTTGGTTCTGACCTGCAGCATTTAGTAAGTTTTGATGATTTTCTTGCTTCATTGCTTGAAGAAGTGAAGATGCCGTTATAACATGAATATTGAACATAAATAAAAGGAGTAAATTATAAATACTGTGAATAATATAATGAATAAAGAAGGCCCACGTTGCAATAGAGACATTGTTGGTGTGCAGCAAGTAAGATTGGTGGATGAAAATGGTCATATGATTGGTGTGGTGAGCATTAATGATGCCATTAGGATGTCATCTGAGAGGCGGTTAGATCTTGTTGAGATATCGCCCATGGCAACTCCACCTGTTTGCAAAATGATGAATTATGGTAAATATAGATATGAGATGCAGAAAAAGGCACAAATTGCCAAGAAAAAGCAGAAAATTGTTGAAACTAAAGAGATAAAAATTCGTCCCACAATTGCAGATGGTGATTACAACATTAAACTTAGGAAGGCTATAGCATTTTTGAAAGATGGTGATAAAGTGAGGGTTTCTCTGCAATTTAGGGGCAGGGAAGTGGTGCATAATGAAATAGGGTTTGCATTGATGAATAGGTTTAAAGGTGATATTGCAGAATTTGGCAAAATAGATGTTGAGCCAAAGATGGAGGGGAAGCAGATTTTTATGATGATTTCGCATAAATAATGGGTATTTTTTAGTAAAAATGAGTAGATTGCGAGTAATTTTTATGGGAACTTCTTTTTTTGCATTAAATGCATTGGAGGAGTTAATAAAATCGAGGCATGAAGTGGTTGCGGTTTATACAGTGCCACCTAAGCCATCTGGCAGGGGTTATAAAGTGATATATAGCCCTATTCATCAGTTAGCGGAGCAGCATAATATAGCTGTGTATACACCGGCTAATTTTAAGTTAGATGATGATGTTATGCAGTTTTCAATGCTGAAACCAGATGTGGCTGTTGTTGCTGCATATGGGATAATATTGCCATCTAAGATATTGAATATCCCTAAATATGGGGCAATTAATATACATCCATCTAGTTTGCCGCGCTACAGGGGCGCAGCGCCTATACAGCGCACAATACTTGCAGGGGATAAGGAAACAAGCGTGTGCATCATTAAGATGGATGAGGGAATGGATACAGGGCCAATTATTATGGAAAGGCATGTAGAGATTGATGATTCAATATCAGCATTTGGCTTGTCAGAAGTTTGTGCGAAGATTGGTGCTGAGATGGTTATAAATGTGCTGGATGATGTGGCTAATATGACATTGACGCCGCAAAAAGTTGAGGGTGTGAGTTATGCAAGAAAAATAGAAAAAGATGAAGCAAGGATTGATTTTGGGCGAGATGTTAGGGCAATACACTGCCAAATCCGCGCTTTTTCACCATCTCCAGGGGCATATTTTGTGTATAATCAAGAGATAATTAAAATATTGGAAGCTACTTATGTAAGAGATGGAGCGACCAATAATATAGGGTTTGGTGTTGTTGTCAATGATAATTTATGCATCAGCTGTAATGGTGGTTTTTTATACCCCAGTCTTTTGCAGAGGCAGGGGAGAAAGATGATTTATACAGCGGCCTTTCTTAGGGGATTTCAAATACCAAAAGGTTCTATGCTGATGTCAAGTAGTGAAGTTTAGCTATAGTTTCATGGATATATAGCCAAGCCTTTGTAAAATGGGTTTTAGATTTGCAACAACATAATTTGGGTTGTAATAAAATTCTTTGCTTGCTAATTATTGTAATTAAAATAACATCATCAATAGCAATGGTAAAATTAATATTCAAAATCTTATGTATAAACCACTTTCTCCGCACTTAAGTATATATAAACCTCAGATTAGCTCTGTGCTTTCCATTATGCACCGTATTACAGGGGTTGTAAATTTTATTGGATTGGTTTTGATGAGTTGGGTTTTAGTTGTGGTTGTATCTTCGCCAGAAAATCCGCAAAACGGGCTTTTATGGCAGATTTTTTCTACAAATTTTGGATTATGTGTTCTAATTATGTGGAGTTTTTCATTATTCGTTCATATGTCCACTGGCGTAAGGCATTTAGCATGGGATGCAGGCTATGGATTTGAGTTGAAAACTATGAAAAACACTGGTTATGCTGCAGTTTTTGCAGCTGTATTGCTGACTGTGATAACATGGACTATTATTTTGATATTATAAAAAGGTGCGATGATGTATAAAGTTTCCCAAAAAAATAATGGTGCTGCAAAACATAGCACTTTAGACCATATTAGGCAAAGAATCACTGCGATTTTCATGATACCGTTATCTATATGGTTTGTGATTGCAATCATCATGATAATTAAAAAGCCAATTTCAGAGTTGCCGTGGTTTTTAACATCTCCGGTAACGCTGATATCATCTATTTTATTTATGATTATCGGATTATATCACGGAACATTTGGTGTAAAAATGGTGATAGAGGATTATATAAGCTGTACAGTGCTAAAAAGTATCAGCCTTATTGCTTTGTATGCTATAACGATTATAAGCATGACTGGTGCTGTATTGTCTATTTTTACTGTATATATATTATTAAGAATGAGTTAGGAGTGTTGTGATGTCGAGTCAATATAATATTACCCACCACTATTATGATGCACTAGTGATCGGTGGTGGGGGAGCGGGTTTAAGAGCAGTTTTGGGGCTTGTTGAAAGGGGTTTTAAAGTTGCATGTGTGAGCAAGGTTTTTCCCACAAGAAGTCATACTGTTGCAGCGCAAGGTGGAATATCGGCAGCTTTAGGTAATATGGGTGAAGATGATTGGCGGTGGCATATGTATGACACTGTAAAAGGTTCAGACTGGCTTGGTGATCAAGATGCAATACAGTATATGTGCCAGAATGCTCCTGCTGCAATTATAGAGTTGGAAAATTATGGTGTGCCATTTTCTCGTACTGCTGATGGTAAAATTTATCAGCGTCCATTTGGTGGTATGACAACAGAGTATGGAGAGGGAAAGCCAGCGCAGCGGACCTGTGCTGCTGCTGATAGAACTGGGCATGCTATTTTGCATACACTATATCAACAATCACTGAAATTTGATGCTGAATTTTTTATAGAATACTTTGTCTTAGATTTAATAATGGATGCACAAGGAGTGTGCCACGGTGTGACAGCGTATTCATTATCTGATGGTACATTGCATTGTTTTCATGCAAACTTAACCGTTCTTGCAACAGGTGGATATGGGCGGGCATATTTTTCAGCAACATCAGCACACACATGTACAGGAGATGGAAATGCAATGGTTGCAAGGGCTGGTATACCGCTGCAAGATATGGAGTTTGTACAATTTCACCCAACTGGTATATATGGCGCTGGATGCCTTATAACTGAAGGAGCAAGGGGTGAGGGGGGATATCTTATAAATTCTAATGGTGAGCGTTTTATGGAGAGATATGCGCCATCTGCAAAGGATCTTGCGTCAAGAGATGTTGTAAGCCGTTCTATGATTATGGAAATTAGAGAGGGCAGAGGTGTGGGGCCCAAAAAAGATCATATCTCTCTTGTTTTATCACATCTGGATCCCAAACTTTTGCATGAAAGATTACCTGGAATTAGTGAGAGTGCCAAAATTTTTGCTGGTGTAGATGTGACAAGGCATCCTATACCTGTCATACCAACAGTGCATTATAATATGGGAGGGATACCAACAAATTACCATGCTGAAGTGCTAAGACAAGAAGGTAGATCAAAGGAGATGAAGGTTGTACCTGGACTTATGGCAATAGGTGAGGCTGCATGCGTTTCTGTTCATGGTGCAAATAGGCTTGGATCAAATTCACTTTTGGATCTGATAGTGTTTGGTAGGGCTGCAGCGATGCGAGCCTCTCAAATACTAAAGCCTGGTGCCCCACATCAAAATATCTCAAATAGTGATTATATGATCGGTATCGAGAGATTTGATAAATTATTGCATGCAAAAGGAGAGTTTTCAACTGCTGTGATACGAGATGAGATGCAAGATTGCATGCAGATACATGCCAATGTTTTTAGAACAGAATCTCTACTTAGCGATGGTATAAAAAAGATATCTGCTGTATATGATAAATTTGAACATATTGGTATATCTGATCGAAGTATGGTGTGGAATAGTGATGTTGTTGAGGCTTTAGAGCTTGATAATTTGAGGGTTCAAGCTGTGGTTACAATGCATGCTGCATTAAATAGGAAGGAAAGCAGGGGGGCTCATGCTAGGGAAGATTTCCCAGAGCGGGATGATAAAAATTGGATGAAGCATAGCTTATCTTGGATTGATTATGCTGGCAAAGTGCAGATAAAGTATCGCGATGTTGTGCTGACTGCATTAAATGATGAGGTTCGGAATTTTCCTCCTAAAAAAAGGGTGTATTAAGGTGAAATAATGAAAAATTGTGATACTGCATATGCGAAAGAATTATATAAAGAAGGTAAATACTTCAAAGAATCTATTCATTACTATCACAGTATTTATACCTCTTTGCTGACCCAAAGATCAGCATTATTTTTATGCATGATCTTAATTATTTGCGCAGTTTTTATATCTTTAGACTCTATTAGGCATACATTTTCTGTAATTAGAGTGCCTTTTTCTATTTATGCTAAAGATCAGGTCAATTTTATTGCCCAAATTAAAAAAATAGGTGCTAATGCTGAATCATTTGAAGAGTCTGTTGTGAAGTATTTTGCATCTAAATATATTATTGTAAGAGAAAGTTATGATTATAATGATTTTTTAGATGAAAATATATATATTGTGCTTAATAAAGTAAAATCTTTATCTACTCATAAGATATTTAGAGAATTTGAAGAATTAATTGATCCGAATATTAATGTTAATAGTCCAATTTTGTTGTACAAATCCTCAGTCAAAAGGGTTGTCGATATATCAGATGTCAAGCTTAAGAGTGTAGCTGGTGTCTTAGAAGGCGCACTCGTTAGTTTTACGGCTATAGAATTGCATAAAGATAAAGTGATAAAAGATAATTATATTGCAGAAATAGAGTTTATAACGCCAGATTTATATGCAGTTTTCAAAGAAAACGCTGATTTTTCTTTTTTTGTTACCAGCTATAAGGCGAAGAAAATTCAATAAATGCACCTAACACTTCACATTTTTTAGCATTACAGCATGCCTTTAATTGCAGCAATATCATCATTAATTGAGGTGTTTGTAGCAACTGAATTGTTAATTTGCTTTATATAATACACTATGCTTGTGTGATCTCTAGAGCCTAAAAATTTGCCTATATCTTGCATGCTGTGGGTTGTAAGATCTTTTGCAACTACTGCAAAAATCTGCCTTGGTAGAATTAGTTTTGCAGCCCTTGATTTGCCTTTTAAGTCAGAAACCTCAACCTTATAATAGGCTGCAATTATCTCTATAATATCTGAAAGTGTTATAGACTTTTGCTTGGCGCTAAAGTTGTTTTTGAGTAACATCTTGGCAGATGAGAGGGTAGGGGGGCATCCAGATAGGTTATAATGTGCTATAATTTGATTAATCGCACCTTCTACTTCACGGATATTGCTTGAAAGATTTAATGCAATGAGTTCAACTATATCACTTGATATTGCAACTCCAGCTCTGAGAATTTTTTGCTCTAGTACACTTTTTCTTAGTTCATATTCTGGTTGTGTGATTTCAACGCAAAATCCAGATGAAATTCTAGATTTTGTTCTTTGATCTAAATTAAGTGCAAAGGGATTGGTATCAGAGCTTAGTATCACTGTTTTTCCAGAATCTAAAAACGAAGAAAGAATATTGCTGAATTCTTGCGCTGTACCACTTTTGCCGCAAATAAATTGTAAATCATCCACAATCAACAAGTGAGATGACTTAATTTTTTCTTTAAATGAGATTAAATCATTATTTCTAGTGTATTTTACAAATAAATGTAAGAATTTTTCTGCGCTCAGATATAGGCAATTATGCTCACCATTTTTTTTCATATATGATGCAACAGACTGAAGGAGATGGGTTTTGCCTTGTCCTACAGAGCCATATACATATATCACTTTAAAGTTGCCACACATTTTATTTTCAGCTACCATCTTGCAAGCAGAATACGCTGCTTGATTGCAGGTGCCAACAACAAAATTTTCAAAAGTAAATTTTGTTTCTAGGTTGAAATCCAATATATCACATGCTTTTTTTTCTGTTATATTTGCAGTATCAAGAGCAACATTTTGATTTGATGTAATGACAGCTGGATTTTCGGCAATATCATGGTTTACTTCTATCACAACATTTGTGATAGTTGGTAGCACAGATTTTGCAATGCTTAGTATGACATTGATGTAATTGCTTTCTACCCATTCTTTAATAAATCTTGTTGGTGCATTTAATATTAGATCATGTGCAGTATTGCTTTTTACTACAAGATGCCTAATCCAATTTCTATGGACTATCTCTCCCAATTCACTTTTAATGACAGCAGAGATATCATCCCATAAAGTATATGGTTCTATCATTTGAGACCTTATGATGGTATTCATACTCAGTCTTGTCTCCAAGATAGTCCAGATGCCTTCCACCCAGATATGCGTCCTCTATGCCCTCTACTATCTAGGCTGCCTTCAAAGCCATCGGATAAATTAAAGCAGTTTTTATAACCAAATGAACTTACATATTGTCCAGCCTCCATAGATCTGCCCCCAGTCCTGCAAATAAAGATAAGAGGATCAAATTCCTGATAATTGCATGTGTGCAACCTTGCAGATAAATCATTGATAAAATTTTCATTGATTACCATGTCAGGCAATATCCTCCATTGCAGCATAATTACATCTTTGTGAATAGGCCTTAAATCAGGTGTGCCAACATAATGCCATTCAGCATTTGTCCTGACATCAACCAATTGTCCGCCCTTGGAATTTTTCAGCATATCCCACGCCTGAAGTGAAGTAACATCGCCTTTATACCCTTTCATTACTACTTTACTCCATATGAATCATTGACACATTTTTGCCCTAAAATCTTGTTAAGGTAAAGCACTTTAATTTCATTTTATGCGAATATTTTTGTTGACTTATTGCTATAGCAGATGATTCAAGGGGTTGCAGCTATTTTCAAAAAATATGCTATGAGTAATATTTTTTTTGTGTGCATTGTAACCGCCTTGTAGATGCGAAAACAGGCTTTTGCATCCTTTATTATGTTGATGAATAATGAAAAATTTCCATAAGACGCAAAGTATTATAGTTTCATATTAAATGGCTATTAAGATGCCATAATACATGTGCTATGATATAAACAATCAAAATTTATTGGGGGATTTTTTCTATGCTACTTGACAACTGTGTCGCATCTTGTTATACATTGCCTTATGTCTTTTGTTGATTTTATTTAAAAGCGCCCGTAGCTCAACTGGATAGAGCGTATGACTACGGATCATAAGGTTGGGGGTTCGAGTCCTCCCGGGCGCGCCACTTTAGGAGTTTATTTCTTATGCCAAAAATCTTAAGACGCAAGGTGATAGTGTGGTCTTTTTTAGCCTTGTTATCTTTGTTTATTCTCAATTTTATAGCTTGGTTTATGCAAACTCGTGTGATGAACAATGCATTATCAAATTTTAAAAAAGAATTATCCACTCATAATATAGCATTTAAATTTTCTGATATCACATTCAAAAATTTAAAATCCTGGAGGTTAGAGGCCGAGGTGCCTGAAATTTATATAGAATTTTTAGGCAGTAATAAAAAGATTTTTATGCCAAGTATTTATATAAAAAGTAAACCTTTTGAAAAAACAATCAGTCTGTTGCTGGACAAAGGGCTGGTTTTAATTGGTGATAATGATGATATCTTGTTATTGCCAAAAAATGGTGTGTTAGAGTTGAATTTTGATGAATCTTTGGGCAAGGTTGTTGATGCTATGCAGGATCCGGAATCTCCAAAAATGCATTTGCTAAACTCTATAAGATATTTTGATGAAGG